>Ga0315279_10003314_pt1 | contig 22621 bp, 32 predicted proteins | sample YL17G06_20_MG_FD_203694 | JGI IMG/M metagenome (GOLD analysis project Ga0315279, IMG submission 203694) | Sediment microbial communities from Yellowstone Lake, YNP, Wyoming, USA - YL17G06_20 | ecosystem: Environmental > Aquatic > Freshwater > Lake > Sediment | place: USA: Wyoming | collected... | reverse complement strand
GCAAGGATTCGTACTATGTTGAAAACACGCATTACTGGTTAAGCGCATATTCTGGATACACGCCCTACATATATCCTCATCCACTCGCCGCAGGCACGTCTGGCTACACCAACGACACAGTTTCTTTCGCAGAAGGAACTTACCTTGTAACTGTTCCTGCACAAGTATCAAGTGGCGGAAACAATTATAACTTCAGCAAATGGCAAGATGACTCCACGAATGTCACACTTACCGTGAGCCTCACAGCAAACACCACGGTCACCGCAACCTACACTGTTTACGTCACAGACACTTCTGGCGTGGTTGGAGTAGTTGGAGTAACAGGAACCTATGGATACGCCGCTGTTGAATATGCGGTTCAAAGAAAAACGTTCTATGCAAACGGACGGTTCTGGGTATTCTACTTTAACGGCACCATATCCGCTAACAATACAGTGTATGCAACTTCAACAGATGGTTTGTCATGGTCGCCATCTGTAAATATGACGAATAGAACGAGCGGTGCTGGCTGGCAATTTGCAGTCGCTTTCAACGGAACCATTCTGTCTTACGCATTTAGCACTAGTACGAATGGCGAGCCACTGTATTATAGGGCTGGCACTCCAAACAGTGACGGAACGATAACGTGGTTGGACGCAGAACAGAACGTGACTACAGGCGAAAGCAACACGGGTCACTTGTGGCCAACGATTGCAATAGACAGTGGCGGCTATCCTTGGATTGCATATGCCAGAAAAAACGTTACTGAAAACACTCGATACGCTTACATAACTAAGTCATCGACCAATACTGGAACATGGACAACAGCATCGGGATTTCCGCATCAACTATCGTCAGAGAATTATACTTGCATACAGGTTTTAGTGGTGCCACTGACAAACCAGAAAGTTTTGGCAATAGCAAGCAATGCACATACGCCAATCAAATCTTTCCAATGGAACGGTTCTTCATGGGGAACACAACAGAACATAACAAGCTCTATTGCAGACGTGTCGATATTTTTCTCTGCCGTTAACCAAGGCGACGATGTCCATCTTGCCTTTGTCAAAAATTCTACTTACGACCTTGTATATGCAAAGTACAACTATTCTTCAGATTTGTGGGGAACAGAAACAACTATTCAATCAGCAGTCAACGAAACCTCAAGCCCAGTTCTAAGCATTGACACTTCAACCAATGACCTCTACTGTTTTTGGGCTGGCTCGCCAGAAACCAACGCAATTTATTACAAGAGATATAACGGAACAAATTGGGTTTTCGCTTCGGACTCTAACCCGTGGATAACTGAAGCTGCATTGGCAGGATACTATAAGTATGATGGCCTCTCTGGGTTCTATCAAACCTACGACCACAAAATAGGCCTTGCGTACACAAATGGAACGACTGTTTATTATGTGAAATTCAAATATTTCAACATAACCGCACCTGAAGTTACGGTGATAGTCACCTATCCAGCAAACACTACCTACTCAACTCCAACGATTTCTGTTCAGCTTTCGGCAAGCGGCGGCATAATAGACACGATATGGTGGAACTGCAAGAACGGCACAAGCTGGATTTACGGTTCAAACCAAACCTACACAGCGCCAACGTCAATGACTGGATTCGTGAATGGCACAAGCTACACTTTCTATGGTTGGGCGAACAACACTGACGGCGACTGGGACGAAGAAACAGTCATGTTCACCGTAGCTATTTCCACCGCGTCTGTAACAGTGACAATCGTTTATCCGCAAAATACAACATACACCTCTTCAACAATTCCTATATCCCTCTCTGCTTCTGGTGGCACGATAGTCAGGATTTGGTGGAACATCCAGTTCGATAACACTTCATGGCTCTACGTTGAAAACCAAACCTACACAGTAGCAACGTCAGTGACGATAGACGAAAATGTGACGGCAACGTTTCATGGTTACGCTAACAACACAGACGGAAATAGTGATGATGGGTCTGTCGTGTTCACTGTCTACATTGTTCAGAACACGATTGGCTATCAGCTTAGTCAAGCAGCGATTGCGGCTGCTGGCATGTTGGGAATCGTAATGTTGCTAGGCATGGTTTACGTTGCACTTGAAGGCAAAGACATTAAGTACGCTGTGATGCTTGCCGTCGGCGAAGTCCTGCTTCTAGTCACTATGTTGGTGTTGAGCCAGCTTTCCATACTGGGATAAAAGCATTTAAAAATGGAGTGTGTATAGTAGAACCTAACGGTAATGGTTGAAATGGAAAATGACAAGCTGAGACTTTTCCTAGTCGTGTGCTGCGTCTTGATGTTCATGTTCAGCATGGTCATTGTCGCTTATCAGACAGGGAAAAGAGAGAATCCGCCGCCTGAAACGGTTGAAGCTTATGAGCTTGGAAGGTTAACTGTTAATATGGCAATATTCGAGACTCCCATAGACTTCGTTATGCAGATAAGCAACCCTTCAAATCGGACTCTAGCCATTCGGTTGGTAGTGAACGCTGAACCTTCTAGCTTGGCAAAATACGCTGTTGCCAGCTTGGACTATCCAAACATGATCAATGGTTCTGCAACGGATAGGTTAGGCTTCGTTTTTGTCGTGCACGACAACGGAGAGAACGCTGCTGGAAACTACACGGTCATAGCAGAAGGCGTTTAACAGTGAAGAAACAGGTTAAAACGTGTGTGTTGGTTCTGATCGTGGCTTTTGCCATGCTAACCGCGATTCAAATACGCTTGGTTGGAGCTGTCACTGCAACCACATCAACCACGTTCACAGGTCAAAGCTATGATGCACATGTTGCTTCTCAGGGAACAATCTATGGGACAGTAAGAAATGCAACAGAAGCAGGGTGGCTCCATGACGACCATGTAAGTGTTGGGCAACGTAAATCTGGTCCAGATTATACAGTTAGTCGCGGTGCCGTTTATTTCGACACTTCTATTATCCCGTCTGACGCGACAATTCTTAATGCAACACTCAGCATGTGCGTTTTTGCGAATATGAACACTACTACTTTTAACATTACGATCCAGAATGGACAACCATCACATCCTAGTACCCCTTTGGGATTAACCGATTTCTATTTTGATTTCTACTCTGGAAATGGAGGGACAAATGTTGTAACTACGATAACGGATGGACAGTATTGGAACATCACTTTCAGTAGTGAAGGGCTGACATGGATAAATATAGATGGAGTAACGAGGCTTTGGTTGGTGAGCTCTAAGGATATTTCAAATATAGCACCGACAGATGCAGAAGAGGTTCAATTTCATGCGTCAGAAGATGGTGCGACTTTTACGCCTAAACTCTATGTTACCTATGAAGTTGAAGGTTCACAGTTGGAAGTCCAAAGCCTCCCCACTAACGTGGCATTCACATTAAACGGAACTTCCGAATCAACTCCATATTCGGGAGCATTAGAGAATGGAACGTACCTAATCAACTTCACATCTTCATTCGTCAGAAGTGGCTTAACATGGTCTTTCTCTTTTTGGAACGACAACACCACAAACACAGATCCAGTTAGAACCATAGACCTTCAATCCAACTCTTCCTATTCCGTGACTTACACTTCAGCCTATGCCTCAATAACCTACACTGGTAGCCAGCCCGTCTTTGAGTGTGCCATGAACAACATGTTCGAGCTAGATGCGATAAGCGAAAGCATGATTGGCAACATTCAAAGGCAGATGCTTCTGGATTCTAGTGCTTACGGAAATCATGGTCACATGTACCCAATAACTTCGCCTTACGGTGGACCTACGCTGACTTGGGGAGCCATGGGGAAAGGGCTTAGGCTTGACGGGACAGACGACACGGTAATAGTTCCTAGCAGCTCCTCGCTAAACATATCGGAAGCGATAACAGTAGAGTTTTGGGTTTCGGTAGACAATGCAACAAATGAACAAATAATCGTTTCAAAGCTAAACGAGTGGTACATAGGGGTTTACAATCGTACTTTGTTTGCTTACGTCTATACAGATGGTGGATGCTATGGAATTCCTTCTAACACGACTTTGCCAGATGGAGCCTTCGGATTCGTTTCGCTTGTGTATGATTACAGGTTTGCAAATGCTTCTCTATACATCAATTCTGAGCTGGATTCCAGTGTGGCTACCGATGGACTTCCAATCGCACAAAATAATTCAGATTTGTACCTAGGAAGTTTAAACAATGCTTCATACTACTTCAAGGGCGTGTTGGACGAAGTAAGAATATTTCCTTACCAACGGTCTGAAGAGGCAATATACTCGGATGCTAGGGCCACAATCACCAAGTTTGACAGTTTAAACTTTGTTGCTTCTTCTAAACAAGTGGGCTTTGGCACAGCAGAAATTGCGTCTGAAGGCGTGATTGACGGGTACACTGGGTTGAAGACTAACGATTGGCAGCTTCCATGGGCCTACGCGAATGATACTTACAATCATGTCGCTGTCAGGGCTGCTTCATACATGGCAGGCTTCCAAAGCTACCAACTGTACTGCAACGTGAAATTCCAGTTCTACCTAACAGGAGCCACTTGGGCCAGAGGATACCTTGATTGGTACTGGCTGTTCTTCAAGGACGGAAGACTCCAAGTAGCCTACATGATGGAAGTTTGTCCCGACACAGTAATAGGAGCTACGGCCAACGTCACCAAGTGGCATGTCCGTTTCGTCAGGTCAACCTCATACTATACAAACGTGACAATGCTAGACTACACGTTCACGTCGAACACGACACTTTACCCGAACAGCATTCCAATAATCGTTTCGGCATGGATTGGTCCTGACAGCAGCCATTTCACGATTAGGTTTGACGTTCAAGACTCTAGGTTGATAACCGCATATGACGGGAGTTACACAACACCGTTCGCTTACTCGTTTGAGCTTGTAGACGAAAATGCTAATCCGCATCTGTTAACTTGGTTCGACGGTTGGATGGTATCTGGAATAAAGATTTTTGTGCATTCTGTCGGCAGTGGTACATGGGCAAGGATGGAGATTGAAAGCCACAAGTTCTTCTGGATACCAATCGTCCTAGCAGCAATTCTGATATTCGGTTTTGCTATGGTGTACTACTCGAAACCAACTGAGCTTCTAGTTCCAGTGAACATCATTCACGAAATAGTAACTAAGGAAGTAATCACTGTCCTGCAACCTCTCGCCGAAATAATCGGTGCCGCCGTCAAAGGTATAGGCGAACCCATAGTCGACGCTTTGAGTCTTTTGAGCCACGACATTATTGGAGCAGTGTTTGGGCTTGGCACAGTGTTCATGCAAGGCCTAGCTCCACTAGGACAAATTCTTCAAACTGCTGGAGCAGGATTTGTAGAAGCCTTAATACTCGGTATGGGACTCATTTATCAAAGATTTCTCGAAGTTATTGCTGATGGCTGGACTCAGGCTCTACTGTTTTACGACGAAATCTTTGCTTATTTCGGATTCCCAGGTGGAGCTTCAACTATGACGGGTTGGATTGGAAGTGCATGGAGCTGGATGGTATCATCAATGACGTATTCAATCAGTCTCTTTCCCGCGTTCTTCACGTTTCTAGGCACGTTCATGGTGCAACTTGTCGCTTTCATTGCCGAAGCGTTTCAGTGGTGGGGAGCCATATTCACGGCTACAGGAAGCTTTTTGGCTGGCGGCTACGGTACAGGCGTGAACATTTGGACAACATACAACGTGCCGCAATGGATAACTTTAGGCTTGATTCTTTACCCGATTTACCTTGTGTTCTTGTGGGAAGAAGAAGGTTTGGGCGCAGTGATTGACCAACTCACTTTCATCTACAACAGCCTTCACCTTATGGCATATGTGTTTCTCACGATGATTCACTACGTCAGCAGCATGATTACTAGGCTAATCGAACTGATCCCAATAGCCGAGTGATTTGGCCGTTGAATAAAAAACATATTAGGTTGATGCTCACAACAACAAAGCTATGAGAAGGAAAAATAGGGGGTGAAACGAAACGGATAAAACAAAAGCACTCTTAACCTTCACAGTTGAAAGCCTAACACAAAGACTAGGAACCGTTCTAACGTTTTTCGGTTCAGCATCATTCATCTTCACCATCCAAACAACAGTTAACATGTTAGGAGAAACATTGCAAAATGCCAAAATCTTTGTTGCCGCGGTCTTCATCATGGCAACTCTTATAGGCATACCACTCTTAATATTGATTATGAGTCGGAGGCGAAGCTGACGCTAATCAAAATAGTCGGTTTAGCCATAGGCGTTCTTGCCGTTCTGCTTGTGGCTTTGGCATTGCAGGGGTCGGTAGGTGGAGAATGGACTGAACTTTCACGGAATGTTGCAGGAGTCAGCGCAATGATAGTCATTTTCGCCGTCATAGTCGCTGGCATCTATGAGTATAGGAAGTGAAAAAGTGAAACCAGACTTGAAGCCTGGCATAATCGTGATGTTCTGCGGTTTCGCTGGGCTTGTTTTGGCGGCGATTGAAAAGGTGTTGTATGATGAGGGAGTCTTAGTTAACGATGTTACCACGCTTTTCGGTGGTTTGACGGCGATTATGACTCTTACAGTGGTTATTTTCTTGCTTGTTGGAACGATCATTGCGATGGTGAAGGCATGAACAAACGCGTGTTCGAGCCAAGCCCATGTGAGAGGAAAGAAAAGCAACTTCAAGAAAAAACGGAGGCGATAGTAGAGTTGCAGAATGGGCAGCGAAGCTTTGCTGACCATCTTAATAAGCCGTTTTCGATTTGGCCCATGCACATTTTTCGTAGTGGACCCGAAACGACCCAGTTCATAGTTACTTTTAAGGAGAAGATTAGTGTTGAAGAGTTTGTTTGGCGTATGGAGAGGGCTTTTGAATGTTGAAGCCGAAACTTAAAAGAAAGAAGGTTAAGGCAAGCCGACTCTCGAAAGTCAATGCGAAGCTGTCAGGATTGTTTGGCAAGCTGAATCCGTTCAAGAAGAGGCCCGTTGAAATCGAGAACGAAATGAAAGTTCCCAAGGAATGGCTCAAGAAGAGCAGACCACTTCAGGACCAAGAATACGTTGTTGTTGAAAGGGCGAAGCAGAAACGCAAGTTCAAACTAAGTTTCTTGAGAACCCTAAAACGCATCATAGCTATTGGATTGGCCGTTTTCAACTTTGTGATTGGTCAAGCATCGCTGGCAGGTGCGGCTCAGACTCAAATTTTATGGGTCTTCTTCATGGCTAACGCGTATATTTGCATCGACTATGTTTGGAAAACTAGGCGTGAACCAGAACCTTTCGAGGCCAAAAAGAAATGAATCTAACTGAAGCTTGGGACTTAGCTCTCTTTGATATGCTTCGTATTAAAGTTCCTTTTAACCGCAGACGTAGATTCTGCACCCAAATCGTAAGGGCTCTATATTGCGGGAGTTAAAAGAAGTGAAGGTTGAAGAGTTCCAATACATGCCAAAAACCATTCTGGGATTACTTGCCAGCATTGACAAGAAAGGAACATTAGTCAACATTTACGAGCGGCTCTGGAACCCGATAAATTATGCTATCATCGGCGGAATTGGCGTGGGCTTGAACATGGCGGTTGCATGGTTTTTCTGGTCGTTCCTACCCTTGGACTGGTGGATAATAAACCTTGTTGCGATTGTTGGAGCGTGGACTTGGAACTGGCTAAACAGCGTCGGGCCTCTAGGATACTTGTGGGGCTTCAGGAAGAAGGAACAGAAAATTGACTAGGATAAGCATAGTAGCTCCGAACCTCAATGAAGAGAGGTTCCTACCATGCTTCCTAAACAGTCTTGCAAATCAAACATTCAAGGATTTCGAAGTCGTAATCGTAGATGGTGGAAGTAAGGACCGTAGCTTAAGCATCATCGGAAGCTTCAGAAGAAAGCTGCGCATGCACGTGGTTATTGACCGCACTCGAAACATCGGCTACATCAGAAACATCGGCGCATCCGCTTCATGTGGTGACATAATTGTTCAGACAAGCAGCGACACGTTTTTTGAGCCGCAGCTCCTAGAGAAAGTAGACAGTTTCTACACTCGCTATCCCATGCTTGTTTCGTTGGCTGCCAGAACATTTCCAATGGGAACATCTCCAATAATCCACATCGCGTATCAAGGATTCGATTTTATGCGGTTCCTATTCACGGTTTCGCCTTTCCCCCTGCACAAGTATAGGCCCAGCGGCAATTTTATGTGCTGTCGAAAAGCAGAGTTTGAAAAACTGGGAGGTTATCCATTAGTCACAATTAATGAGGACGGCTTGTTTGGACAGAAGTTGGACGCGCTTTTTGAGAAGAGGCACAAGTCCATGATTTTCAGTCTAGAACTCTATGTAGGGCATCACGTTAAGCGAGCTGAAGCAAAAGGAGGAATCAAAACGATATTGTTCTATGCCTATATTTTCTCTAATATGTTTCCTATCCTGAAACCTTTGCTTGCTCACATTGAACGGAGAAGTGCAGAAACATTTGTTTCCAGAACAGATTTAAATTGACATTAGGTAGGTGGTAACGAAATGCCATGTAAGAAACATAAAGGAAAACGCGGAGGAACCTACGAGCTTCACAGGAAAAAGGGAGGCGGAGTCAAACGAGTTTACGTTTAGACGTTGGCTGCGGTCATCACCCGACTGGAACGGTTAACGTGGATTTACTCGTTCCAGAATCGGACCTGCGCTGGAACCAAGACGTTTCAGGCATCCCAAACTTTGTCAAAGCCACAAGCGAATACTTGCCCTTCAAGGATGGCTGTTTCGAAGAGGTTTACTGCGCGCATTTGCTGGAACATTTTAACGATCCAAACCCTAGCATTCAAGAATTGTTTAGGGTTTCGAGCAAGGTCATAAGGATTGTTGTGCCTTTTGCGTTTTTCTCCATTTCAGACTTTTTCCTCTATCTCGGCAAGAAGTTTCTAGTTAGAAAAGAATGGATGCAACATCATCACAAGAAATATTATTGGGCACATCCATTTCTTTTTGGCACATCACGTCTAGTGTTTATTAATTTGAAAGAGGCGCTCTTGTACCAAGAAAAAGCTTATGGGAGTCTCGTAAAAATTCCGATACCTTTTGAGTCAGAAACGGTTGTTTATAAATGAATTTTATGAATCCCAACTATCCTGAACTCCTATGCTTCTACGGTTTGGCTTGCCTAAGCATTTCCTCAATCTCTTATGCCATGACGAAGCAATTCGGCATGTCACTGGTTTTCGGCTTACTAATCGTCTTCGTGAGCAGCGAGTTCTGGGAAATCCCAATTTTCATCCGAGCCTACTTAGGCGTTTGTGGCTACGGCTTTCCACAAGTCCAAAACCACATCATTGTGGGCTTCATGGCTTTCCTGCTAATCGTCTTTTCCAAACTCAAACTAACCATAACCAACGGGTCAATTTTGGCTTTGAACGTCACAGTAAACACGGTTGGCCTATGGTTCTACTCATCGATAGTGATGGGCTGGATTCTAAGAACATTCACGCTAACATGCCTAAGCTACGTGTTTCTAAAGGAGATTCGCAGGAATGCCTGATGTTCCGTGGTTCATGCTTTCGCCCGGGCCAGCCAGCATCGCCCAATACACCATTTTAACCCTTATCGGTTACAGGTTTTTCACCCAAAACATACAGTACAAAAGATTCTCGAAGCTCATGGCTTTAACCGACTCTGCCATGCTTGTCGGTCTATTCGTTCTAGGGACCGACGCAATATGGTGTGCTGCTTGTGGCTTGCGTTGGACTCCGCTGTTTCCTCAGGACACTTGGCAAATCACTTCTAGCTTTCTACGAGACATCGTTGCAGCGGTCTTCTTTTTATTGTTTGTAGGTGACTATTTTCGGAAAGGCACGTTGAAAGTTAGTTTTCAAACCAAGTATGCGCTTCTTGTATGCGTGGTAGTCATGGCATTGTGGTTTGAATTAGCTCCTAACATAGCTTATACGGACTATATTCAAGCCTTCCAAAACGGATATTCCACACAGTTCATATTAGCAGACTTCGTTTTCAGCCATTTCCTAACGCGGATTCCATTGTGGATTGCCTTCGTTGGAGTCTTCAAAAAAGACTAGCGCGCGCTTACTTTGAATGAATAAATGGCTACTTTACCGAAAGATTTATAGCGCGCCTAGAATCATATGTTAAAATGGTGATTTAAACGGAAAAGTTTAGAATTCAGTTAAATGATTGGGATTTGAGAACTCTTAGGAACTTGCTTGCACAAGCATACAACCAAGATAAACGAAATATACGATGGGACAAAAAGCGCATAAAGGCAGGTCAATCTGACAGCAGATTTTTTCCAGTTGCTGAACAAGAGAAATTCTTGCGGATGAAAGCAAAATTACTTAGGAAACTTTGCCGTCACCTCAAAGATGAAAAATGGTTCATAAGCTAACTAGCGCGCGTGCTTGTTTCGGTGTAGAAAAACAACTTGGGTTGTTTTGGGTTACAGAAACCTTATATAGCATACTATAGAGTAATATAGCAAGGTGTTTGAAATGGCGACAACGACAATCCAGATTCGTTTTGAAACAAAGGAGATGCTTGACAAGATTAAGGTACATGCACGCGAAACCTATGATGATGTAATAACCCGATTAGCATTGAAAGCAATGAAGAAGGTCATACAGGAGTAATGAAGAATGAAGGAGCTTAAGATTGAGAAAGCCAAAAATGGCTACGTTGTCAACATGATGAATTGGACTGGAGAAAAGCGAGTGTTCAAAAGTTTCAGAATGCTTGTCTGGTTCATGCGGGTCTACTTTGAAGGTGAAAAGAAAGTGGGGAAAGACGAAGTTTTGCCCGACCAGTTCAGCATGGAAAAAAAGAGGGAGCCATAGAAAATGGTTTTGCTTGGGTTCACAAAATTGAAGGATAAATTACTGGATGGATCGAAGACTCAGACCATCCGAAAGCCTAGAAAAATCCCATTGAAGGTAGGAGACAAGCTATACATCTATTGGAAACTACGAACGAAACAATGCCAGAAACTCGGAGAGGCTAAAGTAACTGATGTTGTACGAAAACGATTCAGAGATATTACTGAGGAAGATGCGATAAGAGACGGCCTTTCAACATTGCAAGAATTTCGTCAGTTGTTTTTGAAAATGCATAAAGATGTACTCTACACCGACACTTCTGGCATTATTCAAGAAATATACCCATATGTTGGATTTGACATAATCACTTTCAAATGGATAAAAAAGGAGGCTTGAGTGTTGAGTGCTGGTGAATGGAAACATTTCGTCAGACACGCCAAGACAAGCTTACTTCAAAGGTTTGGCAGTCACATAGCCCGGGTTGTGGATTGCGAAAGAAACGAGCAGGCAGGGAAGAGGGAGGAACTCAAAATATGAAGTTCAACCTGAAAAATAGACCAAAGATTCCTTCCTTCTATTCGGGTTCTGAGAAGGAAATAAGGGATGAACAATGGACGCATTTGGTTGCTTGTTACGAATGGTTTGAGGGCTTCGAGAAGGAAATTCGACAAACTTTGGAATGGACTGAAAAGAAGTGGCATCCAAGAAGTCCACCCTTCAAGGGAATGCGTGAAGAATGTATTCATAGGATGAAAGAGATCTTGGGTGAAGAACCGAAAGTCAAGGAGGAAACAAAAAGATGAGTGATTGTGTTGGTTGTGTTGCGTGGCAGAGGCGCGCCGAAATAGACAGGCTGAAACGCATGAAAGCCAAGGTTGACGCTGAGTGTTTCAGGCGAGCCAAGGAAATCTACGAGTTTCTGGACAAGCACAAAACAAAGGAGACAAAGAAAACATGCAGTTAAAAACTAAGCTATTGCCCTTGTCAATATGCCTCATACTTGGTGCAATTCTACCAGTGTGGTTGTTGCCTAAACCAGTAAGCCATATTGTTTGGGCTATCATGATTGGGCTTGGAATACTCACCTACATCTATCACAAAAAAATGAAGGAGAAGCTGAAAGCATGAGGGGTAAAGAGCTTATTCTTGCCGAAGTTTCTAACGTGCCAATAGTTGACCGAAGGGAAGCCATTGAACTTGCGAAGCTTGAGGCTTTGCTTGACATACGTTTCAACCTTGACAGGATAAACCAAACTTTGATAGATATTTGTGAGCATCTTGAGACGGGCGTGACGGTTTACACTGGAAAACTGTAAGGTGAAGGAATGAAAGTTTCGGATATGGATGAACTTGTTTTTCTTTGGAAAGAATACGGTAAAGTTCACGACGAAAGATTGACTAAGGATGCTCAGGACCTCAAGCAGCAAGTTCTCGGGTTTGTTCAGTCGTTGCCAACATTTCATGAGAAGGCTTATGTTCACAATGGAGTGGCGAAACCATGAAGGTTCCAGTCGTCGCTTATGGACACCTACGTTTCTACGTGATCACCAGCAACGAGATTCGCAGGTGCAGAACGCCAAAATACAGCAAGTAAAAAGAGATGAAATAAAAATGAACGAAAACAACAAGGGCGGAATCAAAACAAAACTGAAATGGAAAAAAACAGATCTACTGCACAGCCTGCCAAACAGAAATAAAGAACGGCGAACAATACGAGTCAAGTTACCACGGAAAAAACCATTACTGTAAAACGTGCCTCTCAAAACGGGTATTGATATACCCAATCAGAAACCACAACGCAACAATCACCCCGCTTAAAGGGCACGATACTAAGCGGCATTGCGCGCTCTGTGGCGCTCGTCTGCATCGTTGGAAGGGCAAGGGTGGGATGCAGCCTGAAGGAAAAGCGTTGTGCAAGATTTGCAGTGCAAGAGCTAACGGGTTGGGGAGCAGGAAAGAGGTGAAGCCATGAGCCAGAAAACAGAAAACAAGTATGATGAACGAGTCGCCAACTTTGCAAGAGTCAGAGCCATGATACTACGGATAGTCAACAGTCAGCCAAGCTTGACGGTGGAAGAAATCAGCAAGCAGTTCCTACTGCAATACCGCTTCTTGCCAAGGATAGACAACCGACTCCGAGAGCTCCGAGCCATAGGCTACGTTGACAGCCAAATTGGAGAGGATGGAAAACTACATTGGAACCCCAAAAACCGTTCATAAAGAACTCTCCTACTAGATATAATAATAATGACATTCATTCATAATTAATTTAATAATGAATAACAGACAATTCATAATGAAAACGAATGTTGGAGAGGTCTGAAATGGCTGAAAGAAAAAGTTGGATTCCCAAAACCGTAACCTTCCGCGCAGACAGCCCAGAAGAAACTGAACTGTTAAAACAGCTAGAACAAAGAATGCAGATAGACGGCTGGGGCTTCACTAGGCTTTCGCTCGAGGCTTACCGCGAATATATGCAGCGTCACCCGCTGCCTAATCCTCAATCTCAAATAGACCGAATGTTACAGGTGCAGATGCCGCACAAAGCAGCGACTCAATGTTGTGTTTCAAACTGTCGGGGAAAAGCCAAGTTTCTGTTAAGACTTAAAGATTTCGACGGCAAACAGGAAGAGTTTCTAGTTTGTGAGGGGCATAAGAATTGGAGGCATCAACGATTCAGGTTCATAATAAGCTATCGACCACTTGAAAAGGAGTGAAGGGTTGAGGAAAAAGTGAGGCTGACCGAATGGAGAAGGGGGGGAATAGGATGGTGAAGGATTGACAAGATGAAAGGTGTTTGAAAGGAAATGGCAAATCCACCCCATCCCCACCAAGCTTATTGTTTGGCTCCGTTTAAAAGCTTGTTGTTTCTGATTCGGGCCAGAATGTACTTGGCAACTTCGGCTCCTATGGCCCCGCCGAAACCGCTGAAAACGCTGATCAGCATGATTGCGAGGTAGTCTATTTCTGCCATGACCTGAAAGAAAAGGGGTTGAAGCTTTAAAGCTTTTATCGTTTAACCCACTATTAATTGTTGGACGGTCTGTTCGGCTTTGGAAACCCAGCAAATCAAAAAATGGTTGGAAACTCCTTGCCTAGCCTTCTTCACTTGGAAATGTAGCCACTGCAAAAAACATGTCAAGGCCCAGCCAAGCGGATTCCCAGACGACCTGAACGGCTTGCACGTTCAATGCCCAACCTGTGGATGCATTAGAATAATTTCGTGCAGGCCGACACTGAAGTGAAGCGTGAAGAGTTTCAGCCCTGCGGAAAAATCAAGTGCTGGATATGCAGCGAATGCGTTCCAGCTGAAGGTTTCGTTGAGCATCTGGCAGGACACGAACCATCAAAGAAATGAGTGGCATAGTTTAACAGAAAGACTCTATAGTCTACAGATACTTTTATATGTAACATCTGTTACAGTCATTTGCTATGTTGAAAAATATTAATATCAGAAACATACCAGAACCCATTTTTTATAAAGCACAAGAAATCAAAGCAAAACTTCTACTAAAGTCATGGGCTGAATTATTAGAGACTCTATTGAGAACTTATGAGGAAAGTCAAAAATGAGTTATAATGCAATAGAGAAAGGCGTAGCTTTTGAAAACAGAATCGCAGGAGAATTGACGAACCATCGAATTGAGTTTCGTAGACAGTATAAAGTAAAAGGGTTAGGTAAAAGTTGGCGTATCGATTTTTTCCTGTATAATACGCAACAACATCTAACATTATTGGAATGTAAAAATGTTGGTCGTAATTTATTACATTCATTGATAGCAGAAAGTGTAAAGTTCCTCGATATAAGGAATCTTGAAGACAAATACAGGTTTATGCTCGTATTCCCAAAAGTGTCGAAGAGCATGAATACTTTTAGTAAATTCTGCACGGTTTACGACATTAGGCTTGCGACAGCTGACAATTTTATTCACTCCCTTTATATGGATATTCATGAACAAAACAAAAGTTTTGCTCTAAGTGAAAAACAAAGAGAGGAGGGACAAAGGACTAAAATGATTCTTGAGTTTCTACAAAACCAAGATGGTTTAAACCAAACTGAAATTTCAATCAAAATAGGAATTGGAGTTACATTATGCTATGCAAGTTTGAGAAAGCTTGAAAGAGAGGGTTTGGTGATTGGAGTTCGTAAAAAACACCAAGACAAACATTGGTATATAAAAACAACGGACCTACAGAGTTACTTACATCCCCCTATTTGCTCACAAAAGGCTTAGTCTTTCCATCGGCTACATTCTGGCCAGCGCATCACTAACTTGATTCATAGCTTCTTGGTCAATACTAGAAACAAACTCAGATGTTTTCTCTGTCCGCAAATATTTTACCAATTTCAACTTAGGCCAACAAGCATACGAAAGGAGCCAGAATTCCTTGTCACTAGTTCTAAAGAAGCACCAAAGTGAGTAAAGGTTAGTTCTACCACATTCTAAGACTAATTGCAAATTGGGTGCGTATACGTCAGTGTAGTTATATTCGATAAGAGGAGTCTTTTCTCCTAAGTCTTTCAACATGTTGTAGGCAAATTGTTTCAGAAATCGGTGTCTTGGACCTTCATGTCGTTTGATAATAAATACTGTGAGAGATAACTGAAGACTTTTTGGCAGGTCCAAAATTGTTTCTTCGCGTCTTATCACTCCACTGTTAAGACCTTCTGCAATATGTTCGGATGTTCCACCATAAGAAGGAAACATATCGTTGAACTCTATGGCTATTTCAATGGCTTCCATTGTTCACATTCCCTTGCATTTTTGAGCTCATAAACTCTATAGCTTTCTGTTGTTCTTTCTTTGAGGTCCCCAAATAACTGTCAAGAACATTAGTGCTTTTGATTCCGCTAAAGCTTTTGAGCCTGAGAAGATTGGCCGTTGGATCACCACTTATTTCTGACAGCCTATTGAGCCTTAGAAAATGCGGGTAGAAACCAACTCCCAAAACCTTTCTGATTATGCTCCACGCCTTTGTAGATTGTATCTCAGGAAAAACCCAATGCGCCTTTCTATATTGCTTTACTCGTTTGTGGTCTTCATAAGTGAAGATTGATTTGGAGGTTTGGTTTCGGCTAGTTGCTTTCTCAATAGCCAGAATTAGCTTGTCTATCCCAGAAAAGCTTCTAGGGAATTCTAAAGGATCAACGGTTGCTCCATGTTTCTTTCGTTGGTGGAAGTCAACAATCAGATGCGTATCTGTTATTTTAAAGTCTTCAGTTACCCTTTCGTAACCTTCACTCTTGCGAACCCCACAATAATATAACAACCAGAAGTAAGCTTCATCACCTGCTGAAAGCTTGGCTTGGTCAACTTGTCGTATGATGTCTTGGAAACTTTGTGTCTCTGTCTTCTTTCCATGCTTGTACTTGTCCATAAAGTTGTCACCATGAAAAATCTAGCCGAACATTATAGGCATAATATCCGTAAGCCCATCTATTTAATACTTTCTTCTTGATTCAGGTCTTGATTTGCGGGGGGGTTCAATATATTAAAATGTATTATTATGCATAGCGTGTAATATCGACATGTTTCAACAGTCTAGGGGAACTCTTCTGTATGGTGATATTGTAGGCTTGACTTGATTGTGTAGGCTTTGTTGTAGCCTATTTTAACTCGGTGCTTCTCCCAGAGTATTAGGCGTATCTTCTTCGGGTCTATTCGTCCTTTGTCGTTTAGGATTTCGTCTTTGTGTTGATATACCAAGTTTTCAATTTGTTGCTCAGTCAGGTCTTCGGATTCTCTTCTGGATGCTTCTTCCATTGCTGACTCGTAGCGTGTGTCTTGTACTGCTGCTTTCTTCCGTTCATATTGTGCTCTGAAGACCATACATGTAGGCATTTTGTCGCAGCCAAGGCAGGTGCGTTTAGGGCAAAGGTGTTGGTCGAATAAGCCGTATTTGAGGATGCACATGAATTCTCTGTATACTTTGTCTGTTGCTTGGCTTGCCTTGATCTTGTAGACCCATGCGTAGCCACGGTCTAACATGACAACTTGGTACTGTAATAGATAGCTTCGGATTGTCTTGTCAAGTAGGGCTTTGTTCATAATCGGAATGATTAGAGGGTGAACTTTGAAGCCTTTGCTTTCTATGGTAAGAACCAACGCTTTGTTCAAGTCTTTATACCAATCTCGTTTTCCCATGGCATAGCTCGGCTCGTCGAAAACTATTGGTTTGCCTATTCCTAACTTCATGGTTAAGTCCATGAATTCTTTGTATTGGAAAACCACTTGGTCTAAAGTGAATCTGTCTTTATCGCCATATCGTGTTCTTCCACTGAATACTCTTGCTATGTCAATGGCTTCGTAGCTTTTGCCTAGTCTTGGTTCTCCAGTGACTATGATGTTGCAAGCTAGTTGTCTTCCAATTCGGTAACGGAGCTCTGAACTGAAATAGGGTTGTATGCTTGCTTCTTTGCAGACTTGTGTTTGCCAGCCACGAAAGTTCATGGTTTTAAGTTGAAGTGCTATTCTGCTTCACCAGTTTCAGATAGTGTGTAGTCTTCTATTCCTTCTGATGCTGGTAGCCCAGTCATTATTTCCGTGAAAATCTTTTTGCTTATCATTCCTCTTCGGTCCAGAAGGTTGATGCAAGCTTGCAAGCCTTTCCAATAATGAAGCCTCTTTTCGGTTTTGGTTGTGTTGACCTTGTGTTTCTGGCAGAAAATCAATGTTGCTTTGTTGCCACAAAATTCGGGTCTTATGTCTATTTCTTTGTCTACATATGCTTCCTGTAATTCTTTTTTGTAATCCTCATCCTTCCATGGGTCTGGGATTATGTGAATCAAGCCTTCAACTGCTTCTTGCGTGATCTGCGCACTATTTTCAAGGTTCAAAATCGCCTTTTGAATCGTTAGTATCTGACTTGCCAAAATGTAGGGATGATTGATGCGGTCTTTGATTGTTATTCCGAGTACAGCGTCATGCGTTTGGCTCATCTTTCACTCCCGCCAACATTGCCTCTCCCGCTGGAACCACAGTTTCCTTGAAACATTCGTTGCAGTAGTTCTTGGCTCCTGCCATGACTGTGTGGAACGTTGGGAAAAGCCTGCTGTTTGCTTCGGCTAGTTTGCGGAGTAGCATGTCGCGCTTGCTGACTTCGTATTCTTTGCCGCACTTCTCACACTTCTTCATTCTACTGGCACCTTGCCCTGCTCTATCGCCTTGCTCTTCCAATCGCGTTGCGTCAAGTTCCTAGCGAGTAGGTTGGGCTTTTCAGCGACTTCCAAACTTTTTGTTCCTGCCGCCGCCTGAATCGCTTGTAAGACTTGTCTTTTTCCGAGTCCGTTTAGGGCTTGGCTTGAAACCAGCTCCCACTCTACAAGGTGTCCCCAGAACCTGACTTTGTTTACTCTGGCGCGGAACTTGAAGTAGCCTAGGCTTGGCTGAGTCATCTCGTTGAGCATGGCGAACTTGCGCTCGTCAATCTGGCCTTCACTGAGATGGCCTTGCGCGGAGCCGAGTTGTGGTGCTAAGGCTTTGGCGATGATGGATACTCCTGTGTCTTCAGGCTTTTTTTCTCCACGGTCAATGTAAGCCAAGCTTTTTCACCTTAGATTTTGCCGAACAGTACCAGAACCACGAAGGCTAACCCGAATCCTGCTAGGGCTGGCAGAATGATTTTGATCCATTGGCCCGAATCAAGCCTTTTCTTGCCTTCCCAGTAGGTTTCGGCAGCCTTTCTATCTTCCTCAGTATGAATGTCTTCCTCAGTTATGGGTCTGTATCCTTCAGGTGTTAGTCCCGATTCTAGGTCTACGGTGACGTTGATTTTTGCTTTTTCAACCTTCTGCTTTTGCTCGTCAGGAATCAAGTCGTAAAACTTTTTGCCCCAAAGAGTCAGCAATGATGCAGATAGTGTGGATTCGATTTTCTTTTTGCCTTCCAAATGCCAAGTGTAGGCAGTGCCTTCCTTACCCAAAAACAATGTTCGCATCCTCTTCACGAACTTGCCCACAACTCCGTTGTAGCCCGGCGCATACTTCAAGAATCTATGCGCTGGCAACCCCTTCTGTGGCGAGCACTCGACGCTTACGGCGGTTTCTTCTTCTATTGGCATCTCATAGAATCTGTGTTCTTTGACTAGCAATTTTAGGACGATGTTGCCGATGCGTGGACGGAAAAGAAGCCCTAGAACCACTCCTACAAGCATGAATATGACGAGTAGAATGTCGACGATGATGTTGCCGAAAACGTCAAGGAAAATGCCGAAAACGTCTAAAACGATTGGAAGCATTAGAGTTTCCTCACTCGCTTCTTCAATCCACTCTTGATTTGGCCTTTCGCTTTTTCAGCGCGGGCCTTGGTGCGTTTTTTTCCTTCAGAAACTACTTTTTCACCCAATTTTTACACCTTCTAATGACGCATTATGGAAAATGTTATATGTTGCCAGTTAATATAAGCTTTCTTGTATGTGTCACTAGGAGGCTTGATAACTTGAGTAAGGCTAAAACAACCAGCGGGATCATAGACGTGATCAAGACCCCACTAGGAATCGTTCTCATGCTGGTCATCATGCTCATTCTGGCTTCGCTGACCGTTGCGTCAGCGATTTCAGGAGCTCTCACAGCAGCGGCTGTGTCAGCGGCAGGGCTTGTCGTGATCGTTTTGATCCTTGCAATGGTAAATATTATAGGTAAGTGATAATTACCTATGACTTTTGCCGAGCAAGCCCCCTTTTTTGTTAAGTGCCAATGGTGTGGCAACGCAGTTAAGAAAGTAAGCACTCACCATCTCATCCCGCGATGGTGCGGTGGCAACGAATCTTTAGAGAATCTAATGGAACTGTGTCGATCTTGCCACACGAAATTTGAGAGCCACTTTCTAAATTTCATGCACTATGGAAGCTTTAAGATAGAGCCTTGGCACAACCCAGAGAAGCATAAGATAGCAGCTAGAAATAGTGTTGATCGTAACAGAGAAAAAATCCGAGTGAGAAACAGGTTAAATTACCATAAATATAAGAAAAGTCCAACATGGCAAGCATCGCACAAGGAATACACCCATAAATATTATGAAGAGCACAAACAACATGAATCAGAGAGAAAGCGCTTACACTATCAACAGAATCGTGAAAGAATTTTAGCCCAACACAAGGCATATAGGATACGGAAAAACCAAAAAGAAATCTTATCACTTTCTCCTCTTTTGTACGGGCATAGTTTGGAGGTTAAACATGAGCAAGTTCAAGCAGTTTTATGAAGACCCTTTTAGTTTCATCGACAACCTGAACTTGCGTTACAAGTGGGTTGACCTCAACATTTTCAGGAACTATCAGAAACTTAGAAAGTCCATTCTAATTCTTTCGTTGGTTTGTCTAGTTGCATGGTTTGTTTTTGGTTTCGACAGTAACGCAAACCAGTTCTTGAATCCTCTCGTTGAGCTTCTGCCACAAATCATAGATGGAAAGTTAGCGTTGTCTGCTTTTCCAAGCCAATTCATAGCTCGCTACAACTACTATTACGGTTTGGAAATGCATTATTCAGCATTCGTTTTTTACGGATTGTTATTTGTGTTTTTGAGCAAGCACTATCAGAAGTTCGGCATTCTGAAAAGCAAGAACATAGCCTACGCAACAGCCATAACCTGCCTGAGCATCGGCTTGTTCGAACTTTATTGGGTTTACAGTTTTGCTTTTTGGCAGAACCAGCCTTGGGTCGCATCGTGGACCATGCCACAGCTACGCATTATTCTTCAGAATCTTGTCGCTTTTCCCGTAGTTGGAGTTATCGGAGTGGTTTACATGTGGGCCGACTCGTACATTCTTGACAAGAAAGAGATTGTTGGCCGACACTACCGTTTCAGGTGGGACTGGATTGCAGTTGCCTTGATAGGTTTGTCTATCGGTTTGGCTGTTTTGTGGTGGTTCTATCCTTGGCCGACACAACAAATCACCGTATCTATTGCCACGCCTAACGGGCCTTGGCTCTGGACAAGCGGCCCTCATTATCCACAGACACTTTACACAGTGGACGCGGACTTGACGGACAACGTTGCCGCTGGGATACGGGTTTATGTGCCTAACGATGCGGTTCATGGCTTGAATACTTTGGTGAAGCTTGTTTGGACGGTGACGGTGGGCTACATAGCGATGTTACGGAAACCACAGTGTTCGTCGCGGGAACGGCTAGAATGTTCTAAGTACACGGAAATGACGGTTGACAACGACACGAAAGACTGCACCCACTGCAAAGTTGCAGACTGAAAAAGTTAATATAAAACAAGCATAGATACTAAGTTCTAGGGAATTTATAATGTTGAAGCGAAAGCTGTTTACGGTTTCGGTTTTGGCGTTGCTGTTGGTGAGCATGTTTGTGGGTGTGTGGCAAATCAAACCTGCACAAGCAACAGAAATTTTTAGTGATGGTTTTGAGAGTGGAGACTTTTCAGCGTGGACGGATTATAGTCTTATGACTGTTGATTCTGCTTTGGCGCATCATGGCACTTATTCCGCAAAAGCAGCAGGTATCAACGGTTACTCTTATGATTGTTATAAAGATATTACGGCAATAAATGAGGGTTACCATAGAATTTACTTTTACTTTAGCGGTTACACTCCGCCTTACGATGGTTGTTATATTTCTGTGACTCATATGTTCGCTAATACAGATACAGACTTAGCACAGTTTCGGATTTATAATAATGCTGGAACGTTAGAGTGGCGTTTGAATGTAAGACTTGACAATGGGTCATATACTTACAATAGTTCGACATCGCCGACTATTCAGCTTGACACTTGGTATTGCATTGAAGTTTACTGGAAACGTTCAAGCGGAGCCAATGACGGCGAGGCAAAGTTGTATATAAATGGAACACTCTACATTACTCTTAGCGGTTTAGACAATGATTCTTTAGCGGCAAACAGGATTTACGAGTGGTATCTCCAAAGCAACGGCTGGGATTATGTTATACCTGCTCACATTGACTGTGTTGTTGTCGCCGACACATACATCGGACCAGAAGGAGGCGACACTACACCACCAACCTACTCGAACGTGGGCACAAACACAACCGTAACTGGGCAACCTTGTCTATTCTATGCGAAATGGACAGATGAAACAGGATTAAGCGGATATATATTTGGTACAAACAACACAGGCACATGGCAAAACGAAACTTGGACAGCGTTCACAGCAAATCCTGACTGGAGCAACAAGACAAAAACATTAAACTCAACTGTTGGAATAAGGATAGAATGGTGTGTATGGGCGAACGATACAAGCAACAACTGGAACAACACTGGACTGCGATACATCGGAGAAGAATCTACTTCTAATTATGCTTTAACGATTAATTCAACTCCCATTTCAGTGCCATACTCGATTAACGGTACAGAAACGGGATACAGCGTGAACGCTTCTTCGGGTTCGCCAGCAGACATTCAAACAGCCATAAATAATGTTGTTTCAAATGGTGGTGGAACGGTCTATATTCCCGCGGGTAACTTCACTTTTAATCCTCCTCCTGATGGTGTGGGCGTGACTATTCCCTTCACTAATGTGTCCATCAACATTATTGGAGCGGGGATAGGAGTGACAAATCTGACGGAAACTTATAACACTGGCAGTTCAACCATGTTTGAACGCACTTGGTCAGGCGAAAACTACAATGCGTCTGCTGTGCGGTTTTCAGGAATCACTTTTAACGGTTTTGTTGAAAATGAAACAGTTACTAGCAACACAGCCATCACTATAGGCTTCACAAAAGATTTTCGCATTGACCACTGCGCATTCTACGACTTTGCTGAATTCTCAATAGTTATAACTGACAATACAGGAGGAACATATCATCTCTTATGCACAGGACTCATAGACCACATCACAATCGACAATCCATATAAAGCTCGCAATTATGCTCTAGGCATTTCTAGCCAATGGGCTTACGGCATCGG
>Ga0315279_10003313_pt1 | contig 22622 bp, 13 predicted proteins | sample YL17G06_20_MG_FD_203694 | JGI IMG/M metagenome (GOLD analysis project Ga0315279, IMG submission 203694) | Sediment microbial communities from Yellowstone Lake, YNP, Wyoming, USA - YL17G06_20 | ecosystem: Environmental > Aquatic > Freshwater > Lake > Sediment | place: USA: Wyoming | collected... | reverse complement strand
AGCGCGGTTCCCATGATGTCATTCTGCACATTGGGGTCGGCGCCATACAACAGCAGTTCCTGTATGATTCCGGTATATCCTTTTGACGCGGCAATAATAAGCGCCGTACTGCCGTATCGATTGCGCGCGTCAATCTTGATCGCGGATTTGGAAAGGATCGCCTGCACCGAATCGGCCTGTCCGTTGCGCGCCGCCGCCATCAGCCGCGTATACCCATCAGGGCTTTTCGGCAGCAGCGCCCGCTCGGACCCCGCAAATCCCCGTTCCATGGCCATCATGAACGGCGTTTTGCCGTCATCATCCTTGCGGTCCACATCGGCGCCGGCGGAAAGCAGCATTTCGATAAGCGCCACATTATTCCGCTCAACCGCGTAAAAAAGCGCGGTCCGGCCGGTGCTGTCGATAAAATTGACATCCGCGCCATACGCGAGCAACATGCGGGCAAGAGCGTTGCTGCTTCGAATCGCCGCATGAATTAGCGGCGTGCGCGCATACCGGTCGAGAACATTGACATAGGCGCCCGCGGAGAGCAGAAGGGCCACCAGCCCGCTGTCGGTGGATTCGATGGCCATGACCAGCAGCGGGCGGCGCTCGCGGTCGACCGCATCGAGCCGCGCGCCGTCCAGTATCAGCAATCGCGCGATCGGGAGCTGTCCACCCGCAATCGCCTTGACCAGCGGCGTTTCGCCGGAAGTATCGGGGATGGTAGGATCGGCTTTGTGATCCAGGAGGAATTGGACCGATTCCGCGGGCCCTTTGCCTGATGCGATAAGCAGCGGGGTCACGCCTGCCCGATTGCGAAGGTTGACCGTGGCGCCGGAATCGATCAACAGCTTCATGAGGTCGCGACAGCCGCCTTCGGTCGCGGCTGTCAACAAGGTTGTTCCGCTCTCATCATGAAAATCGGGCGACAGGGAGTCCGCGAGCGCCGTTTGGATGGTTTTTGTATCGCATATGCGCGCGGCATTGACTAATGCCGCATTTCGCGCGCTATCGGATAAAGCAGTACTGTCCACGCGTAGAAGGATTTGCGCGACCGGTTGTTTCTTTCCAGCGCCGGCGAAATGCGGAAAAGCAAAAAACAATGCTATTGCCGCCGCCGGCATATAGTTCGATATGCATTTCATATTCGCGATGATTACGGATATATCGAATCCGAATTGCAGGAGCATCGCTCCCGGCATCAGGGAAGCATCAGGTCGCCGGCGTCTCTTCCTTGCTTTCGAGTTCTTCATCGGCAAAGGCTTCAAGCGGTTCGCGCTGACGCACGACGATTTTGCTCTTCTCTATGGTAAGATATCCCTCTTCGGCCAGACGCGCAAGCGCCTGCCCTATATCCGAGACGGAGAGCGAAAAAATATCGAACAGCTCGTTATTGAGCAGCTTGTTATCGATTTCCCAGCCTGCATCCGTTTTCAGGCACCTGGAGGAATAGGTCATCATGGCGATCACCGAGGCCACGTGCGGCGTTTTGTCTCCGCCCACGGTAGTATCGATCTTTTCATCCACCTCACGAAGGCGCTGGACCAGGATCCGCGCGATTTTATAAAACCATTCGGGGATTGCCTTCATGGTGCTCTGGAATTCCTGGTAGGAGACCAGATACGCTTCGGAATCTTCCAATGCCACGGCCGACGCGCTGCGCCACCCGCCATCAATGGCCGCCACTTCGCCCACCACGCCGCCCGGCTTGACGGTATCAAGCTCCACCTCAAAGTTGCCTTCCGTTTTATAGATTTTTACCAGGCCGGATTTGAGGATATACAGGTCTTTGGATCTTTCGTACTGCTTGAAGAGATGGGCGTCTTGGGCAAACCGGACGATTTTGCGTTCTGTTGCTTTTTCTTCGGCCATGTTCCATCCCCGTTGGGTGAAATGCGCGTATTTAATTGACATTATATCATCCGGGGCGGCGGAAAGCAACGGAAAATCCGAATTCTTCAATGCCGGCCGGTCTGCACAGGGGAGACGATGATGAAGGCGTCGGGATAGCCGAGGTCTTTGCGCATTTTCTGCAGAAGCTCTTCGGCGCTTTCGCGTTTGGTAAAATCGCCGATATGCACCTTGTAATAGGGTTCCTGATAAATGATATACACCGGCTGGTGTGTATTTGCTTCGGCGGCCTTCTGTTCGATGCGCGCCCGATCGATCTGGCTGGTGACCAGACACTGGATGCGGAAGCCGTTGGCTGGCGCTATCGCGCGCACGGATTCAGCCGGCGCAGGCGTTGCCAGTTGCACGCGCGAAAAATCGCGCTCAGTTAAAACCACCTCGCGTCCCGCATTGAGGGTATCGAGATAGGTGGTTGGAATTTTTGCGGACAGAGCGGCAGCGGAGGCCGCGGATGAAGTGTCGGTGGTGTCTTTATCCTTGAAAAACCAGGGAAAAGCGCTGGAGGCAAGGGTGAAGATCAGGAATGAGACGGCGCTCAACTTGGAGAATATATTCATCTTAAAACTTTCATGTTTATGGATTCTACCTGGTTTCAAAAATAATGTCCATCAGTTTGATATGCAACCTGAATTCGTGGAAATTCGCGGCCTCTCCGGCGGGCCTGCGCGCCGGCGCGGTTTATCTGCTATCCCAGCTTCTTCAATCCGTTCACCAGTTGCATGTTCTCTTCGGGCAAGCGCACGGCAAAGCGAAGATAGCTATTGCCGTTTGAAAATTTATTCGTCACATCTTTGACATAAATGCCGGCGTCGGCCAGCAGCGCCTCGACGATCGAGTCGGGCGGCGGGGCCGTTTTCTTCAGCGCGGCAAGAACGAAATTGCCGCCGCTTGGATAGGCGGTTTCAATGATGGATACGGCCGCGAGTTCGGCGAGCATTGCCGTCCGGTCGCGCCGGGTCTGCTCTATCGACCAGGCCAGGTCCTTGCGGTATTTGAGCAGGATTTTGAGCATGAATTCAGCAAGCGAATTGATGCCCCAGATCGGCAGGTTATCGGAGAGAAATTCATTGAATGCCCGCGATGAAGTATAGGAATATCCCAGCCGCATGCCGGGAACTCCCAGCGACTTGCTCAGGCTTTTAATGACGATCACGTTGTCCGCGGTTTCCTGTTCCAGCAGCGGGATGATCGACGGAACATCGGCGAATTCGATGAACGACTCGTCGACGATGCAGGTCAAGGAGGGATTCGCGCGAGCGAAATCGAAGATCCAGCGGGTGTCGAGCGTCGATCCGGTCGGATTGTTGGGATTGACAAACACAACCAATCCGCGGCCTTCAGCGAGACGCTGTATATCGGCGGGAACGAACCCGATCTCGTCGCGATAGACGGTTGCGTCCGGGAAAATCCGTGCGTATTCGCCAAAACTTGGAGCCGGGATCAGCGTCCGGGCATCGGCATACCGGCGCCGGAGCAACGGATAGATCTGCGAAGCGCCGTTAAGGACCTGCACGCGTTTTTCGTCGCACAGCAGAAACCAGCTCATTTTCCGGTTCAACAGCTCCTGGCGCGATCCGTAGTTGTGCAGCAGATTGTGCAGATTGCTTTTCAGCTCGGAAATCATCGAAGTCGTGGGGAAATACATGTTGCGAATGAAACAGAAATCGAGAATATCGTAATTCCAGTACCCGCCCATCGATTCGGAAAGGATCTGTTTGCGGTGCTGTTTGAAAATGAACTCGGCGACATGCAGATCGTTCGGATCGTCGACTTCGGCCCACGGTTCGCCCTGGAGGACTTCCGCGTGAATGGTTTCTTTCTGCATATACACCAGAATACCCAGAATCAGCTCATAATAGCAGTTCGCGTCGATGACGTCGGCGTAGTAGGTCAGCAGCCTCTTGAATGACGTTTCGCAGAAATCGCGGGAAAATTTGTAAATATTCAGCGTCTTGTATTTGTCGCTGAAATCGAAGTTTTCCGATTGCAAATGTGGCGGAATAACGCTGGTGATGATGCCGTTTTCCACGGTCACGACGGTCCCGTCCATGCCGCTGCGGTACTTGTCGACCAGCGCCACCGACCGGTAGGGCGAAGCAATCGCCCGGTTGATCAGCGAAGGTTCGTAAATCAGGTCGGACTCGATCAGAATTATGTCGCCGTCGATGGCGATGCCGTTGAACGCCAGGGCCATGGAATAAATGTTGTTGGTTTCGCGAAAGCGGTCATTATGAATGAATGTGAAATTTGCGCGCGGAAAATTGTCGCGAAGATAGCGCTCGATTTCGTCGCGGCGATAGCCGGTCACCACCACGATGTCGTTGACGGAATGCAGCAGCAGTGATTCGATGATACGGCCAATGATCGTTTTGCCGCCCACGGTCAGGAGGGTCTTATGCAGGCTGTCGGTCAGCGGCCGCATGCGATTGCCGTAGCCCGCCGCCAGAATGATTGCTTTCATAGGGCCCCTTTCCAAGCAAAGAAAATAGAACACGGTTGGCCCGGCGCGACATAGCCGGCAGCCAAAATCCATATTTTAATTGCTCCCCGTGATGCTCATGATCTATTTATTAGCGAAAAAATTGACTCTGTTCGTCCGCTGGAAATCGAGTGAATCCGCGGGCGCCCATTCGTGAAAGGAAGCCATGCCGAAAATCGACCGCTCCCGGGATTCCCGATTGTTCAAGCGCCTTGTCCGCGCCGGCCGGGTCCTTGATAAGGCCGGGGTCGCCTGGTGGGTCGATTCCGGAACGCTTTTAGGATTCGTCCGCGAGGGAAATTTGCTGCCGTATGCTCATAATGTCAATATCAGCATCAACGCCGCCGATCTTTCGAAGGTACTTTCGCGAAAAAACTGGTTTTTCCCCGGCTACCGCTTGCGCCCCGTCGGGGATATCTCGGGAAGAGAATGGATAGCGGGAACGATCGCTTTTGTACAGGTCCTGCCCGTGTTCAAGGCCGGCCGCCGGGATCCGCTCCTGATACTAACGCCGAAATTTCATGCCGGTGAAACGATGCGATGGGTCGACGACCGCACCTGCAAGGCGGCCCCGGCTTTGCATTTCAGATCGATCGGGCGCATCACCGTGCAGGAACGTTCATTCCCTGTCCCCGCGTCCGCTCCCGGCTATCTGGCCTTTCGCTACGGCGAGTGGAAAACGCCCCGTGTGGAATGGGACACCAATCATGACGATGGCGCGAAAGTAGGGCAGGATGAGCTGTCATATGTCAAGCGCAGAACGAGGTGGACCCAGCCGAAGCCGGTTAAAATAAAAATGAAGCTGGTCGGAAGACATTTGCTGAAAGCGCGCAGATTGCTGGCGGACACCATCGGGATACTTGAGCGCAACAACATTCGCTACTGGCTTGATGAAGGAACGCTTCTCGGCATTGCCCGCGGCGGCGAAATCATACCCTGGGACCATGATATGGATATCTCCATTCACGGCGATGATAGCGAGCGTTTTCTTTCGTTGCGCAATCAGTTCCGGCCGAAATATCGGGTGCGTCCGCATCGCGACTGGTCAGGCCGCATTCCTAAAGGGGGGCTTCGTGTGTGCCGGATTAAAATGCCCATGGAAAAAATCCGCTATCTCCTGGGCACGGAGGAAATCAAACTCGATATTTTCTTCAAATACAGGGTCGATGGATGCTATGAATGGATCGATAGCTTCACGCACAAGCGGGTCGACTGCCATTACTATGATGCGCTTGGAACCTTGACTTATGCGGGAAGGACCTACAAGATCCCCTCCGACCTTGATGCGTATCTTGAGGGCCGATATCCCAACTGGCGTGTTCCCGACCCGAACTATGATTCAAGCCTCGATGATCCGGCGGGAATTGATTGAATCGCGAAAAGACCGATGAACCGTTGAAAGGCTGAGATTAGAGAATGAATTTCAGCCCGGCGTGGATCCCAAAGGCGCTCATGTCTCTTTTCGCGTAACCTTCGAGTCTGTTCTTGGTGTTCGCCCACTGGTATGAGGCGCCGAGGCAGAGTTGCGTGTTGTCAGCAAGGTTGTAATTCGCGTCCAATAAAAGCCGGCCGAAGACACCAAAGTAGTACCCGTTGTCGATTGTCGTGCTGCCGGCATTCGCGGTGTCGTCGCGGGAAAAAAAGATCAGCGAGTTGTACCCGATCTGTCCGGAAATAGACGGATGAATAATCAGCTGCGGCGCCGGATCGAAGCTAAGAATCGCCGAAATCGGGAACATGAAACTTTTCCGCTCTTTGCTGATGTCGTAATGAGCCGGATTGGACGAATCGCGCACCTCATTCGCATAGCGATTCCATATGAAATTGCCGCATATCCCGACCGCAACCCGTTTGTCTACGATAATGCCATAGCTTGCGGTGGCATCGCCCGCCGTTTTCTTTCCCGCGGGATTGTCCTTGAGCAATACCTGCGGCCAGCACGGGCCGAACTGAAGGGTCACCAGGTTTGCCGCCGGGGAAACCACGGGAATGCTGACAATCGCGAACAGGACCAGTCGTGCTGCATGTCTGAACATAATTACTCCTTTCGCTGGAGTGCTTTCCGCCACAGGTACGCTGTTGTGTTCCGGACAGAATATACTTAATCTCCCCGGCGCGAAGCGGCCGGAATCCCTGGATTTTGTTCAAGGAAACAACATTGACTCGTCCGCAGGCGATGCATTTTAAACGGGCTACCGGATGAAAATCCTCATCGATGTATGATCGATGCGCGCAAGGTAGAGGCCTTGAGCAAAGCCGAACGCCAGCTCCGCGGCGCGCTGACCGGGCGATGCATTCTGTGAAGCGACCGTTTTCCCGTGAAGATCGATTATCGCTATGGTCGCGGGCAGCGACACGCTCGGCAATTGCAGAGTGATATTCCCCGATGAACCCCGTATCGTCACCCTTGCAGGAATCAGTCTCTTTCCCGGAAAGCCCATGATTCCGGCGGCGCCCTGTTTTCGCAGAGTCACCACATACTGCTGCTGTTGAGGGTATCCGTTGGCGGTCACGACAACCGTATCGGCATATACCCCCTGTTGCGCCGGGGCTTTTGTCAAATCGATAGTGTTCGTGATGCCCTGAGTATTGAGCGTTGTTGAATACACTGTGAGTGTCAACCACGACGCGTTATGAGCGACAGTGACCGGCGCCAGGGTGCTTGCAGGACCAATATTATTGATCGTTAATGCTCGCGCCGGCAGGCTGCCGGTCTGCCCGGAGGCTGCGATAAACAGCAGCGAATCGGGCAATCGCTTCACAATAGGCTCTTTGGCCAGCGCCGCATACATATACATGGCAAGCGTGTCCTGCCCCTGATCGTTCGGGTGAACGCCGTCGTTGGTCTGATAGAGGTTTTTGTGGTCCTTGAGCGGCGAATGCAGATCGATGACGCGAAGCCCTTTCAGTGCTGCAACGGAATCGATTCGCGGCATTTCCTCCTGCTCGATGACGCTATTCCGGATGCCATAGTCGTTGATGCCAGACCCGCTGTATGCCCAGGCGGGGTAGCAGAGGAAAATGACCGGCCGCGTTGCCATGTGGGAAAAGGTATCCACCATGGCGCCGAGGTCTTCCGCAAATTCCGCTTTGTGCAAGTCCCAATTATTCGATTTCGAATCGTTGGAACCAAGCTTTATGGTCATGATATCCGGATTTCTATAAAAGAGTATAGATGCCATTCCATAGCTATCCCAATAAGGACTATCGCCATGTTTCAGCAACGTTGATCCGCCCACGCCCGCGTTGTCCATGCTATAGCCGCTCCCCATAAGGGCGCCCAAACTTTCGACATAGCCATGGCTAGCGCCGGCGCCGGAGGTAATGCTGTTGCCCACGCAAATAACCTGGATCGTGGCGGCTTTCATTGAAGCGGCTGCAAAGATCAAAACCATCGATAGCGCATTATTGATCGATCGCATAAAAATCCTCTTTCGCTGGCCTGCATGAGATTCCTATTTGAAGATACGCCGCTGAATGCCGGCGTCGACAAAATCACTAAGAGCGTGTATGAAAAGTCAGTCCGTCGGACAAGGCCGTGCGAAAAATGCGCAGGCCAGGCGCGCGATTGAGGCATATCCGCTGGATATGCCGAATGAGCGGAACGAAGCCTGCGCTTTTTGCAGCCGGCCGACTCCAGGAATGACTTTTCATACACGCTCTAAGATCAGCGAATGCGGTGATGTCGTTAAAAAAGTATCGATCAGGGCGCTATAATCGGTCACGAAATGATAGCGGTTCGCCCAATTCCGTGATTTGGAATCGTTCGATTGATAGAAAATCACTTTTTCGGGAGCGACGGAGCGTATGAAGAAGGTCTTTTTGCATGCGCCATATTTCCCCGCTGCTTCCGGGCCTTGAATGGTCTATCCCCATCCTGTCATGTTTGATACTATAGCCGCAAATGGACTTTCATGGTCTGGACCGGCATTTCCCCGCGGCCCGCCGGGCAGGATAGGGAGTCATTTAACCTTTGCCACTTCATCCGCTACCTGTTTGATTTTCTGCTCATCGGTCATTTTATTCGTTGCCGTTGATATCGCATCAACGGAGCCGTTGCGCTTTGAGACAAGCGTGAACAGTTGCTTTTTATTGTCCTCGGCAAACCACCGGTTGGCCGTAACGAAAATGTGGACCTTCTTGCCGGCGAAGCTGGCGACCGACTTTGCCCAGCTCCTTACCGGAGAAGCCCAATTGAATTGCAGGACCCTGCTGTATATCAGCACGTGCTCATAGCGCGAAAGGTCCTTGACCTTGGTGCTGTCAACGGCAGCTTCCTCAAATCGTACCCCGGCTTTCGCCAGCTCATCGCGGAATGCTCCGACATAGAATGCCGATTCCTTGTCGACCTTGTCATAGACGAACAAGACTTTCGGGGCCGCCGGCCGGGTCGTATCGGCGGATTGCGCATACGGCGCGGCCGCGAAGAATGCAAAGCAGGCAAAGAATTTCAGCGATTGCATAAGGAGCCTCCTGTGAAGGTGGACTGTATAAAATAGCACATGCGGCAACCGCCGATCGCCAGCCTTTTAATTCAGGCGCCGTTCGCTTTATCTTGTCACCCTGATCTGCCATCACGTATAATTCTGCAGGCCATTCCCCCGGTATTTTCCTATGCCCTTCAATCTGATCACCAGCAATTATCTGGAAAACCTTGCCGACCGTCTGGCAGAGGTTGTGGCAGCGCCGCTCCCCTCCCCCCTTGAGCGCGAAATCATCCTGGTCCAGAGCAAAGGCATGGAGCGTTGGATCAGCATGCGTCTGGCGGAAAAGCTGGGGGTATGGGCCAATGCCTGGTTTCCGTTTCCCAACGCATTTGTCCATGAAATGTTCCGGCGCCTGCTTCCTGAATATCAATCGATTTCGGAAAATCCGTATGAGCAGGACAGGATGGCATGGTATATCATGCGTCACCTGCCCGGGCTGTGCGATGGGCCGGATTTCGCGGACATCCGGCGATATCTGGACAAAGACGCATCGGCGATCAAGCGGTATCAGCTTTCGTGCCATTGCGCGCGGCTGTTCGACCAGTATCTGGCGTACCGGCCGGAGATGATTGTCGAATGGGAAAGCAATGCGGGAGTGACGGACGGCGATGCGCGCTGGCAGGCGGCGCTGTGGAATGCGGTGCAATCCGACATCGGCGTGGACCACGCCGCGCGCCTGCATCATGCTTTTCTTGCGCATCTCGAGCGTGGCATGGTCGACCGATCGCTGCTCCCCGCGCGGATATCCGTGTTTGGCATTCCGAGTCTGCCGGATTTTCATCTGGGCGTTCTCGCCGCCCTGGGCCGGCATACGGAAGTCAACCTGTTTCTCTTTACTCCATCGCGCGAATTATGGGACTATATCGCATCGAGCAGGGAGAAGAACCGCCTGCTCATCGGGCGGTATGATGCCGCCATGCCGGAAGAAGAGTTGCATCTGGAAAGCGGCAATTCCCTGCTGGCGTCGCTGGGCGGACTGGGCAGGGATTTCTGCGCGCGCCTGCATGCAGGCGTTGCCGATGAGCAGGGGCACTATGCGGATCCTCCGGCAACGACCATACTCGGCCGCATTCAGGCTGATATTCTGGACCTGGTCGACCGCGGCGCAACGGCGGAGGACCAGCGCGTGGCGATTGACGCAAGCGACACATCGCTGCGCATCCATTCCTGCCACACGCCTCTGCGCGAAATCGAGGTGCTGCACGACAACCTGCTGGCAATGTTCGAGCGCTCTTCCGACCTTATGCCGCGCGATATTCTGGTCATGTCACCGGACATCGAGACCTACGCGCCGTTCATTCAGGCGGTATTTGACAATCCGGGCAGCGACGCAATGCGCATTCCGTATGCCGTCGCGGACCGCAGCATGCGCGCCAAAAGCGCCTGCGCTGCGGCTTTCTCGAATATCCTGCATCTGCCCGACGGCAGGCTCGAAGCCCCGGCTGTCGCCGGGCTGCTGGATTCTCCGGCTGTAGTGCAACGGCTGGGGCTGGACGCACAGGACGTTGAAGCAGCGCGGCACTGGATACATGAATCGGGCATCCGATGGGGCGCGGACGCGGACCACCGCCGCTCGCTTGATTTGCCCGCATTCGGCGAGAATTCATGGCGGTCCGGGCTCGATCGATTGCTTTTAGGCTATGCCATGCCGGGAAACAACGAAACGCTGTTCAGCGGCATTCTTCCGTATGATGAGCTGGAAGGAAGCGACGGCCGCATTCTGGGCGCGCTCGTGGATTTTGCGGACCGGATTTTCGCATTCCGGCAGCAGTCGGAACAGGAGCAGACATTAGCGGGCTGGTCGCGGACACTGCTGCAATTGCTTGACGGATGCCTGTCGGCCGAGGGCGAAGAACAGGAATTCAGCGCCATTCGCTCGGCCATTCTGGATCTGGAGAAAATCCAGCGGACAACGGGATTCGTTGACCGCATCCCGTTTCAAATCGTGCGCGCGTATCTTGACGAACTGCTTGATCGCGCATGGGCGGGCGACCACGGTTTTCTCTCGGGCGGGGTCACATTCTGCGCAATGGTGCCCATGCGCAGCATTCCATTCAAGGTCATCTGCCTGCTGGGCATGAACGACGACGCCTTTCCCCGTTCCGAGCGTATTCGCAGCTTTGACCTCATGGCCCGCGCTCCGCGTCCCGGAGACCGCAGCATGCGCTCCGACGATCGCCACCTGTTCCTGGAAGCGCTGCTCTGCGCGCGCAGGGCGTTTCATATCAGCTATGTGGGCCAGAGCGTGCGCGATAATGCCGAAAAGCCGCCAAGCGTGGTGGTGAGTGAATTAATTGACTATTGCGAACAGGCATTCATGCCCCCCGGGGGCGCGGACGCCGTTGTTGCCGCGCATAACGTCATCAAGCACCGGCTCCAGGCGTTCCATCCGGCCTACTTTTCGCATGGGAATGACCGCGGCGCGGCGCTGTTCAGCTATTCCGCGGACGATTGCGCTGCGGCGCAACAGGCCGGCAAGAGCATTGCGCCGCAGCCGCTCTTTGATGCGCCGCTGGTCCAGCCGCCGCAGGAGTTCAAGACCGTCGACATAGGACTGCTGGCGGACTTTATTTCCGCGCCGCAAAGGTTTCTGCTCCGCCGCCGCCTGGACATCATAATTGATGATCGCTCGGAAAACGCCGACGACACGGAACCGTTTGTGCTCGAAGGCCTTGACAGATACGCACTCGGTCAGGAGTTGCTGGACCGGCGGCTGCGCGGCGCCGACGCACAGGCGCTGTATGATGTCGCGCGCGGCAAGGGCATTCTCCCCTGCGCCGGCGCGGGCGAATCGCAGTTCGCCGCGCTCATGGGCGATGTGGACGGGTTCATCCGGCGACTGCGGGCGCATGACCTGCTCCAGCAGCAAGAGAGCGCCGCGATCGACGTGCACATCGATGATTTCCGCATTCAAGGGCGGATACCAGATTATAGCGCCGGCGGGATACGGCTGTACCGTTTCGCAACCATCAAACCCAAAGACCGGTTGCAGGCGTGGATCATGCATTGCGCTCTCAACGCATCTGATGTTCCCAAAGCAGCGGCCGAAACGCTGCTTGCGGGCAAAGACGCGGTCCTGCGGTATTCCCGGATTGACAACGCGCGCGATGTTCTGTCCGGCCTGCTGCGGCTCTATTGGCAGGGCTTATGCGCGCCCTTGAAATTCTTTCCGCGCAGTTCGTATGCGTATGCCGAGATCATGATGCGGAAGAACGATCCGGAGCAGGCAATGAAGGCGGCGTATGCGCAATGGCACAGCAGCGACTTCCGCAAGCAACCCGGCGAGGAAGACGATCCGGACATCAGCTGTTGCTTCCGGGGAATCATGCCGCTGGATGATGATTTTGCGCGCAATGCCATGACCGTTTTCAATCCGCTGCTTGCGGCGGAGCAGGAGATCGCATTATGAACGAGCTCGATCTCCTGCGATCGCCGCTTTCGGGCGTCAACCTGATCGAAGCCAGCGCCGGCACCGGAAAGACCTATGCCATTGCCGGCCTTTTTCTGCGCCTTCTATTGGAGCAGAAAATATCGGTACGCGAAATTCTGGTCATGACCTTTACGGTCCCGGCCACTGAGGAGCTCAAGACCCGCATTCGCCGATTCATCCGGCAGGCGGAGCAGGCGCTTGCGGGTGCGGGGGCCGAAGAGCCGTTTATCGCGGAGCTGTGCGCGCAGCAGCAAAACAAGCCGCGCGCGCAACGCCGCCTGCGGGCGGCCCTGCAGGGGTTCGATGAAGCGCCGATCTTTACAATCCACGGTTTCTGCCAGCGCGTCCTGCTGGAATTCGCCTTCGAAACCGGTTCTACGTTCAATACCGAACTGGTCCGCGACCAGGAGCCGACGGTGCTGAACGCCGCCCGCGATTTCTGGCGAAGGCATATCTATGGGGAATCACCCTTGTTTATCGGTTATCTCATCGATAAAAAATATCTGCCGGACACATTTGCAAAGCTTGTCCATGCGCACGGCGCAAAGTCCTATGACCGGATCATACCCGATTTCCGCGCGGTGGATTCCGGCCCCGCGGAAAAGCGGTTCGAGGCGGCCTTTGACGCAGCGCAATCGATGTGGCCCCAATGCCGCGATGCGGTCCGCACAATTTTCGAGGATTTTCCGGGATTCAACCGCGCCAGTTATAAATCCGCCGGCGTTTCGGCCTGGATCGCGGGCATGGATGAATACCTGAATTCCGGGCGCCGCGAAATCGCGCAGGATGATACCATCGATCGCTTTACAACCGGGCGGATAGCCAAAGCCATGAAGCGCGGCTTTTCGCCGCCCCCGCATTTGTTTTTCGAGGCTTGCGACCGGTTGAAGCAGTGCGGCGCGGAGCTTGCCGCGGTCTTCGATGAGCGCTTGACGCATCTCAAACGCCGCGCGCTGGATGAATCGGCCCGGCAGCTTGCCATTGAACGGGCGCGGAACAATACGCAATCGTTCGACGGGCTTTTGAACGATCTGGCGGCCGCCGTCTCCCGTCCCGGATCGCTGCGCCTGCTTGACGGAATCCGCATCCGTTACCGCGCCGCGATGATTGACGAATTTCAGGATACGGACCCGGTCCAATACCGCATCCTTTCGGCCCTGTTTGGCAGCGGCAGCATGCCGTTTTTCATGATCGGCGACCCCAAGCAGGCGATTTACAGCTTTCGCAGCGCGGACGTATTCGCCTATCTTGCCGCTTCCCGTTGCGCGACGACATCCCATACCCTTACGCGCAACTGGCGGTCGGAATCCGGGCTGATCGCGGCGGTGAATACCATATTTACACGCGCGACAAATCCCTTTATTTTCGATGAGATCGGTTTTGTTCCTGCGCGGCCCGGCGATCATGCGGATGATACGCCGCTGACGATCGATGGCGCGCGCAAGGCGCCGCTATGCCTATGGCATATGCAACCTGCCCCGGGCCAGAAAGCGCCGATCCAGGCCCAGGCTATCGATGCGACGGTGGCGGAAATTGCGCGCCTGATCAAGCTGGGGAGCGCCGGCCGCGCATGCATCGGCGACCTGCCCGTGGGCCCCTCCGATATCGCCGTGCTGGTCCGCAGCAATGCACAGGCCGGCTTGATTTTCAGCAGGCTCGCGGCACTGCGTATCCCCTGCGTTCTGCACAGCACCCAGAGCCTGTTTGACGCCGGGGAAGTCGTGGAAATGGAACGCGTGCTGTCGGCTGTTGCCGAACCGGCCAACAGCCGTCTGCTATCCGCCGCACTCGCCACCGAAATGCTGGGAACAACCGCTTCGGAGCTCGATCGCCTTCATAACGACGGTGCGGCGTGGGAGGCCGTCGTCCTGAATTTCAGGGAATACAATGACCTGTGGTCGCGCCGCGGGTTCTTCAGCATGTTCCGGCTCCTGCTGGTGCGCCAGGGCGTCAAACCGCGGCTGTGCGGAATGGCAAACGGTGAACGGCGGCTTACCAACATCCTGCACCTGGCCGAGGTTCTCCACCGGCAATCCATTGAAGAGCGATTGACCATGCCGGGGCTTGTGCAGTGGCTCCGCTCGCGCCGCTCATCGCCCTTCAAGGACGATGAGGAGCACCAGATCCGGCTTGAAAGCGATGCGCATGCAGTCAAGATAGTCACGATCCATAAATGCAAAGGGCTTGATTACAATATTGTCTTCTGCCCATTCATTCATGGCGGGTCGCTTTCGCGCGATCAGGAGATCGCCTTTCATTCGGACGGCAAGCGCGTGCTGGATCTGGACGGAGCGGAGAACCCGGCGCATTCCGCGGAGAACATGCGCGAGAACCTGGCCGAGAATCTCCGTCTCTTCTACGTAGCGCTTACCCGCGCGCGACACCGCTGCTACCTTGCCTGGGGCGCCTTCAAAGGATTCGAATCATCGGCGCCCGCATACCTGTTTCACCAGCCGCGGGACGGGAATTCCCGGGACCTGATCGACCGTGCCGTCAATCGCGCCGGATCGCTCGATGGCGATCAGGTGTTTGATGATCTGCGACAGCTCGCCGCGGCTTCCAACGGCTCGATGAGTATCGAGCGCTATCAAGGGCCGCCGCCGCCGGCGCCGCTTCCCGCATCGCAAAGCAGAGGCATCGCGGCATGCCGTTCGTTTACCGGCACGATACACCGGGACTGGCGCGTGGCCAGCTTCACAGCATTGACATCCGGTGCACCGCATGAACAGCCCGATTATGATCAGGCCGCGCTCACGCCCGGGCAGGCAACCGAGGCCGCGGAAGAGGCGCGCGGGATCTTCGCGTTTCCGCGCGGCGCGCGCGCCGGCGCCTTCATGCACGCACTCTTCGAGCATCTTGATTTTTCGCGCGCATCACAAGGCGCATGCACTATCGAAATCGAACATCATTTGCGCCAATTCGGGTTTGGCGCCGAATGGTTGGATACGGTGCAGACCATGCTGGTGAATGTGCTCATGGCGGCGCTGCCGGGGGCCTGCCGGCTGGCCGACCTTGACGCGCGCAACAAACTGCATGAGGTGGAATTCTATTTCCCGCTCAAACGCATCGCGCCGGAGCATATGTCCGCGCTGTTCGCCGGCGCCGGACCGGAAATCCGGGAGCAATCGGGCAGATTGACCTTCTCCCCCGCGCGCGGATTCATGAAGGGCTTCATCGATATGATTTTCATGCACGGCAACCGGTATTATCTTGTCGATTGGAAATCAAACCATCTGGGCAACCGTACCGAAGATTACCGGCGCCCGGCCATTGATGCCGCCATGCGGGAGAATTTCTATTTCCTGCAATACAGCCTGTACGCCGCGGCGCTGGACCGCTATCTCCGCATACGCGTACCGGAATATGACTACGACCGCCACTTTGGCGGCGTCTATTATCTCTTCCTGCGCGGAATGGACGCGAACCGATCGCCGGAGTCCGGCGTCTTTTTCGACCGCCCGCGTCGGGAAACGATCGATCGTCTGGCGGACGCGTTGATTGATATCAGGGAGTAATATATGCCGATGAGCAGGAAACGATATCACCGGCTTGCTTCCCTTCGACTCAAGGGATACGATTATTCGCGGGACGGTTTTTATTTAATCACGCTTGGCGCCTATGAACACGCTGATTTTTTCGGAGAAATCAAAAACGCAAAAATGCATCTGAATACTTTTGGGACTATTGCCGATACTGAATGGCTGAGGTCCTTCAAGATGCGCCTCGAGCTGTTGCTGGATTGCTATCAAATAATGCCGAACCATATGCACGCGATCGTAATAATCAAGAACAGCTGCCGGAAAAATCTCTCGGAATCTCTAAATACGGATTCCATCCTTCACTCCGGTTCCGATGTTCCCCGTTGGGGTGAGTCGCGGCTCACCCCAGAGGAAATCCCGAATCCCATTCATGCGGTTTCCTCACCAGAATCTTCCCCGAATTCACGAGATACGGATTCCATCCTTCGCTCCGATTCCAATGTTCCCTGTTGGGGTGAGCCGCAGCTCACCCCAACAGCTGAGGAAAAGCCAATACCGGCGAAGAAAAACCCAATACCTAAGCCGGGATTATTATCCAGATTTATCGGCGGCTATAAATCGACGGTAACGGTCCAGATAAACCGGCTCCGAAACAGACCCGGGGCTAACATTTGGCAAATATCATATTGGGACCATATAATCCGAAATGAAAAGGAACTCATACTGTTCCGGGAATACATAAAAAGAAATCCAGCCGTTTGGGATATAGATCGAGAAAACTGGAGGAATCGTATTAAAAAGAATTTCAAAATGGATTAGCACATTCCCATATGAATTCTATTCTCTCCCCCCTCTCCATCCACTTCGGCCGGTTGATCGAGCGACTTCATGGCTCGCGTTCGCGCGAGCTGTTTCTGGCCGCGGCCGGCGTATGCGCGCGCATTCAGGAAGGGCATGTTTGCCTGGACATCAATGAAACAGCAGGTGCGGCGATAGAGGCCGAAGGGGAAGATTCCGCGACCGTATTTCCCGAGCGGAAGGCCTGGATCGCGGCGCTGGAATCTTCTCCCACCGTCGGCCGGCCGGGCGACCGCGCGCCGCTGATTCTCGACGGAGCGCTGCTCTATCTCTATCGCTATTGGGATTATCAGTCGCGGCTGGCCGATGCCATCAGGCGTATCGCGACCGGTACGCCTCCCGCGGCAGCGCATCAGGCTTCGCGCGAAATGATCGACAGGCTGTTTCCTGATACCGGAGAAATCAATTGGCAAAGAATCGCGGCGGCTGTAGCGCTGACGCGCCGGTTCTGCATCATTACGGGCGGGCCGGGTACCGGCAAGACAACGACCGTGGCGACGATCCTCGCGCTGTTCCTGGAGATTTACGGAAGAGATACGCCGCCCGCGATCGCGCTGGCCGCGCCAACGGGCAAGGCGGCCGCCCGGCTGCTGCATGCCATTGCCCGCGCGAGAGAGTCGCTGCCGTGCGCGGAGGACATCAAACGGCAATTGCCGTCGCAGGTGTCAACCATTCACCGGTTGCTGGGCGCGCGGCCCGGATCGCCCTGTTTCCGGCACAATGCGCGGAACCCGCTGGACGCGGATATCGTGGTGATCGACGAGGCATCCATGGTCGATCTGGCGCTCATGGCAAAACTCGCGGATGCGCTCAAGCCGGATGCGCGGCTGATCCTGCTGGGTGATAAAAACCAGCTGGCGTCGGTTGAGGCGGGATCGGTGCTCGGTGACCTCTGCGCCGGTTGTGCGGAATTTTCGCGTTCCCCGGATGCGCTGATGGAAATCCGGCGTCTGACCGGTTTCCCGCTTCCGCAAGAAACCGGCACGCCGTCATCACCGCTTGCCGATTGCGTCATCGAACTGAAGAAAAACTATCGAACGCAGGCTTCCGCGGCGGCATTGCCCATGCTCAGCGAAGCGGTCAATCGCGGGGACACCGATGGCGCCATTTCCGTCTTAGAAAGCAAAGCGGGCGCCGGCATAGCCTGGCGCAGGCTGCCGTCGACGGACCGGATCGAAGCGGAATTGCGGAAAGCGGTGGTTAATGGATTCACGCCGGTCGTGACCTCGCAAACGCCGGAAAGCGCGCTCGAACGGTTCGGCGATTTCCGCATCCTCTGCGCGCTTCGGCAAGGCCCCTGGGGTGTGGAGAACATCAACCGCATTGCGGAACGGATATTGACCCGAGAAAAGGCAATCACCATCGACGGTCCGTGGTATCATGGTCGTACGATATTGATCACGGCGAATGATTACAATCTCGGACTCTTCAACGGCGATACGGGCATTTGCATGCGTGATCCTGCGCATGGGAACAGGATCCGGGCGTTTTTCCCCTCTGATAACGGCCTTCGCGCCGTGCTTCCGCAGCGTTTGCCGCCGCATGAGACGGTCTTTGCCATGACGGTGCATAAAAGCCAGGGATCGGAATTCGAGCGCACGATTCTGGTGCTTTCGGACCGGGCGAATCCGCTGCTCACGCGCGAGCTGGTGTACACGGGGATCACGCGGGCGCGAAGCCATGCGGAAATCTGGACGGGCCGGGAGATTTTCGCGCAGGCGGTGGCCGCAAAGATTGCCCGCACTTCCGGATTGCGGAAGGCGTTGTGGGGAATGGATTGATTCATGGGAACTTCTGAAGATTCGAAAAACGCGTCTGTCATTGCGATCCCGCCGCTGGCGGGAGAAGCAATCTCGCGTTTTTCGCATAGAATAAGAAGATTGCTTCGTCTCCCGCCAGCGGCGGAATCCTCGCAATGACATTATCCGTATTTTAAGAGGTCCCATCATGATATCCCCTTCCCGCCTACCTCAATACAATCCTAATGACTCCATCCGGCGGAACCGATATAATAGATTAGAATCCATATGCGTGTTTCCGCGACATTCCGCCTGCGCATTCCGCTGCTGACCGCGATGCTTCTCGCGCCGGCCGTTTCCGCACTATCCCAATACGTCAACTGGTTTGCCGACATCACCGGCGAAAACAACGGCCATGCGGCCATGCAATCCCTGACCTTTCCGGTCAGCGCTGCGGTCATGGCCCGCGGCGAAGCATCGTCCGCCGGTTCCGATGATGCGACCGACGCGACATTCTCTCCGGCCTCCATGGGCTTTTTCGACCGCGATAAATTTTCCATCACGCATCTCGAATGGTTCATGGGCCTGCGGCAGGAGCATATGGCGGCGGCGTTCCCCATATTCGGCGTGGGCGCCGTTGGCGGCTATACGCGGCTTTTTACGGTCAGCGGATTGAATGAGCGTTCGCGTGACATCAACGAAGACCCCGGCAGCGCCGCTTTTTTCGAGTACAGCCTTGGCGCCTCGTTCGCCCGGGAAATCCTGTATAAAACATTGTCGGCGGGATTGACTGTTGCGTACAACGAAAGCAGGTTGGCGGGCGAAGTCGGCCGCACGGCAACGGTCAATGCGGATGTGATCTACCGCCTGCCGTGGATGCGATCGCGGCTCTATTTCGGCAATATCGGACCGAAGGTCAAGTACGTCGCCACGCCGGAGCCGCTACCCGCGCAGGTCGGCCTGTCGGCGGCGTTCGATCCGCTTGTCCTGATAGAAAAGCCGGCGGAAAAGTTTGGCATTGAAGCCGGGATCGGTCTGCAAAAGACCGCCGACGAACCGATGCTCGTTGGCATCGGAACGGAAGTATCGATCTCAAAAACAGTCATGATCCGCGCGGGATACGAATATTCCATCGGACATGCCCTCGCGCTCGAAGGGTTGAGCGCCGGCGCCGGACTCATGTTGTCGCATTATGGGCTTGATGCGGCATGGAAATACCAGTCCGAAGCGCTGGGATCGGTCTATGCCGTCACCGTTAAAGCGCAGCTCGATGAGGCGCTTCCGAAAACCGCGGAGCAGCTCTACGCGGCCGCAGAAAAGCATTTCATGAAAAAACGCTACAGGCCCGCTGTCTATTATGCTCAAAAGGCAATCGCGCTCGATCCCAAACTCTGGAAAGCCTATGCGCTTATCGAGCGCGTAAATGCATTCAAGCGCCGCAGCGAAGGTCTGGAAATCGCGCTTATTTACACAGGGAATATGCAGGGCCAGTTCATGCCGGTCCTCAAGGACCGGACAACGCAGGGCGGACTGGCGCGCCAGGCGACCGTGATCCGCCAATTGCGCGAACAATTCCCGTACAGCCTGCTGATATGCGCCGGCAATACGATTACGCAGAAAAGCGATATGCGGAAGGCCGGGCTTGCGGATTCGTATTATGCCCGCATGAGATTTGACGCCGTCGCCCTGGGCAGCGGGGAGTTCGGTTATGTCAATTTGTCCGCGGACGCGAAGTTGGAAACCAGAATGCTTTGCACCAACCTTGAGCAGGCGCGGAATGTCGGGCTGATAGATACGAAGATCGTGACGGCAGGCAAATATAAATTCATGCTCCTGTCCCTTCTCGGCGCGGCTGCTGATCCGTCAAAAACGATTGCCGCGGCCAACGAGCGGCTCAACAGCCAGATTGCCAACCAGTGCAATCTCCGCATCGTGGTGATCAATGACACCTGGCGCATGGTGCAATCCATGGCAGCGGCGCTCTCCGGCGCAGACCTGGTCCTGTGCGGCGCTCTTCACCAGTATTTCACCACGCCCATGAAAATCGGCGAATCCCTGGTCCTCTCTCCCGGCGATTCCGGGCTTTATGTCGGCAATCTCGTCATGCGCTTCGATGAGCGGAAAAAGCTGCAATCCGCGGAAAACAGCATTATTCCGGTGAGTTCCCAGATCGCCCCGGATTCGGCGATTGATGCCCAGGTACAGCAGATCGCCCTTTCCGCCGAACTTGCCGAACAGGGCATCGACGGCGCTTCGCTTTCCGCCGGGAAGATCGAGGGCGCCTATGCGTTCGTGTCCGACCGTTCCGGCACACCGAACATCTACCTGAAAGTCGTCGGGCGACATATCGAATTCCCATTGACTTTTGAAACATCGGCATGCTCAAAGCCGCGCCTTAATTTCGCGTCCGGCGCCATGGCATATTGCCGCCGGGACCCGGCGCGCGCCGGCGATCAGCTCTGGTGCATGAACATCACCGGCACGCAGCGCCGCGCCCTGGAAAGCTCGCTGCCGGTCCTTGATTGCGCCTGGTCTCCGGACGGCGCGTGGATATACTTTACAACCGGAGATACCACGGCCCGCGCTACGAATATCTTCCGCATACGCCCGGACGGCTCGGACAAAACGCTCATCGTTGCCGGGGGCACATCCGTCCAGCGCGATATCGCGATCTCGCCCGACGGCGCGACCATGGTGTTCCTCGCCAGACCCGACAGCGCGCGCGACTGGCAGATTTTTTATGCATCGGCAAACGGCGAAAAACCGATCTGCATAACCGACCGTTCGTCGCGCAGCATCCGACCGCAATTCAGTCCGGACGGCGCCTATATCTCGTTTATGACGGACTTGACAAACGCACGAAAGAACATGGATATATGGATGTATAACCGCCCGGCGGGCAAAGTGGCCCAGGTGACGCACCAGGCGCATGTGGCGGACTATTGCTGGCTTTCCGATTCGAAAGCGCTGGTTTTTTCCGCTGGCGAAGACCGGCCGGAACTCAACGGCATCAATCTGGATGCGGCGCAGCAGTATATCCTGATCACGCCCGATCATGAGAAGCGCTTTACCGAACACATGCCGTTGCCGGTCATGTGGCAGGGAAAACAGAAGGTCATCTATATGCGGGAAACACTTGACGAAGATAAACAGATCTGGTGGACGAATCCCGACGGCTCCGAAGACCAGTTACTCACCAACAGCGCGGGACTGGATTGGCTGGAATAGCGTTCGTCTTCTCGTGTGCCAGCTGAATCACCGCATCAACACCACCGTTGCGCCTTCTCCGCCGTCTTTCGGCAGCGCCGGTCCATGGCTGCGGATGAGCGAACTGAGTTCATTATCCAGCATCATTGCCACCACATTTTTCAACACCGGACCTTCCGCCAGATTGGAATGATGGCCGCGCCCATGGATGATGATGAGTTCCTTGACGCCATCATCCTTGCAGCGATACGCAGCCGCGCGGACCCTGCGCTCCGCTTCCTCGGATTTCAATCCGTGCAGATCGAGGCGCAGACGCGCACCGCGCTTGCCGTGTTCGAGATCCGCCGGTTTCTTCGGCATGCCGCGTTTGGGCGAAGACCGGGCCACGCGGTCCTTGTCATAGACGCCGTAGCGATCGAGGTAGGCCAGAATATCGTTGTCGGAATGGGAACTCATACTGAATACACTGTTGGAGCAATGGAGTATCGGAGTGATGGAAAAGCGAAAAACGGCATCATGGATCAGTACCGGATTCTATGCGGGACCATCACTCCATTGCTCCGTTACTCCATAACTCCCCCCATCCTTACACCAGCCGGCCGCGGTCCATCCACAGGTTGTAATCGAGCCACACCGACGGCTCCTTGATCACTCCGTCAAGATGCACCGGCACATTGACCGTGCCGCCCATGGAGGCATTGTCGCCGATGGCGATATGCACGGTGCCTTTGACCTTTTCGTCCTCCAGCACATTGCCGGTGATGCGCGCGGTATCGAGCGTGCCCACGCCGAATTCGGCGATGTTGCGAGCCTGCTTTTTATAGCGCAGGAATATCTCCTCGAGCTCGCGCGCGCAGGCATGGCCCGACACGTCGGTCACATTGCCGTCCTTGACGGTCATGACCAGGGGTTGCGCGAGGATCCCGGCCAGGGGAAACGAACCGTCAATCACGATTTTGCCGTTGCCCGATCCCTCAAGCGGCGCCATATAGGCTTCACCCGCGGGCAGGTTGCCGAAGGCGCCCTTGAACGTCAGGCGGCCGTCGTCGG
>Ga0315279_10003312_pt1 | contig 22624 bp, 24 predicted proteins | sample YL17G06_20_MG_FD_203694 | JGI IMG/M metagenome (GOLD analysis project Ga0315279, IMG submission 203694) | Sediment microbial communities from Yellowstone Lake, YNP, Wyoming, USA - YL17G06_20 | ecosystem: Environmental > Aquatic > Freshwater > Lake > Sediment | place: USA: Wyoming | collected... | reverse complement strand
TTTTAATTTCTGTTGCACTTGGTCAAAAAGACCCATTTCTTTCAAGATGGCTTTGGTTGGTTCATCCATTATGTTATCCACTCCAAGGTATTATTTTGAGGGTCATAGCGAATTTTGTCTGGCAACTGACTAACAATCTTGAGAATCTTTTCTGGTTCAATGTTCCACTCACTTACAATGGCATTCAATTTCAGTTTCTTTCCCGCTTGAATCAATGCTGAAATAAGAGTAGCAGTATTCTGCATCTCCTCAATTTGTTTTTCTTTCTCTTCAGCAATCCCGTTCTGAATTTGTTTTTTAATTCCATTTGAATAAGTTAATTTTGAAAGTTGGTCCTGAAGGTCTTTCACGAGGTGGGTTAAAGTCTGGATCTGTTCTTGCAGGGTTTGTATTGTAAAAGCAGAATTGGAGAGGTCTTCGGGTGTAGGAACGGTTTTCATTCCTGAAATATCATCATTAACTAATTTTCGGATATATTTTGATTGATCTAAACCTAATTGATTCGCGCGAGTTCGTAATTGTTCTAATTCTTGCTCGGTAACGCGCACTAAGAAACTCTTGTCATAGACTATTTGTTTTGCCATAATTGAAAGTAATATACTGTAGTATATAAAGATTTAGTTGAAACAGGAATTTCACGACCTTCTAATGCATTAGATTTTTGTCTGATAATTAAAATTTTTTTACATTCAGGCGACTCTCCCCTCCTTTGAATAGATCGTCCAATGGAACTGTGGGTATAGTATAAGAATAATATACCAGTAAAAAAACGCCTCATTAGCCTTTTTTTAAGAAAAAAACGACAAAAACGCCTCATTTTAAAATTCTAAGAATTAAGAATTCTTATGACAAAAAAATATCCGCTAATATTTTCCAATTTCCCAATAAAAAATATGCGTTTCTTTGAAATATAAAAAAATTCTTTAGGTTGCGAATTTCTCAATTTGGCTTATAAATTTAAAAGCGATCTACTCAAAAAATTGAGCGCCATCCTTTATAGGATATTGTATTTTCTGCCCATTCAGCCAAAAACTATATAAGGAGTAATATCGAAAAATTTAAACAAAAGAATCGAAAAATTTTGATACCAGACAAAAAGAAGGATAGATAAAATGGAAAAACCCAGTGAAAAGACAAGTCCCTTTGAATATAAAGGAAGGGGCCTTTTCGAGCCAACAATAAATATCAAAGAATATCTTTTTAAAATAATAGTAAATCAGGGTCCTATTACACGGTCTGACCTAACAAAATTAACTGGAATTCCTCGCACAACCATATACGATACGATCGTAAAATTAATGTTGGATGAGCAAATTAAAAAGTACGCTATCCCCTCTAAAAAGCGAGGGCGCCCCAAAGTATTTTATGAAATAAAAGCCCCACTCAATAAATAAATTTTTTAATTTCTCTTTTTTCTAAAAAAAATAAATTTTTTAAAGTTTAAAATCATCTTCCCCCTCTTCTTCTGCTTCTTCCTCCTCGTTCACTTCTTTAATTGGTCCCTTTTCCTTTTCTTCCTCTTCTTCTTCCTCCTCGTCGCCAAATAATTCTTCTTTTTCCATAAAACTTGGTCTGACTGGCCCAGTTGCAGGTAAAAGTGCAATCGCAGGTTGTTTTTCTTCTGTAACTACGACTTCTTCATGGAGCTTTGCTTTCTCTCTCAATTGCTGCAATTCTTCGGGCTTCATTTGTTCGAGGATTTTCATATTGGCCCTTACACTGTCTATAAACTTACCGTACACATCCACTTTCTCGTCTAAACTTGTTACTGGAAACGTATCCTTTAATCCACAAGCACCACATTGAACCAATGCATAATCTTTTCGCAGGTTAACTTTGATGTTAATAGTTCGGAACGTACATTCTGGGCACCCTAATTTGGCGCCCCCTGGAATAAACCGGATGATAGAAAAATTAGCAGGGTCTGCTTCCCAATCTTTCGCAGAATAAAAACTGGATTTATTGCAACTAGAACAACTAATCCGAATAGAATTTGTGGCTTCTATAAATTCCATCGAGACGCTTTTCTCATTACAATTCGGGCAGCCGAATTTTATGGGAAATCGAGTGGGATTGGAATAATGATATTTTTTTCCACAGTTCGTACAATTAATATCGAAAGTATTTGGCTCTTTATCGAAAGTAACAGAAATCGTCTTCTTGGAACAAACGGGACAATCAAAAATATTGGGTATTTTCGGTTTTGGTCTCATTTGAATTTTTGTTCGTCTTCTTCTACCCATTCTTTCATCTCCTGATTACAATTTCCATAATATTTCAATTATTATAGAGGTAAAGTATAAGTGACATTTATTTCCTCTTTGGTCTCCTCAAAGGGGGACATGGTCGTTACAACGAGATAGGGCACTTTAGTTTGGATATACTGGAGGATGCGATTGAACCGAGTTTTATCATAGGTTCCCATAATTTCGTCAATTACAAAGAACGGAAAATCAGGCGCATAAGCTTTCTTGGCAACAAACATGATAATAATTGCAAGGGTTAATTTTTCGGAAGTGCTCAATCGAGAAAGTTTGGTATTGATACCGTCCTTCCGAACCAATTGAAATTCCAGTTCTGGCTCATCTCGAATCTTTATTTCACTGAAATTCGTATATTCCATGAGATTGAAGATTTCACTCAATTCTTGATTGAGTTGCGCAATCACTCCATAAATAATATAATATAAGCGTTCCTGTAAATAGCTCAAGAATTTCTCAAGTTCATCCACAATGTGTGAGACATCTTGAAATTTCTCTTGAGCTCCTAACTTTTGCTGTTTCTCGGCTTCTAATTGCTGCAATTTTTTATCTAAATCGCGCGACTGCTTTTGAAGATTAATAACCTTATTTTTTAAATCTTCCCCCATCCCGGTTAATTCTTGCACTATCTCAATATTTCTTTTCATTTGCTTTTCTATCTCACTTATCTCACCATTGACGGTAGTAATTTGATTGGTCAGGTTCGTTATCGCCGTCTTTAAGATTGGAGCCTTATTTTCTAGGCTGGTGGTTTCTTTATTCAGTGATAGTATTTCCCGTTGGAAGGCTTGAAGTTCCCTATTGATTCGTTTTACTTCATCTAATTGGGAACTATAAGTCTTGAATTCTTCTTCTAATGATGCTTTTTGTTCTTCTAGCTTTCTTATTTGTTCTTTTGCTTCATCTAATCGGCGTGTTAAAAGCACAATACATTCGCCAATAACCGCTTCACCGGCTTTCTGGGCTTTTAAATTATCAATGGCGGCTTGATCCTTCTCACTGGAAGTTTTTAAGGCAACAATTTGTGCTAAAATACCTGACTTCTCCCCATATAACTTAGAGTTAATCTCATTTTTCTGCTTACTAATTGCAGCTTCTTCTTTTTTCTTCTTCTCTAGTTCCTTCTCCAAATAATTCATTTCTTCCTGAACACTTAACTTTTCTTTTATTATTTCTTCTTGTTTTATTGCATTTTTCTCTAATTCTTTTTCTTTCTTGTTTTTCTCATCAGTAGATTTACTTAAATCTTTAACTTTTTTCTCTATTTCCTTTTTCAATTTTTCATATTTTGCCGTCTCATCTTTAGCTCCTAATTTTGCCACTTTTTTCTCTGCAGTTGTTAACTCTATATCAATTCCATTTTTTTCATTTTTAAAGTCAAGAATTTCCCTCTCCAAATCATTTAGTTCACTCACTTTCATTACTTGTTCGCTTTCTTTCTTCTCCGCTTCCTTTTCTCGGAGAAGATTTGTAACAATTTTAACGGCAGTTTCGTAGTTTGTGGACCCAGATATATCCCGCAACCACCGTTTAAAAAGCTCTCGATTACCATCTCTTATCATTTGGACCAAGGGTGAATCAGAATTACAAAAACCCAAATTAACAGCCCGCATATCGTCCCATATCAATTTACTAGACACAATTTTGACTCTCTCATCAGGCGTCTTTAATATTTGAACGTGATATTGTCGATCATTTTCCAGATTGATGCTTCCTGATGTTTCATATTCATTTAGAATGTCCTCTAAATTTAAAGTGTTTCCGGGACACAATAGTTGAAGCGCCTTAATGAAACTGGATTTTCCCACGGCATTTGATGCAGTAATCACTGACACGCCCTTTTTTAATGTTATTACTGTAGCAGGTGACTTTCGGAATCCTCCAATGCCTTCTATAGTAACTCGGATTTCATTTTTTGGCATATTCCAGAATTTCCTCCACGATTTTTTCCGTGGACATTTCTTCTTTTATCATTTCTATAATTTTTTCCTCTAATTCGATTGTTTTTGGATCCGCAGTCTGTTTAGGGTCTGATATTTTTTACATCTCCTGATGGGATTTATTCCTTTCTACAATGCAGTTTTAATCAATTTATTCTAGTATTCATTAACCAATTAGCAATTAATTAAAAACTTGACTTATTAATTTTAAAAAATATTTAAATAAACTCTTACTGAAAATTCGAGTTTTCATAATTTTTATATACGATAATTACTCCTAGATCTCATGCAAGAGATTGCAGTCCTGATCGTAAAATTCAAAGATAATAAAAAACCTGATGAATATATCAATACAGAACTCTCTTTAAACGAAATTTATAAGGCCATACATTTCCTTGAGGAACGAAAACGTAAAAATGTAAAGGGTGGTCGAAGTAAAAAAGTTGAGAAATGGGTTCAACGCATTCTGACTATCAAACATTACTTAACCTTTCAAGAACTAGATTTGGCTTATAAAAATAGGGAAATCGGGCGGGATAGCTATTACCGCATTTATCGAGAGTTAAAATCATATGGATATAATCGTAAATACCTTGATACTTTATATGAATTCACTCAAATTATTCGTAAATTCCTCTATTTAATTGTAAATCATGGAAAATTCCAAGAAGCAAAAGCAGTTTTCACAAAAGCGAGTCAGACCTTATGAATTTCTTAGGGATTTTAAGGTCTGGTTTTTCATAAATAATCGAATAAATTCGCAATAGAATCCAAAATTAAATCTGGTTTTGGTCCTGATGGGGGTATTTTCTGCAATTCTTGTAATCCCGTTCCCGTTTTCACCAAAATGGTTTTGATGTGTGCTTTGAACCCTGCTAAAATATCAGTGGAGTAGCGATCACCAATAATTACTGCTACCGCTGGCGCCATCTGCTGCTTTTCTAGGATATATTCGATCATAAATGGATTTGGTTTTCCAATAATCATTTCTGGTTCACTTCCAACCGCCGCACTGAGCGCAGCAACCATGCACCCGGCTCCTGGAAGCAGACCCTGTTCTGTTGGTAAAGTCGGGTCTGTATTCGTTGCTATAAATTTCGCTCCATTTGCAATTGCACATGATGCGATTGCAAGTTTTCTATACGTTACATTTCGATCAAGTCCAACTATGACAAAGTCAATTGGACTTTCTGTTTCTTCGTCCGAAATAATTTGGAACCCTGCCTCTTTAAATTCATTTATGAGCCCCTCTTCTCCGATAATATACACTCCCGCACCAGGATAGCTTTTACGAAGAATTTCTGCTGTTATAAAGGCGCTCGTAATAATTTGGTCTGGGCGTGCAGGAATCCCCATCTTTCTCAGTTTCTCAGAAAATTTAGCACGCGTCTGCGTTGCATTATTCGTTAGAAAAAAAATCTGCTTCTTATGATCGGTAAGAGCTTTCAGAACTTCTTTTGCGCCGGGAATCAGCTCATTTCCAAGATAAATAACTCCATCAAGATCGAAAATGAAGATTTGAAGAGACTTCCAATTCAAAGCGAAGCCCCGCCCAAGGATTCAACTAGATTCTTCACTTTGGCATAAGCCTCTTCAATCATTGGTCGCCCATGCGACGGGAACACAACATCGAACTCGAAATTCAATAATTTCTGAATAATACCCTTCGCTTCCTCATAATCCATACAATACATTTCAGGCGGGGCGATCAATCCACTCTCATCAAAAATTGTGTCACCCAGAATAATGGCCTTCTGTTTCGGGAGATAGATCGAAATATTGCCTTCGGTATGTCCTGGAGCATGAATGATCTCCATATCGCACGATTCCAATCGCTGCCCGTCCGTTAAAAAGAAGTCCGCCTTTTCAGTTATATGCGCCGCTTCCGCCTCATGATACGCCAGAGCAGCCCCCGTTTCGGCTCGAATTTTCTTGATGTTGGCTACATGATCTATATGATGATGCGTGATTATGATGAGTTTCAACGGTTTGCCCAACCCATTTATATAGTCCAAAATCCTAGGACCATCTTTCCGGTTCATTCCCGTATCAAACAGCACCAAATGCTCGCCACAATCCACGAGAAACACCGATAGGTAATCCGTGCCATCTATTCTATGGATCCCATCTAATAATTCACCCATTCTCAACGCGCTCCAATAATTTCTTGTAAGTTAATAGTCCAATAATTTTTAAATAATCTTTCGTCTTTAGAAATACCAATTAATCAATCTGCAAGTAGTGAGCTAGCATGGCAATCAGTGGATTTAAATTCGTCCAACTTCCGGAAGAGTTACAGAAACGCGTTATTCGGGTTATGAAGAAAATCGAGAACCACGAAATTGATTCCGATGTTGGAGGCGAACTTTTCATGAATTATTTTGCCCAACGGCTCGGCATCATCGCCGATAACCATCCCAATAGCGCCCTATTCCATCAAGCTGCTAAAGGCCAGCACCTTGTGCTCATCATCAAAGGCTGCATCGATTATAGCGCAGTGTTTGGAGACAGAATTACTGAATTCACCGCTCAAAAAGGAAGTAAACCAAGCGATCCCGCCATGATCTTCAATGATATGGATACTTTCCTCGATGTCATCCTCAATAAGAAAGATCTCATGCGGGCTGGAGTTGAAAAAAAAGTGGAAGTCCGGAAAATGGCGCCCCTTTTCAAATGGATTGCCCCTATTATGGCGGCTAACGACGAAAAAACGCAACAACTCCTGGAAGAAAAATGTCCTAAACTCCTTGAAGCTGTTATTGCTGAGATTGAAGTCAGAACAGGAATAGAATAAAAGGTATTTATTTACTTAAAATGTATTAACCAGGCTTTAAAAAAAAAGGAAAGAGAAGTTTATGCGCCGCTTGTTTTCTTTTTCTTGCGAATGACCACTACGAGCACTATTACCAGCACAATTGCCCCGATGATGATTATCCAAGCCCACCAAGGAAGTCCAGTAGGTCCTAGCGGAATATAAAGCACTACTAATTGTACTGCGGCTGTTGCATTTAATTTGCCATATCCCCATCGATAATTCGGTACAGCTCCCACGAAACTATCATTCACCGCGGTTTGGCGGAGAATCGTCTTGATCTCAGAGATTGAAAGCGAACAATTCTTCTGGAGCATGAGGGCTATGGTTCCTGCCACATGCGGCGCAGCTTGACTGGTTCCAGAAAAGGCATTCATATGACTTGTCCAAAACTCCAAGCTAGTTCCTGTTGCATTGCGTGAGACGGATGAATTAATCCCCTGCGTCTTTGAATCCGCTCCGGGCGCGCATAAATCAGGTTTTTGGTATCCATCCATCACCGAATTATAGTTCTTGGAGCCCAAACTTGAAAAGGCACACAGATTTTTAGTAGTGAGATCGAAGGCCCCGATTGCAATAGCATTTGTCGCCGTTGCAGGATGTGTAATTGTATATTCTGGGTTGGCTTGAATTTGGTACGTGTTTGGGGGTCCGACTATTACAATATAACCCCAGTGTGCCCAAATTGGATAAGGTCCGAGAGCATGCGTGCCATTGACAAATTGATTCCTGTTATCCCAAATATACGATTGAATGGTGGGTGAAGTCACAGCTCCCGATACTTCAATACTCCATTGATCTGGATTTATTCCACCTAATTTCGTCATTTGAACACAAAACATGTTAGTCAAAAGCGAATCTTGGCGCCACCACGTAACAGTCACTAAAATGCCTGGCATGACAGCGATTTGGGGAATTGAACTTCCTGTACCTAGGGCCAATTGGCTTATAGCAGGAGGTGGTGGAAAATTTGGCGGTCCTGGTGCCGGCCAAGCAGCCGGCCCATGATAACGGAGAATAAATGAAAAATTTTCAGGAAGCTGATCCCAAATAACATCCCACCGAATTTCTGATGGCTCTTGGGTAGAAATGGTGCTAAGAAACGGAAGCCATTTAGATGCTCCGCCAATAACTATGTCTTCGCGGTGAATAAACTTATTCTGCAAATTTCCCGCTGCTACAACCACAGGAAAATCCAAACTATCAATTAATGTTTCAATAGCACTGGTTCCATCTAGATTCCGCCATATATATGCGCCTAAGGAAAGTGAAAGGACGTCAATATTCTTTTCTGCCATCATGGTAATTGCCTTCAAGAGCTCCGTATCATTATAGAGATTCTTCGTTTGATTCCCAATTTTGATAATGACTAAATTTGCATTTGGAGCAACTCCCATAAATTTATGAAACGGTTCCCCATTTTGTTTCACTTGTCCTCCTGCCGCAATTCCCGCTATATTGGTTCCATGCCCATCGAAATCGTAAGTCATGGCAGCCCCACTCTCAATTTGGCTTTGGGTCCAGTTCTGCCCAGTCGTCATATCGATAATTTCGAAAATTTTACTCTGCGTTAAGAGGACGACTGTTTCTCCGGTATTCAAATTGCCATCGCCATTTTCATCCATTGCCAGCGCGTAGAAATCGGTTCCATAATCGAATGGGGGACCATTAGCATTCCTATCTACAAATAGCCAATCGTACTCGAAATTTCCGGGTCCATCAAGGCAATTAATGGGAAAGAGATTTTCACCTGGATCTCCAGTTCCGTTGCCATCCAAATCGGCTGCCCACATCATTAACATTGTCGATACCACTGCATATCGAGCACTCCAATTCGGAAAAAAGAAATCCGGATGACGATAATCAATGCCCGTATCAACTATCCCAATAACTTGCTCTTTTCCCGTAAGTGGCGCTCCATCTTTATCTTTAAAATGCGTCCAAACATAGTCCGCTCCAATTGCTGGCACGCTTTCATTCATTGCTGCCGCGATTGCTGGATTTTCTGCTTTAATTACACCAATTCCTGCATTTCTGAATGGTTGAGTCAAAATACTGGGTACCATTGCAAAATTCAGAAGCACTAATAAACCAATAATTATTCCACTTTTTATCCACGCTTTCATATTTTTCCCCTTTTTTTTTAGGAATATTTGTGAATTTATTTAATATTTATTTTCTCCCTCCCTTTATTTTTACTTTTTTCTCTTCTACTTGAGATGTTCATTTCCAACCCCTCAATAGATCGAAATGCAAATTCCTATATTAATAAATCTTGCTGGCAATAATTAATAAAATTTATAAAATCGTTATAATAAAGTTAGACAATCAAAAAAATGTTCCAAGGAAAGACTATGCAATTAATATCACTCGATAATTTAATTAGCACTTTTTTTGTAATGATTGCCGTTATATTAACCCTTATTATAGCAGTAAAATCTTTTCGGAGTTATCGTGGAACCAAAGCAAGATTAACCTTGATAATTGCAGTGTCCTCCCTCTTCGTATCTTTAGCAATGATATTTTTGACACTGGAAAAAGCTCTTCTCATTGAAACTTTACCTATTTTCAGCCCATCCCTTGGCTTACTTTTTGGAACTATCGCCATTGTTATAAGTGGGGCAGCGGTATTAGCCTTTTGCATTTTCGCTTATGAAATGGCGTTCCCCAAGAGAACTAAAATACTGGCCGTTCTTAGCGCAATTCCCATAATAATATATCTTTTCTTTTGGTTGAATGAAGCAACCATCTCACCTCCACCTGGGCCCTATGAAGTCATATTTGTGAGTAAATTTGGGTTCGGATTCGAAATCACGCCCATACTTATTTACTTTGTCATTACTCCCCTGTTTTCCGTTCCAATTATCATTCTATTCTATTATGCTATAAAAACTCGAAAGGAAAGTGCGCTTAAAAGTAAAAGGGCTGGTTACTTAGGCCTTGGTGGGTTATTCCTCGCGATCGCATATATTGTTGAAATCATTGGAGTCGACCCTATCCCCCTTCCCAATATTATCATCATAGTAAGCTGTCGATCTTTCTTCATCTTTGCTGGCATCTTCTTTTATTGGGCCTTGTTCAAATTGAAGTCCAAAGAATAATTAAAAATAATTTTTTTATTTTTTTAAATTGCATGTCTGTATTATAAAATTATCATATTATTATCATAATCTAAGCAGTTCCAATCGAAAATATTACTGTAATAGCTTTATTTTCCATATTTTCTTCATAAGTCCGAAGTAATATTCCCATCCTACTTTTTTCTTTTCTCTGGATTGTCCCCATTTTTTCTTTCAAAATAAAGGCAATTTTTGCGATCGTTTATCAAACTCTTAGAACGATTCTTCAGCCTTAAAAAAATAAAAAAAACTGAATTTTTATTTCTTTTAAAAGATAATCTCATAAAATAATGTATTTTCAAATTTAACTCAGAATTAATCCTCCTTTCACAAAAATCATTTCAAAAAACGGTTTTTTAACCCCTTCATTTCGGATGGAAATATCCCGATGTTACTATTGTACTATCCATTTTGAACAGGGATCAAATGGCTGAGAGAAATTTCCAAATTAAGTGTAAAATACCGGAAAAATAGTATGTATAAATTTGAACTATGAAAATTGAAATAGTTTAAAAGTTAAAGCGAGAAAGCCTTTATAGATAGCAATTAGATTGAATAGTAAATTCAAGCGAACCTCTAAAACAATCTATAAGCCCAAGGAAATCACATCTATACTTTGTTTTCACACTTTTCTTTTAGCTACTTTTTATTAATCTAATAAAAATTTATCATTTTCACTATATTTCGAAAAAGTCTATTCACAGATTGACTTATACATTTACATCTTCACAATCATTCAAACTCACTATCAGATTTCGATCTCCAGTAGAAATGAGGGGGTCTCACCATTCACTTTTTACTATCTATCAATAATAAAAGATTTCCAGAAAAGGGAAAAATATAGAAGAGATCAGATTTGGCTAGTTCACAAATTCACTTAATTCCTAAATTTTTGAAACTGCACTCGAAATGCTCCCGTAAATGTAGTAGATACTTAGTAAATTAGAAACAAAAAAATCACTATAATATCTATCAATTCATATTTTCAAATTCACAACCATTCACAAGTGAATCTCAGAATAAAAAATGTGAAAGGGTAAATAGAAAATGTGAATTCAATTTAAACCCTTGAAATTTAAAAGCCCTTTCATTACTACATTAAATAATAAAGGATGAACAGGCTATCCTAGTTTTTTATTTTTCAAGCAGACTAAATTTATATTAGGTCGTTTATAAATATAACAAGCCAGAGAGTTCACTCAAGGGAGAGTTAAATGATAGATATGAATTTATCAGATAATGAAAGGTTATATGAACAAGGGATGACCTATTATAGAGATAAGGCGTGGATGAAGGCTTTTGATTGTTTCCAAAAGGTAGAAACGAATATAGTAAATAACATAGGCGAGAAATTGAAAGAAGCAGGGCTTATGGAGGCCGCAAAAGAATATTTTAAAAAGGTTCGGAAAGCAGAAAATAGAATTTTCAGCCCAACCCCACCAGGTTCTTATTTTTTACGATATCTTCTTATTATAGTAGGAATAATTGCGCTGGTTTGTGCAATATGTAGTTTTGCACTATTTCCGTCTATCTCTTTTCTCTTTCCAATACTTATCTTGTTGTTCGATTTATTGGCGCTTCTCTTCATTCTCCCGTTTGCCGTTGTGAAGTGGGCGACCTCACGAAAGCGGAATCCAGGCGTGGTCCTGCAGCAGATTCATCTTATTGAAGATCAAATGAATCAGCTGGCTGCCAGTCAAGTTCCATTGAATTTACAGGAATTCTTGAAGGTAGAGAAATTAAAACTAAAACGGGCTCAATGGGCACAAGTCCTCGCAAGGAGTGGCTATACGGAAACAGAATTGATGAAAGGTGCCACATAACCCTTTAAATTATAACATCTTTTTTTAAAATAATGAATCAATATTGGTCGAAATTATTGGGAAATAACTTATTTTGAGAGAAGGCTGCGTTCCGCCAGTACGCGTAGAATTTTTCCGAAAAAGAGGCGATGATGGCAAATAGCCCCAGACTCGGCCGTATGGATGACTTTACATTCGTAATTTAGCATAGCTTCTTCGATCATAGGGACAGAGATATGTTTCGATGGGGTTAGCGTAAGACCAGCTTCGGCGATTTTATCCGTATCGCGACCTGAAGAGCTGCCAGCGATGTTGATGGCGTTTTCGATTTGAGGCGAAGGGACATTCAAAGTAAATTCTTTGATATCATTTAAAAGTGAGAAGGTGTAGCGAGTAGGAGCTACAGCGACCGTGCAAATGGGGTATCCCCAAAGTTCGCCGATGGTTTTCCAAGCGAGCGCCATAACATTAACCTTATCCTTGCTTCGAGACACTAGAAGAGTATCGTGGCTGATTGTAATTTCTGCTAACTGGTAGGGTCCTATTTCAACTTTTTCCATAGGAGTTCTCACCTAAATTATCAAGATTGTATGGCGGCAACTCACTTAAAGGTTTGGTGTTAGTGCTAAATTTGAGGATGTGCATAGCAATAAATACAATTATGGTGGCATATTTGCTCCCGGTAATTTCCGATGTCTTTGCTTAACGTACAGCCGCAATCCTCTCGTGTAGGGGTCTTTGCAATACTACAAGGTGCTCCGAAGAAACTCTTCAATTTAGAGCCATCAATACAGTGGGACTGATATACATTAGGAACTGAAATTAAGGCAGTATTACAGCAAGAATACATTTTAACGCCGAGAGTATGACAATAGTCTGCCAATGGTCTAAGTATTTCAATTTTTTCTTTAATGGAGGGGTCATAATAAGGTAAACCGTATTTTTTGGCTCTTTGAATGCTTTTTTTATACCAATTCACAAAATTAATAACGCAATTATCGATTCTCAAATCACTCACTTTTTGAATAATGGTCTTAAAACTCGCTAAATTATTTACCAGGTTGCCATCTTCATACCAAAAAACAATTGGGTCAAATCGATATTCAATATATTGCGGCCCAAACTCCGCAACAAGCTCTTCAAGTTGTTGTAATCGTTGATCCAAACTGATGACCTTTGGTTCCCATTTCGGATTATCATTAATTGTAAAAATAAAAAAGAGGTTATATCCTACAAAATCTGCGGTATATTGTAAAAAATTCCCAAAATCCTTACTCCAAAACACAATCGAGTGGATATCTTTCTTTTCTAAAGATACCCGAGTTATCTGGTTAGGGAAAAAAGGGTTCTTCACGAATATGTATCCTTGATGGAGTTTTTCCAAGAACCAATCAAGATAGAAAGCAGGAATATCCGTTCTCCGAGACACGGAAATTATTTGTTTCATCTTGATAAAGCAGCCGTCTTTTTAAGTTAAAGTGATATTGAAGTAGGGGATAATTCCCACGATATCAAGGAATTTGGTCTTTTTAAGAGTGGGTTCATCGCTTAAACCGAACCCTGTGAAGAAGATTTCGGATTCTCTGAAAGCGGAGGCGCCGGCATACGATTGCAGGAGCTCACCCTTTTTAACAAGATAAAAGTTACCATATTCGAGGAAATTGAGTTCCGAAAATGATGGGGCGGTAATAATAGAAAGGTTGAAATCGAGGAGAATGGTGGAACGAGCAGCTAAATTTACGCCCTGGGTGAAAATGGTGCCATTTTGGTTAAAAAAAGAGGTGCCATTCTTGATACTGACGAAGTTAATGGAAGTATTTGGCAGGTTTTTATTAAACTTAAGAGAGATATTATAGCGATCTACGGATATCTGGGTCGTAATAGCGAGCCGGAAATTGACATTTCTAAGTACATTTTTGGGGATAGAGGAGGGCGTGAGAGTCATAACGGTCTTGTTAATCCATGTTGACATTTGGAGCGCAGTTCCATTTTCCATTCGACACGCCCAAATCAGGGGCACCTTGACATTAGCTAATGTATAGGTGATGCTATTCACATAAGGAGGGCTACTATGAGCAGGCTGATCAGGGGGCGCAATTTTGTACGAGGAATTAAAGTAATCATAAATGTTACCATTTACTTCCGTATGGTCTGGGCGAATGAGATAATGGGCTATGATACGATTAAAGCTGACCTTTTGCGAGTCTTGGTCGAGTGTGGCATATACAAAGTCGCTTTCGGTGTAATAACAGATAGGGACAGGTGGGATTAAGAACTGAATGGAAATGATGACAATAATAATAATGGCGGCGGAACCGACAAGTAAGTATTTTTGAGTATCGGAAATTCGTTTAGAGCCAACTTTTTTTGAGTCTGGACGGGTTTTTTCATAAGATTTTCGGAGTTCTTTCTTGCGGCGCTTAAGTTCCTCTTGGTCTTCTTTCCGGAGTCGTCTCCGAGTCGCCATACACGAGTCTCCACATGAGAAACCTATAGTTCTCGGAAATCAATTCCTTTTCGCTTTTGAATCTTAAATTCCTCATCGGTTGTAGCAATAATGTGAAATTTCTCCTCCAATTCAAATTTATGGAGAAATTTTTTGAGGTAGGTTTTAACTTGCCGTTTATTGATCTCGTTTGTGGTGAATCCGATGAGGATATTCTTGCCGGATCGATCGACAATAGCGCCAGTAGGGAGCCGCGCCTCCATAAAGGTATTCAGTTCATCGACAAGGCGGTCCTCCATCCAAGTTAAATGGTCCGCGTCAATCACATATGAAACGGAGATTTCCTTTCCTTTATCTTCGGGCATACTAATCACCTCAATATCATGAATGGCACATATAGGTTTTATGGTTTAGATGTTTCAAAATCTTCATCGAACGATTCTTGAGAAGGGGCAGCTGATTTGGACTCTGCCTCAAGGTCAAGCGGCACGAGTTCCATGATATAGTACTTCACGCCCTTTCGGACCTGTTCTTGGAGAACATTAACGTTTTTATACTCATTATTGAAGAGCATGAGGCGATAATTGGCGAGATCCAGGTGATTTACAGTGCAGATTTTACGGATATCATCGACCATGAATTGAACAAATTTTTGGAGGTATTCAATGGGTTCAGCGGCGTTTTTGCGTATGAGAGGCCCTTTCTGCGTAGAGAGGTTTGCCCATCGCATAAGAAGGCGTTGATTGATATAGCGGGGTACAAGACAAATGACTACCAGTAAGGCAAAATAGATGACATAAATCACCCAGGAGAGATTTGTTGGGATAAGATCGCTGATGAAAAACATAATTACAAAAGTTAAGGCAAAAAATCCGGCCATAAAGGGGATTAAGTATTTAACGCTTTGGCGGCGGATTGATTGAGTAAATCCGTTTTCTCGTGCAGTCTGCTCTGCTTGGGTGAGCATCTTGGTAATGCTGTCCTCCACCTTATTATCAATCCAACTATCGCGGATTTCGTTGCGAGCGGACACCAATTCACCAAGAATTTTGTTTTGATATTGAGAGAGAATCTTATCTTGATAAAGTAAATCGAACGGGCGTGCCATAAGATAATCTATAAAAGCGATAATGCTGAACTCATGTTGCAGAAGATACTGTGGTTCAGGCTTATAATTAACATCTTGACGGTTTTCTTCCATTTTTTTCACTTTAAATAAGTTTTTATTACATCGGCTTTAGTGATTATGCCGGCAATATTCCCCTCATCCATAAGAAGCACCGCGGAATGCCCATGATGAATGAGAAGGTCTTCGATAGACTTCAAACTTGCTGAGATTGGTACCATTGGTAACGCATCGTCTCTATTTAAAATTTGTCTAACGGGTTGCGTCAGCACAGTGGTCCCTCGATCAATTAGATTTTTCGTGATAGTGGATTCCTTAATAGCACCAATTATTTTTCCAGTGCTCTCGCATACAGGGATTTGGCTAATCCCATTGGCAAACATGAGTTCAGATGCTTCGCCCACTGTATTGGTCTCTTGGATGGTAATAACTTTGGTAACTGCGATATCCATGGCATTTACTTCTTTTTGCCGATATTCGCTGATGACTTTTAATATTTTTCGGATAGTGCTTAACCGAGGATCCACAGTGCCAGCCTCGATTCGGGCAATTAATGATTGGCTGACTGCTGCCTTTTCAGCAACATCCTGTTGAGTCAGCCCAGAACTCTTACGAATTCTCTTAATATCCTCAGCGGTCGGAAGATCTACCATAATACAATCTTTAATTCTGTTTTTTAATTTCTTTTCAGAAATTTACAAGAACTCTGAAAATTAAAACTTATCTATATTCATTAAATATTCAAAGGCACCAGTGACTGTTTTAATAGCCAAAGACCGGCGTCTAGCCCACAATCCAGCTGCAGTTCTCTCGAACTTTTATTATGAAAAGTTTTTTCAAAAAGATCTTTCTAAAAAGTAATTTTTTTGTAATTTAGTTTTCTATTACTAATCTAAACTCAGAAAAGCAAAATATATTTTCTTAAAGAGGATGCATTGTTAATAGGATTCGCTAATAAACCAAAAAACTTGAAATTATTATACCACAGAAATAACATTTTTTTAACATAAATATGTCAATTCCACAAGTCCCGTTTCAAAAGAACCACCCCCTCTATGTGAAGTAATTTTAGAGGCAAACTTTAAAAGAGATGGTCTTAAGAAAAAAATAATTCGGAAGAAGAAATTCTGAAGAAGTAAATTGTCGAATATAAGGTCTAGCTAAAAAGTTAAAGAGCTGAAACCTGTGAAATTTTGTGAAGAATGTGGAGCATTATTAGTTCCAAAAATGGAAAAAAAGAGCGATAAGGTGCTCTTAATTTGTAGAAAATGCGGGAATACCGTTACGCCAGACACCCCCGAAGAAGTCGATTATGTAATAGAATCTGATTTGAATCATGTAAATCGGGAAAAAATTAACGTGTTCAAAGAACCAGTTAAGAAAATAAAACGGGTTACTGATGAAGACAGAGAAGCATTTGAAGATTTCTTCGAAGATGATAGTGGCGTAGAAATTGAGTGATTAAATAAGGCAAACTCGCTAAAAAGCCTACGCTCTTTTATAGAAGGAGGGTAGACCATCAAATAGTTCTTATTTTAATACCCCAAAAAATAAGAATGATATTCATTATATTGATAATGAAATTTAATAATGGGTCTTTTCTTGGGTATTTTACATGCCGTTACGAATAATTATTGATCAAAGTCATAACGAATTTTTGACAGCTACGAATACAACAATATTTCAGGCGCTTCTCACCGAAATGGAGATTATTATATTTTCATTAATAGATAGCCCAATTACTTTCGAGAAAATAAAAGATGAGGATATCCTTTTTCTGGGCTGCCCTTCCACTCTCTTTCAGGAGACAGAAATAAATGCTTTAAAACAATTTGTGGATATCGGAAAATTTTTAATCTTAATCAGTGGAAGCGGGGGTGATTATGCTAATAATACGAACTTGAGTGAAATTACTCGCCGATTTGAATTCGAATTCAATCCTGACTATGTAGAAGATGAAAAACATTATTTTAATTTCTCTAGAATTCCTGTTATACAAAAGTTTAAAAAAAATCCATTAGTTAAGCAGATAAAAAGGTTATTATATTCTGGCTGCTCAATTTCAATTTTAGATCCAACCACTATTGCTATTCTTTCCACCAGTTTGGATTCCATTCCCAAGGATTCCCCAATTATGGTGTTTTCTGAAAATCGGTTGGTATTTGGAATAGGAGGATATTCTTTCTTTATGGATGATCCTGTCTATGGGATCAAGGCGTTAGATAATTTTCGCTTTGTCTATAATATGTTCGATTATATAAAATCGAACTTTGGAAAAAGCAAAGAAAAAGAGGTGAAGACAAAAGTCCCCGTAAAACCAGAACAATTAAGTTTCAATAATGCTAAAAAGCAGTTTTTTAAATTGATATCCCTTAATATTCAAAAAATGAATAAATTGTCTGATGATATCGATAGATTCTGGGCGGAATGTTCTGCATTAATTAGAAATCAGGACTATAATCAAGCTGATAATTGCATTTCCTCAAATTATCAACAAATATTACAAACCATCGAGTCTGCTGCAAGAGAAATCGGTAACTTTTTTAGTGAATATAATACAATGTTTTCGGAATTTAAACAAGCAATCCAAGAAAATTTCAACCAGTGGTATGAAACAGAAGGTGAAGTTCGAGCGAAATTGGATATGATTCGTAATAATTTAAGTAATTCATTAAAAAAAGAGCAAGTGAATCCATAATCTCTGATTGGGGATTGCTATGAGTTTGCAAGTAGTCTTTGATGAAAGCCATGGTGAAGTTTTCTCTTTTTCCAATTGCAAAGGCCTTGCCTTTGTTCTAGAAAAATTAAAAATATCACCCTTTCGATTGATATCGGGGCCGATTACTATTGATAAAATAATAGAGCAAGATCTACTGTTTTTGGGCGCCCCAACAAGACAATTTTTGGATTTTGAAATAAAAACCATTGAATATTTTGTGTCAAAAGGAAAATTTTTAGTTATTGCTTGTCCTTTATCTATTCAAGCGGATTTTGCGCTTAATGAATTACTCAATAATTTTGGAATGCAATTTGAGCATCAAATTGTTCAAGATAAGGTGCATAATCTTGATGGCGCGATGTATTTCCCAATCATCAAGAATTTTGCAAAAGATACGATAACTCAGGAGGTTAAAGAACTATTATATTCAGGAACCTCTATTAAGATTAAAAATCCTGAAATCAGAGTACTGGCAACATCTGATAAAGACGCTGAACCTCCATTCGCACCCGTGATAGCAGCCACAAAAGATGGGCAAATTATTTGTATTGGTGGAACAACTCTGTTTCAGGATGATAAGAGATACGGTATTAAAGCCAAAAATAATATTCGGCTTGTGGCAAATATCTTCCGCTCAATGACGCAGCAGCAGGAGCATCTAGATACGGAAGAAAAAGAGATAAGAGAGGTCAAGGTTCAAAAATTAAGACCAGTTGATCCCAAGAGAGCTAAAAAATATTTCGAAAAATTTACGACCCAGATAATAGATGATTTACAAAGCATCGCAGACAGGATAGATACCCTATTTAAGGAAATTTCGGATTTAATTGCGGCTCAAAAATTCTCCATCGCAGAAGAGATGCTTAAAACTCAATATCAAAAATTTAAACTCCTCATTGAAGGATCTTACAATAAATTACAGGAAAAACTGGAGGATTTCAGTCCACGAATTGAAAAAAATGTTGATTTCCTTGGCATGATTAAGGACCTCACTGATAATGTCTTAATTGTGGAAAGTGAAACAATATCCAAACTGGATATGATTCAGTTCAATCTTGCTAACCAAATTACAAACGAAAAGCTTCGCCATTCAAGGACATAATGCCCTCCGATCAAAGGTGACTATAATTCAATCTCCCGATTCAGTTGAATCATTTCAAAGCTCTCCGATTACCTATTATGCCGCGCTGATTATCATCTATGGAATCATTCTTCTGCTAAATTTCTTCCGTCCTATTTATAATTTCTATATCATGTATTTTGAAATTAACTGGGCAGAATTCCAATTTCTTGAAATCTTCGATATCCTCAATATGCTATTTGGAGCGCTCGTGTTTCTATTCGGTTTTTGTCTTATTTATTATAAAAGTATTAAACGCTTTTTATTAATTTTTGGAGGAGGACTTTTGCTTCTCTACAATTTATTAAATCCATCTCATTTTCTCATTTTTAGTACTCTAATTTCTGTCCTTGTTGGAACTCCTCCAATTTGGATGCAAGTTATTCCTGAAAATCTGCTGGGAATTTATTTATCCGCTTGGACCCTTCTGAGTATTTCCAATATTGCCCTTCAATGTTTTGGAATTTATATTGCAACCCGCATAATTCTCAATGCAAATGTTCGAAAATCGCTTATTCAATTCCTGTTTCTATACCTTTGGGTTCTGGGTATATCTGGAATTATCCTCCTTCTCCAATCCTTCCTAATTTTTAGCTTATCCGCCAGTTGGTCCTCTCTTGCGGTTATGCCTTATATTTTAAGATTAGTCACATGGATTGGAATGATTGTTTGCGGGATCGCGGGAATGCTATTCATCCGATTTTGGCAGCAAGAGCCTATCAAAAGCTCGTATGTAAAGTTCGGTCAAATAGCATTACTTGCTTATTCTATCATGTATATTTCGATAAGTTTCAGTGATTTTGCCATGAAAGAGACACTTTCTCTCGTTCTAAATAGTCTCTTTGCAGGCATTCTCATTCTTTTTACGCTGAAGATCCCTGCATTTCTAAAAGGGGGAAAAAAATAGATTGAATTCAGATCTCTATTTATTCAGATTAAACTTAAATTGGTTTAGCCTTTCCATGAATCGTAAATCTCGGATTTGAGCCCCAAGGCCTCTGCCACAAGATTTGGCAAGTCATAAAATTCCATCTCAACACCGTTCTCTTGGGCCGCATCACGTAAGTTTTTCAAACACATCGGACAAGCGGTTACTAATGTTTTCGCACCAGTGGCTTGAGCTTCTTTAATTCTCCGCTTTCGAATTTCTTGGTTTAATTCGGGATAATTAATAAGGCAAGTCCCCCCCGATCCAGCTCCACAACACCAGGCTTCTTTACCCGCTCGCTCCATTTCGACCAATTCAGCACCCACCCGTTCGATAATTTTTCGGGGGCTTTTATACTCGTTAGTATGCCGTCCTAAATGACACGGATCATGATAAGTAACCTGCTGTTGCAGTTTATTTTTTAATTCTAGCTGATTCAGTAAGGGCAATAGAACCTTCGCAATATGCTCTACCTTGAAAGGTATTGAAATCCCCAATTCCTTATAATCATTCTTAAACGTGTTAAAACACCCCGCACAAGAACATATTACCCGTTTAGCTCCTGTATCTTGAATTCGATTGACAAGCTCTTGGGCGTTGTTGCGTGCGTCTTCAATATCGCCTGCCCAGATGAGTTGATGTCCGCAGCATAATTCTTCCGTTCCAAGATAAGCCACTTCCTGTCCGGCTTCTCGAAGGATTTTAATGACTGCTTCAGGTGTGTTCGGATTTTGATAGGAAGCGGCACACCCCGCAAAATAAAGTGTCTCTGCTTTCTTGGGGAGATTTAATTTTTCCGCCCAATCCACGCGTAGCGCCTTATCTAATCCGAACGGGTTCCTTATCGCGGGGTCCATAATTTTTGCACATGTTTCTTGAATTTTTGGTGGTGCAAGTCCTAAATTCCAGCAGTCTTCTCGCATGGCTTTAATAATCTTCATGTTCTCTAAGGGCTTTAGGCCAGGGATTAAGGTTGGTGTACAAATTTCTTCACAGGCTTTGCAGCCCAAGCACCGGAACACCACATCCTCCGCTAAGCCAGCATTATACTCTAAGACCTCATCCAAAAGATATTTCGCTATTGCATTCCTCCCTCGACTGGTGTAATGGTCAAAGCGCAAGACATCATAGACTGGACACACGCCTAACCACGCATGTTTAGTCGCAATACCTTTGCTTATCGTATCCCGACACATGGAACAGCCGCCGCAGAACCATACTTCTTTCCGAAAATCTTCCAATTTCATAATTCCCATCTCAATATTTCTCCTGTGCTGGCAACTTTCAAATACTATTAATAAAAATTCCTTCTTGAATTTTTTCTCAATTTTAAATTCAATAATTGAAAATATGGATATTATTGTACAAATGAATCGGATGGCGCATCTACATGCAAAGATTTGGGGGTGGATAAGTTGCCTATCCACCAAAAAAAGTCAGATTAAACGTATAATTCTCTTATAAAGAAAAAAGCTTATAAAATAAAATCTACAAAGGTTACCTTGCTTAATGAAATGTAGTGGGCTTGGAAAAAAATGCGGTTAAATTTGTTAATCGACATTTTAAGAATTTCACGATCATTTCAGTTAATATAAGAAATTAAAAGATGGGAAAAAGGAATGGACAATTTAAGGGTAGTGGTATGAAGATGGAATCGCTCCGAGTCGGACATGTCAAGATTCCCATGAATATCTTAAAGCTAATGCACCACTACTTAGCACATATGAATCATTCAAGTAATGAGAATTCAAGTTCTCTGTCCAGTAGGTGGACTACTTCTGATCCACAAAGAGGGACAACTCCGCCATTCTGTCCATCAGGTGGACAGCTACCCGTCCACCGGGTGGACAGCCCCCTGCCCGCTAGACGGACGACGTTCGTTCCCTGTCCACCAGACGGACAGCCTCCCGACCACCGAGTGGGCAACCCCAATATCCTGTCCACTAGGTGGACAACCCCCAATATATATGAAAAAAAGACTGTATAATGACCTTTTTGAGAAATTTAGGAGAGATAGGTAAATGGTAAGTAATTGGGAAAGAGAAGCACGTGAGAAACTGCGTAAACAAGCCGAAACAGGCTGTATCAACCACATCGCCCAGAAAAATATCCCAGACAATGATAAAGATAAGGATCTCGCCAATTGTCTAATAAATATTTATCAGACTTCTGATGAGGATTTAAAACGGATTCACGATCAATGCGAACTCACCGATAAGAATCCCGAGAAAGTTGGCCAATGTATAGGAGCCAAATTCACCCCATCGTCTCAGGTCGCGCCATCATCTCAGCCCGCGACTCCCTCGCCCAGCTCTGATGATTCCATCTTAGGACAGACGGCGAAGTGTGAG
>Ga0315279_10003311_pt1 | contig 22624 bp, 11 predicted proteins | sample YL17G06_20_MG_FD_203694 | JGI IMG/M metagenome (GOLD analysis project Ga0315279, IMG submission 203694) | Sediment microbial communities from Yellowstone Lake, YNP, Wyoming, USA - YL17G06_20 | ecosystem: Environmental > Aquatic > Freshwater > Lake > Sediment | place: USA: Wyoming | collected... | reverse complement strand
GTACGGAGAAGCCTCGGCGAGACTAGCCTGTTGCCAAAACTGACCAAGGGAGAACCAGGGCCTCCGCTGAAGCAGCAGACGGGAATCCCCAAAAGGACTACGCTCTCAATATGGGCCAAGCCAGGACCAGAACCGCCGCCGCAGCCTGGGACAAGCCCTGTTGATAGGAGTCCGTCCTTGATGGGGGCCATGGCAGTGGAACCCCAGCCGGTAGCGTTAGGAGCCCCAGCCCAGCCAAGTTCGCCCTCTAAAGGGGCCTTGCGAGTAGAACCCCAGCCAAAGGTCGGCCCAGCCCTGGCCACGCCCAGTGCGCCGCCAATAAAGGCGGTGCCAGGACTAGGGCCTCCGCCAAGTGGCGAGACGATCCCGGACAAAGGGAGTTCGTCATCAACAAGGGGTGTGCCGGAAGCAGAGCCCACGCCGACAGGCGGGACAAACCTGGGCCAGAGGAGTTCGCCTTTCCTTATGACCTTGACCGGACGGGATCCTGAGCCAAAGGGCGGTACAGACCTTAACCAGATTAGTTCTTCCTACCTGAAGACCTTGACGGGACCATATGCCGCGCCTGCCGCGGGTACAAGCGCGGTCAAGAGGACTTCGGCCTCAATGGGGGCCACGCGGGTATTGGAGCCCGCGCCGAAGAGGCGAAGACGACTTGCCGAAAGAAGTTCGCCTCGCCAACGGCGCATCCTTGCGCTGTCCGCGCTTGGCTGTTTCGTGACCGCGGCTGTGATGGCGGTCTTTAGGATCGGGGTGATCGAGGAGGAGAACGCGCGTCCGGCCGAGGTCGCAAGCGTGCCGGCTCCGCCAACGCCGGCTCTTGGCGCCCAAGACGCAGGCATGGATCCGGCTAACCCGGGAGAGCAGCCGGAGGAAAATGAAACCAGACCTCAAGTCACCTTGCCCCAGACCAGAGCGTCCGATCTGCCGCCTTTGGAGGCGGTAACCGGGTCTGTACCCCATTCTCCAAGGGAGATAGATTTCAGAATTAAGGAACTGGCCAAGTACTTCTCTAGAGGCATTCCCCAGGAACAGATGGACTCCTACAAGGAGCTCTTGAAGCTTGGTGACGGATTGAAGGAGAGGCTGCCGGGGCTGATTGAGACTGCCGACGATTCCGCTTTGACGAACTTCGCGAGGGCCGCTGAGGATCTAAAGGCAAGCGGTACGATTCCCGCGATGATCAAACGCCTCCAATCCAAGAGCGGGGAGATCCTGGGACATTCCGCCATGGTCAAGGCTCTGGCTTCCTTTGACGATCCTCAGGCCAAGAGTTTTGTTTACGAATTGCTGGCGGGCAGCGATGAGCATAACCGGATGTACGCATGGCAAGCGATTAAGGGCAGACTCGACCAGGGTCATCTTGACTTTGTTCTCAAAACCACGGCTGAAGGCGGGCCGGAGAGTTACCTGGCTGCGAACGTGCTCTTGGCCTATGGGAATGACCCGCGGAATGCCGCTGAACTGACGCGGCGCATCGAGCCCATGATTGGCCAGCGAACGGGGAACGGCAGGCTGGCTTTGATCCGTGTGCTCAACGGCATGGATACGCCCAGTGCCGCTTCTGTCTTGGCGTTCCTGGCTGCAAGCCCTGAGCCCAGTGTTCGTGCGGCAGTGATGCCGGGTCTGGTGAGAGACCCTTTACTCGCGAATACTGTGATTAACGCGCTGCGCAACGACCCCGACATCAGCGTCAAGCAGGCGTGCCTTCGGGCGCTTGCCGACGGCCCGCCAATGAAGGCGAACTTGCGGCCGGACCTGCTCGAATTGTTAGGCGATCCGATTCTCGGCAGGCTGGCGCATGAGGTGCTCGTAAAGAACAACAACGGCCGCGACCTGGGGTGGGGTGTAGACAATTGGCTGGTCTGGGGCACGCGGGACAACGCGGACCAAAACGCGGACCAACAAGACGAAGCGCCCTGAATGCAGTTCCCCGGGAATAAGTGACCACATCAAAACTCAAAACTCAAAATGGCGCACCGTGCCGGCAGTTCACTTTGCATTTTGAGTTTTGAATTGGGTGTCTACTGGCGTTAGGCGGGGCTTTCGCTTATCATCCGCCGCTCGGCGCGCCTTTGGGCAGGCCCGGATTCCTCGACGCGGAGCGCGCGGAGGAACGCAAAGGGAGTGTGGATGGGTAGTGTAGCACGAAGTCTGGCAGCAACTGCAAAGTACCTGTTGGCGACCGCCTTGCTCGTACTGGCGCCCGGTTGTGATTTTGTGGTTAAGCCTCTGGGTGGCTCCGAAGGCCGCACGCAGGTCTACGTGGCAGCCGGCAAACTACTGGGGGCGCCCAACGGCGGGATAATCTGCACGCGCATCGGGTGCGTGGTGATTGACCCCATGCTCAGCCCCACCATTGGAGCTTTGCTTCAGAGCGAGGCGGTGGCCAAGAGCCGCATCTTCTGGGACAACCTGCACGCGCAACAGAAGGAGCGCGCGCGGACGCAGGCGCCTCCAGTGCTCTACGTGCTGAATACCACCTACCGCGGCACGCATACCTTCGGCAACCAGGTCTTCGACAAGGCCGACGTCATCTCTACAACCAAGGCCAAAGAGCGTCTCGAAGCCGACGGGCGGGCCATGCGGGAAGAACTGCGCGACCAGTGGAAGGTGCCGGGCCTGGAGACGCACGCCATCGCTTCCGCGACGCTCACCGTGGAGGGCTCGCTGACCCTTGACACCCCCGAAGTGAAGATCCAATTCATCTCCGTGGGCGACTGCGCGGGCGAGGGCGACGCGGTGGTCTTTCTGCCCGGCCAGAAAGTGCTCTTCGCCGGCGATGTCGTCATCCCCGGCTTCGTGCCTTATTTCAAAGGGCGCACCCTGACGGTCCGGCATTGGATCGAAACGCTGAAGGCGCTCGAAAAACTGGACATCGAGACCGTGGTCCCGGGGCACGGCGAGGTCGCCAAGAAGGAGGCCATCAAACAGCAGCGCGAGTTCCTCGAGGCGCTGGTGGCCGCCGTGCAGGAAACCATCAAGGCCGGAAAGACGATGGACGACGCGGCCAAGACGGTCAAGCTGCCCAACTTCTTGAAGTGGTCGCGTTACGATGAGTGGCTCGGAGAGAACGTCAAGCTGGTCTACCGCGAGCTCAAGGAGAAGCCGCAGGCGACCGAGCAGAAGGGCGGCGGAACTGGCCTGGGGCTGGCCGCGCCCGGATTGCTGGAGCGGGCCGATCCGTTCAGGGATAAGTAAGAAACGTTCCAGGTTTCAGGTTTCTGGTTTGAAGTTCCCCCACAACCGCGCTCAACTTGAAACCTGAAACTTGAAACCTGAAACTTGAAACCGCGTTTTCAAAGGGCTGGAGCGCATGAAAATCAAGCTTTGGGGAGTGCGCGGCAGCATCCCGACGCCAAGCACCGCGGAATTCGTCACCAGCCGCTACGGCGGAAACACTCCGTGTTTCTCACTGCGCATTCCAGGACAACTCCTGATCTTCGATGCCGGCTCCGGGCTGCGCTCTCTCGGCCTTGAGCTGGCCCGGGAAATGCCCGTCAAGGCCACATTCCTCTTCAGCCACGTCCACTGGGACCACATCCAGGGCTTCCCTTTCTTCATCCCGGCTTTTGTCCAGGGCAACGCTTTCGACATGTATGGCCCGCGCCTGAAGCGCCACGCCGGTTTTGTCGGCTCAGTACTCGAATTGGCGCTGCGCAACCAGCAGGAAAGCCTCAACTTTCCCGTGCAGCTTGACGGCATGCCCGCCAAGATGACTTTCACCGATCTGGAAGACGGTGGAAGTCTGGAGCTTAAAGGGGAGGACTCAAAGCTGGTGGTTACCGCGGGCGCCCTCAACCACCCCGGCGGCTGTTTCGGGTATCGAATCGAGGAACACCGGCAGGGCGTGGTCAAGACCGTTGCCTACTGCACGGACACTGAACATCTGGCCAGGAACAACCCGAAGGTTCAGAAGCTGGCCCGCAATGCCGACTTTTTTTTCTACGACTCCCAGTATACCGAGGAGGAATATAGCGGCGCCAATGGCATGCCGCGCAAGGGCTGGGGCCATTCCACCGCCAGACGCGGGATCGCAGAGGCTTGCGAAGCTGGAGCCCGCCACCTCATGCTCACCCACCACGACCCCCTCCATGACGATTGGGAAGTAGGCCGCATCGAGAACGATGCGCGCCGCGAAGGTCTGAAAGTCGGGCTGGATGTAACCGCCGCCTGCGAAGGGATGGAGTTGGACGTGTAGACCCAGCGGGCAAGGTCTTGGATCGGGCCATCGGGTGATCGGGTCATCGGGTGAAGTAACGACAACAGAAAGCTGTTAATTCACCCGATGGCACGATGGCCAGATCACCCGATCCACTGACACCGGTATCCCCAAGGGCTGCCGGCCCTGAAGAATTGCCATTTTTTTGTGAACTTGTAGCCGCCTCAAACGTCTATATAATGCCCGTTCGTGAGGGGGAGAGGGGTTGGCGATGTTCGCGCGCCGGATCAAGACAGGGCAGCCTACAGCCGATATAGCAGATACTGCGCTTTTGCAGCCTGCTAATGTGCAAGTTGCCAAGTCTGTGGATACGAAGGCTGATCTGCTTGCGGCACGGAAGCCTTCTGAGCGGTTCGTGCGCAAGCCCATTGAGGCCAAGTCCAGAGCATCTCACAGTGAGAGGCGGCGCCTCGCTGATTTGGCCGAGCGCCTGAAGAGGACTGAGGGAAACAAGGCTGTACTAAATGAGATGAGAAAACTGAATGATTGCCGGCCGCAAGCAGAACGGCCAACGGGGTAAGCGGGACAAAGTAACCAAATCGGCCGCGAGCCCCGGCTTTGTCCGGGGCTTTTTGTTGCATGAGCAGTGAACATGGAAAACGAGAAGAATCTAAAACCTAAACCGCAGCCTGCCCGCAAGGCTGGAGCGAAACAGCGGCACCAGCGCCACGGCAAAGCTCCGCACGCAAGGAACGCCGGCGTGCGTGGCGAAATTCCGCCCGTGGGCCAGGAACCGCTCAAGCCGGAATTGCGGGCTCAGGCGCCTCCAGTGCCTCGCGCCGCGGAAGAGTTGTTTGAGCCCCAGGAGTGGGACGCGCTGCTGGCCGGCCTGGACCACGACCATGCCTCGCGTGCGCCGTCGGCCGCTCACCCCGCGGCAGATGACTTGTGGGAGCGCCTTTCAAAGGCACGCTGGCTGCCGAAGGCCTCCGGCCTCGCCCAACCCGAAAGCCGCGCCGCCCAGCGTCCATCGGCCTGAACCGCATTTCCCACTACTCATTCACCGCGGAGGACGCAGCGCGACCGTGTGGCCGCAACCAAAGGAAAGGAATTGAAAATTGAAAAATGAAAATTGAAAATTGGCAGATTGCCCGGCAGCGCGGCCCTGCCAATCTGAAATGTAAGATTTTCAATTTTCAATTTTCAATTCTGTTTTTGCCACTAAACAGGATGCACGTTTAGCGCAGGCACGACTCTGAAATCTTCGCAGCGCTCAAAGAATTGGACGGTTAGCAGTGCAGAGTGCGCAGAGGAAAAACAAATGGATACATCAGTAATTCCTTTACTCACAATCTCCTCTGCGTTCCTCCGTGTCCTCTGCGGTGAGTATTTCAGGCTGAGCCCTGCCTATTCCAAGAGCAACACGTCGCCCTCTTCCAGTTGGGGCAACGTGACTGTCAGCGTCTCACCGCCGCGTTCAAGAGGCAGTGGCTGATCCAGCATGGCAGACGTTGCCCTGCTCACTTCGCCCGCGCCGCGAATGGTGATCTTGAGATTCTTGAATGGCATGAGCTGGATCAGCGGGACCGTGCCCTTGCCTTTGAGGCGCTTGCCCCCAACTTGGTACGTCCAGTTCATCAGCGTCACAGCGCGCTTCCCGGACGCTTTGTTCTTGAGCAGCACGCCTTCAACTGTCGGCGCCGCGGCGTCCACCACCGGTCTGGTTCGCTCCACGGCCGGGGCAGAGATGAAGTTCCTAAGGCCGGCGTCGAAATCCCGCGCCATGTTGAACTCGTCCGTCCGCACTGCGGCGCTGTATTCCAGTCCCGCGAAAAACCCAACTGCATAAACGCGTCCCTGGCCGCACGCGCAACGTGTCGCCGCAACGCCGCCATCCGCGAACTTGGCAAGCACTTCCGTGCCGGGAAGGGGCCTGAGCACCTCGCGGCCAATGACTGGTTTGAAGGCGGTGTTGAACGGCGGGACGCCGCTCACCTCGGCGCCCGCGGGAAGCGGCGCAGTTGCTTTCGCCGGATCGTTGTAGGGCTCCAGTGTCGTCGCGCCGTACGGGCTGACCTTGTACCACATCTCCACCGGCCCGCGCGCTTGCAGGCCCAGCGCCGCTTCCATCACGGTCAGCCGCTGATTGGCTTCGTCGCGCGCCAGGCCGCCCCCGCTGGTGTAAAGTGTGCCGCCGGCCTTGACCCACTCCACCAGCCTGGCCGCCGCGGCCTGCGTCAGGTTTTGTCCGCTGACGTAGATCACCTTGTAGCGGGACAGGTCTTGCGTCGCGAGCATTACCTCGTCGAGCGGGTCAACCGGAATATGGGCGTGCGCCAGCGCCGTGTAAACCCATTTGGCGTTTTCGTAGGAAGCGGCGCTCTCGCCCGACATCCGCGCCCACAGTTCCGCCGAACGCGGATTCACGACTGCTACTTCGGCCGCATCCGGCTGCCAGGACGAGCCGTACAGCACGTCCTCCGTCTTGCCCAGAAGGTATGCGGCCTGCGAGGTTTTCTTCAAAGCCTCGTCGTTTTCGGCAAAAGTATCGCCCTTCACGTAATCCGGGCCGTATGTGTACCAATACAACATCTGCGCATTGCGGCTGACCGCTGACAGCGTCCGCTGGATGACGGCCCCGCGGTGCGGCTTCACGTACACGCCAAACTTCAGGTGCTGCTGCGCCGATACCACACGCCCCACGTCGCAGAGGTAACTGTCCCAGCCCCAGATTCTGGCATCGCGATTCGAGGTCTCATAGACCAGCGCGTTGTCCGCCACACGGTAGAAGTCGAAGAAATCGAGGCTGTGTCCACCCATCAGAAAGGTGTTGCCCCGCAGAGCGAACGAGTACACCCAGGGCCGCTTCTGGTCCGCTGTCCGGCGTGTTTCCTCATTCGCGCGCGCCAGAGCGTCGCGCAAGGGCGTGAACAGGCTGGCGGATGAGTAGTTCAGGAACATGGACGTGTAGTAGGCCAGCAGGGCCGTGCCCTTGCCGTTAAGTGCCGGCGCCTCTTTGGCCCAGAGATCCAGAGGCTGGACGCCGGCCCAATCCGCTTGGCCGAAGTCCGCGGGCGTCCGGCCTTCGTTCCTCAAGTACGCGCGGAAACCTTCGGCGCAATGAGGGCACAACGCCAAGTGGCGTTTGCCTTCCGGCGCGCGGTCCACCACGGCGCCAATCTCGTCCTCGGTGCGCCACCAGATTTCGTCCACGGGGATTTTCAGAGCGTCCGCCAGGCCGCTCTCAATCATCTCTTTCGACCGTGCCGCCACGCCCGGAGCGAAGGGGCAGCCCGCTTCGGGAACAGCACGGTTCTTTTCCGCGCGCGGCACGGGATAGCCGCCCAGTTGCAGGTAAAGCGCACGGTTGAAATCCTTGGCGAAACCTGTGCGGCTGGCAGCCATCTCTTGCATGAAGAGCGGCGCACCGGCGAAGCCGTTGACACCGAGCACTCGCAGGCCGCGGCATTCGGCTTCCAGCACGGCCTTGTTCGTGAAACGAGTGCCATAGTAAATGCCCGTGCCGTAGCCGTGCAGGTCCGTGATGATGCTGAAGCGTTTCGGGAATGGTCCTTTGCCCCAAGGCAGACTTTCCAGTCTCGCGGCACGCTGCCGCGAATAATCGAGGAGTCCGGTGAGTTCGTCGAGAAACTCCGGGCTGCTGGGCGTTTTGCCGCCTGCAAGCCGGTATGCGGGAATTACGAGGCCGACGGTGCCGCCGTCCGGGCCGGCTTCTTTGAACGTCTTGATAGCCTTGCCCTGGCAACTGAATTCGAACTCAATCTCGACATTCGTTGAACCGCCCTCGGTGTGGTAATAGCCGTGCGTCTCACCGCGCACAAGTTTCCCGCCGCGCCCGGTCATGAACGTCAGGAACAGCTTCCGCGGGAACTGGCCCTTGACGAAGGACGCGACCGGGAACGCAGGCGACCAATCCCCCACGGCCAGCTTTTCGCCGAGCGTGCCGCGAGTCACGGTCCCGCCCAGGCCCTCGCCGCCATAACGCCACTCGATGTTTACGGGTTCCGCCGGGGTGATGGTTGTGACGCGAGCGCGCAGCGTAAGTTCCGCAGGCACCGCCCACCTGTCCTCCTGGGTAAGCAGGTCAACCTGGGCCTTGCTGTCTTGCAGAGCGGCCCAAGTCTCGCCCACCGCAAGGACTGCGATGAGCCCCAGCGCACAGCGCATTACAACCCCGCTCCCACGGCGCAAGGTCCTCATCTGCCTGACCCGCCTTGTTCTCCACAGAGACACAGAGCGCACACTTGCGATTCCAGATTTTCGATTTGCGATTGCCTCGGGTCGGATGTTCAAATCGAAAATCTAAAATCTAAAATCGAAAATGTCCTACGCCCGTTCCTTTGCCCCCAGCAGGCCCATCTCCTTCAGCTTCTTGAGCTTCTCGTTGAACTGCCCTTGGTTAGGAGCGTTGATCCAGCGCCGGAGAAGGAGCCAGCCGCCGAAGCGCTGGAGGTAAGTGTACCAGCGCCTATACCACAGCCCCCAGCCCAGCTTGAGATTCCGCAGGAAGAAAACCAGGAGCGGGAAGGAGAGTATGTTCACCCCAATCAGGAACATATAGTGGAAACGATAAAAACGCCCCATGAGTCTTCGGACCGCGCCTCGCAGTTCCTCGACGGTAAACGGCCGGTCCGGTTCGAAAAGCGGGAAGTTCCCATCGTAGTACTCCCAGCCGACCTCTTCCACCGGAAACAGCCGGCCCTGGCGCCCCAGGCGCTCCCGCAACTCCGTTCCCGGCAGAGGGATTGGCAGAAGCACCTGAACGGTATCCAGTTGCGCAAGGCGGATAAAGCGTTCGTAAGCCTTCACGCGCTCCGCGACCGGCGTCTTCAGCTCCAGCGCCTCTTGCATCGGGTAGCCGAAGATGAACATGCCGTGCATCAGGAATCCGGCACGGTGGTAAATGCGGCTTAGCGCGAGCATCTCTTCCGCGTTCAGGTGCTTGTTCATGGCCTGCAACTCTTCCGGCACGGGCGATTCAAAGCCGATGGCCAGGGTGTTGATGCCCGCCTCCCGCATGGCGGTGAGCAGTTCGGTGTCCTTGGCTTTGTCCAGGCGGATTTGGACCGTCAGGTCCAGCGCGCGCCCCACCTCCTTCTGATAATCCCGCAGCAGGCGGCAGAACCGCAGCGTCTCCGCGCGCTGTTGCCCGAAGAGATCGTCCACAATGAAGAAGCGCCGCGCATCCCTGGTTTCCAGAAGGAAGCTGATCTGTTCCAGCAGGCGTTCGGGAGTGGCCCAGCGCGGCTGGCCTTTGACCGTGCAGAACTCGCAGTTCATGCCGCAGCCCCGGATGCGGCTCACCGGGTAGATTTTGATCTTAGCGTAACGCACCAGAGAGAAATTCGGGAGCGGGAGCTTATCGAAATCGGTCAGCGGCGGGCGAGGCGGCGTGCACACAACCTCGCCATCCCGCAGGTAGGCGAGCCCCTTTACCTCGCTCACCTCCCGCGACGGCGCCAGGATCCCCTCCCCCGCGTGTTCAGGGCCTGGCAGGCCATGCCGCTCCAGGACGCGCAGGAGTTCCTGAATCGTTTCCTCGCCCTCTCCAAGGATTACGTAATCAATGCCGTTCTGCAGGGCCTCGCGCAGGTTCTCCCCGGCGAAGTGCTGTCCGCCCGCCACTGTGACCACGCCCATCTTCTTATAGGCGCGGGCCAACAGATGGATTCGCGGCACGGTGCTTGTCAGGCCCCCGTAGAAACCGACAACCTGCACGGGCCTGGTTTGCTGCAAGGCGGCATGGTCCGGCTGGCCTGCTTCGTCGCGCGGGCCGTAGCGCCGGTAGTTGTTCTCGTCAATGACTTCGGCATCCCAGCCGCCTAACTCCGCGATGCTGCTGGCGACGCAGACAGGCCCCAAGGCGGTTGTCTTTCGGGCGACGCCGGAGTAGACGTTGAAGGCCGGATAGGCCGGAACAATGATCCGCATCCGGCGCCGCCCAGTCGTATTACAAAGCATGACATCCTCCCCACTTTGCCAATGACCGCTCTATCCAAGAGGCTCGGAGGATTCTATACCACACAAGAGTTGCGTTGTCACCTGCCGGCTGCAATTCCTGGGAGATCAGAGTGTGTCCTATTGTGGAGCCCCCCACCAGTTCGCCCCGTGGACGGGGGGAGGACTGGGTAGGGGTATTGCTCCGCACACCATCGGCGGAAGCCGAGTTACTTCGCAAGGGCGCCCTTGCCCGCATTTCCAACCTGCTGGTACTGGAGCCGGAACGTCAGCGCCAAGTACACCACGTTGCCCACTTGCAGGGTCACCGGCACGTCCCAGATTTGCACCTGCCCCTTCTTCACTCCGCGCACCCAGCCGCCCATGGACTCGAACAGGTCGGTCAAGCCCGGCCTGTTGTTGAAGGTCACGCGCAGCGTCTTTTTCTTAAGGTCCAGTTGCTGGCCCGGCAGAGACGTGGCCTTGAAGCGGCCCTTCTGGTCCATTGTGAAAACGAACGTCTGCGCAAGCGGCCCTTGCCCCACAGTGAAGATCCCCGGCTGGCCCGCGAGCTGCGAATACTGCAAGGTGGACGGGAAATCAATGGAGCCCACTGAGGCGGAGAAACTCGTCTTGTCCCTCCTAAGATAGTTGGCCGCTAGCTTGGCGCTGGCGCCAGCCTTCTTCCCCAGTCCAGGCCCGCCAACCAGGATCGCAAGGCCCGGCTGAACTCCCGTCCCGCCAACCGTGGACAGTCCCACAAAGACCTGTAGCTGGAAGATACTTGTAGCGCCTTCGGCTGAGGTCGCCGTGACCGTTATCGTATAGATCCCCGGTTGTGCATAGACGTGCGTTGCGCTGCCTCCCGAGGCCTGGGTGCCATCGCCAAAGTCCCAGGTAATCGCCGCCGGGCCGGCGTTGGCTTGCACCGTCACGCTTTGCCCTGCCACTATCGCGGTTGGCGTCACCGTTGGTGGGGACTCGAAGCTGGGGGGAGGCGTGACCGTGATTGAGACCACACCCGGCGCCGAGGTCAGATTGACAGTGTTGGTGGCGGTGAACGTGAAGCTGTCCCCCCCGACGTAACCGATCTTAGGCGTGTACGTCAGTGCCGGCGCCGTCCCAGTCAGCGTCCCATTGGCAGGCTGGCTGGCCACGGCAAACTGCACCGCCATATTCTGCGGGTCAAAGGCCCCCAGCGTAATCGCGACCGGCAGATTCATGCCCGTCACCACAGTCAGGGGCGTGGTCACCGGCGGCTGGTTGGCGAACGCCACATTCAGGGTGACCGTGGCCGGCGCACTGGTCAGGTTAGGTGGCGGCCCGCCGTTGGCGTCATCCGTAACCGTGAAGGTGAAGCTGTCCGGGCCAAAGTAGTAAATGTTCGGCGTATAAGTCACAGTCGCCCTGTTCCAAGGCGCGGCCGCCGGTTGCGTGATCGCACTCAATGTGCCGTGGGCTGGCGGGGTGACGACGGCAAAAGCCAATACTTGCGTATCCTCGGGATTGCCACTGCGCCCAGCCAGAGTAATCACGACGGGAGCGTTTTCCGTGGTTGATACCGTCTGCGGCAGCGCCGTAGGCGCGAAGTTAACCGGCGTGACGGTGATGGAAACTGTGGCCGGAGGACTTGTCACGTCCGCGAAGCCGGGAGTGTGGGCGGTGACCGTGAAGGTGAAGCTGTCCGTGCCGTTATAAAGCCCGGACGTATACGTAACGGCGCCCGTGTTGGTATCAAAGCCTGTCAGCGTGCCGTGAGCCGGCGGCGTGGCGATATCATAGGTCAAGGTCGGCGGCGGCAGATCCGTGTCCGTGCCACTCAGCGTGATGTTGAGCGGCGAGCCCTCCGCCACCTGCTGTGATTGAGCCAGCGCTTGAGGCAGGGTGGGGTTCGACGTAATGGTGATGGAAACCGTGGCCGGAGCACTGGTCAAGTCTGCCGGCTGCCCGGCTTGGCCGTCATCCGTAACCGTGAAGCTGAAACTGTCAGCTCCGGAGTACCCCACGTTCGCAGTATACAGCACGGTGGCCGAGCTCCAGGGAGATGCCGCCGGCTGCGTTACGGCGCTCAGCGTCCCGTGGACAGGCAAGGAGGTTATGGCGAACGTCAGTTTCTGGTCCTCTGGAACATCCTGGTCATCGCCGGTCAGTGTGATCACCATCGTCGTATTCCTGTTAGTGGTACCAGACTGAGGATTAGCAATCGGCGGGTTGTTCACTTGAGCCAGAGTGATCGTAAAGGTCTGTGGCGGCGAAGTATTGTTGTCGTAGGGGCCGGTGGTTGAGCCATCGTCGGTGGCCAAGACGGTTATGGTTGCCGTGCCGCTCGTGTTAGGGGCTGGAGTGAAACTTAACGTACCCGCGCCATCAATGGATATTGCCGAGAACAGGGCGTAGGCCGGCGTCGTGGGCGTCGTGGACCCAATTGGCGTGGTATCAATCTTCGTTATGGTGAAGCTCACGTTTTGTCCAGCTTCATCCGGATAAGGGCCAGGAAGGGCGGTCGGCGGCGGCGTGCAATTCAGAATGTTAGTCACCCAGTTGGAGTAGACTTGCGCCCCGCTGTTTTCAGGGAGCGCGAGGTTCTGACCCAAGGTAAAGGACGGTGGGTAATTCACCGGATTCACGGTGATCGAGACTGTCCCAGCCGTCGTGCTTGTCAGCGGGCCGTTCGGACAGCCCCCACCATCGTCCGTCACATTGAACGTGAAGGTATCGGCCAGCGGATTGCCAAGCTGCAAAGGATCGGCCGTATAAACGACAGTAGCCGTGTTCCAAGGTGAAGCTGTCGGCTGCGTTAGCGCGGTCAGAGTGCCGTGGGCGGGCTGTGAGGCTATGGAAAACGTCAAGCGCTGGAACTGGCCCAACTGGTCCAATTCCGGATTGCCATCGTCGCCGCTCAGCGTGATGATCACGGACTGCCCCTCGTAGGCCTGAACGGCCGCCCCCGCCGAAGAAGCATTCGGTGGAGAATTGAACGGTGTCACAGTGACTGTAAAGGTCTGCGGCGCCGAGGTATCCACGCCACCGTGCGCCGTGCCGCCGCTGTTTTGCAGAGTCACGGTGACGGTAGCAGTGCCCAGCACGTGGTCCGCCGGGGTGAAGGTCAGAACGCCCGAAGTATCAATTGCCGGCTGCACAGTGAACAAGCTGGAGTTGTTGTTGCTGACGTTGAACTGCTTTACGGTCACCCCGGCTGCGGGCGGGTTCGGTCCAGGAGAAACATTGGTGGCCCAGGCCGCCGAGTACGGCCCGCTGCCTTCAGGCACCGAAACATCCCCGCCTGGCGTGAACGTAGGCGGCCGGTTTATGAGTTGGATGTCGAGCAGGAACGTCAGATTTGCGGTGTCGTTGCCGCCGTTGGCCATGCCGCCATCGTCCTTCGCAGTAACGGTGATCTCCGCATTGCCGACGAAGTCGGTCGGCGGCGTGTAGTTGATAGTCGCGGTCGCGGGCCAAAACGGATCAGGCGGATTGTTCTCGCTTTGGAGGGGCGTAAGGGTCAATACTGGGAAGGCGGGGTTGGAGGTAACGGAGAGCGAAACTTGCTGCCCGAACTCCCATGTGGCCACCGCAGGGCCGGGGTAAATCCCGTCGAGCGGCACGATGTCCGGATGGTTCTGCAGCCCGAACTGTTGGCCCGGATCAGCGACTACAGGCGGTTGGTTAACGTACTGGACCTGAATCGTGAATTGCTGTGGGGCCGAGGTGTCTTGGCCGCCGTTGGACTTGCCGCCGTTGTTCTTTAACGTCACGACCAAATCAGCGCTCCCAGCCATGTTGGCCGCGGGCGTGAAGGTCAGGACGCCTGTCGGGTCTAGCGTGGGCTGTACCGTGAACAAGGCAGGGCTGCTGTTGCTGCCTATACTAAAATGCACGGTGAGCCCGGATTGGTAGTTGGCGGGCGCGGCCACCGGGGCCGGTGAGATGTTTGCAGCCAAAGTGCCACTATAAGGAGCGCTATTCTCAAGTACAGTCACCGTGCTTGCCAAAAGGGTGAACGAGGGCGCCTGATTCACGTGCGAAACGCTTATGGTGACGGTCCCAGGCAAACTGGTGAGCGAGGGAGGCTGGAAAAGGGGCGGATACACGGTGTCGCTGTTCGTGACCGTGAACGTGAAGCTGTCCGGGTTGACCGGATCGAAGTAGTATGGGTCCGGCGTGTAAGTTACGGTGGCCTTGGTCCAGGGCGCGGCCGTGGGTTGAGTAATCGCACTTAGCGTGCCGTGCTGCGGCGGGGTGACAATGCTGTAGGATAGCGCTATCCTGCCTCCCGTCTGGACGTTGTTGTCAATCCCTGTGAGGGTGATGACCTTGGGGGTATTTTCAAATGCCGATACTGTCTGGTTGTTGGCCCTCGGCGCCACGTTCGTCCGCAGCGCAAATGTAATGTTGATGTTGAACGTCTGCGGCTGGGAGGTGTCCTTGCCGCCGTTAGCCGTGCCGCCGTCGTCACGCGCCACTACGCTGATAGTTGCGATCCCTGGTGTGGCGTAATCGAGCGGAGTGAACGTCAACGTGCCATCAAGGGCCACGGCTGGCTGTCCGGTGGCTGTAAACAGCCCCGGGTTGGTGTTGCCGGTGATGATGAAGTTCACAGCCTGGGGGACCAAGGGGGGCGGTGGGGGGGGAGCGTACTCATTCGCCGGCCCTGCCAGCATGTTGGTGGCCCAGCCGCCAATTGTTACGGCCCCCGAATTACGCGGCATCGTTATGTCCGGCCCCTTCGTGAACGTGGGCGGCTGGTTGACAAAGAGGATATTGATCGTGAAGGTCTTCTGAATGAAGTACGGCGTTCCGGCAGGCAACGGCGGAGCGAAGGGGTTTGCGGTGACAAAATTCAAGTCGTCTGTGACCTGCGAGACGATCTGGGTCTGGCCTGCAGCCCGGATAGTATCGCCGGACTGCAATTGGCTCATGAACTTGGTTTCGACGATGGAGAATGTGGTCCCGGCAACCAGAGCGGGAGCGGCGGCTATCGTAGTGGTCAGCTTTGTATCACTTTGGACTGCGGCCACCGTCAGCGTCTGAGACGGCTGGGTCAGCGTGGCCACTGTCACGATAACATCGCCGGGCCGAAGCCTCAATTGGCTTATGAAATTGGTCCCGCTGCCCGTGACCGTGGTTCCAGCACTGGAAATCGTCCCTGGTTCCGGCCCTGCCATGGAGCCGGTAACCGCTAAATCAGTATTGGGGGGAGCGGGGGGATTGGAAATGGTGCCTTGCCCCAGGAACCCAACGGAATACGGCGTCCCGGCAGGCAGGGGCGGAGCGAAAGGGGCCACGGTGACGAGATTAAAGTCGTCTATGACGAGGGCAACGACCTGGGCTTGGCCTAACGCCATGATAGTGTCACCGGCCACCACCTGGCTCAAAAACCTGGTCCCCACGCCGATAACGTCGTTCCCTACAGAGGAAATAGTGCCTGCCAGCGGAGATTGAATGACATACAGCATTCCGGGAAGCAACGGCGGGTTAAAAGGGGCTATGGTGAGGAGATTAAGGTCGTCTATGACCTGGGAGACGAGCTGGCTTTGGCCTGCCGCCTGGATAGTATCACCGGGTTGCACTTCGCTCAAGAACAGGGTCCCGACGCCGACAACGTCGTTCCCTGAAGCAACCGTGCCTGGCCCTGGCGTTCCAATGAGATACGGCGTCCCGGGGGGCAACGCCGGAGAAAAAATGCCATTCGTCCAGAGAGTCACGTCGTCTAGTACATTCCACCAAGAGACGCCCTGGTTTTGGCCTGCCGCCACGATAGAAGTAGCGTTACCGACGAAAAAGTCCGCCATAAACCTGGTTCCGACGCCGACAACCGTGAACACGTTGGAGGAAATGGTGCCTTGCCCCAGAACGCAAATGGAATATGTCGTTCCGGAAGGCAACGGCGGATTGAAAGCCCCTTGGGTGATCAAAGTCACGTCGTCTATGACCTGCGCGACGACCTGGGTCTGGCCTAACGCCAGGATAGTATAGCCGGGCAGTACTGTGGTCGTAAACGCGGTTCCGTTGCCAGTAACCCTGTACCCTGAGGAAATAGCGCCTGTCCCTGGCCTGCTTACCCATTTGTCGTTTGTTGCCCAGGTGTCCTGCCCGCCGTTGGCTGTCCCGCCGTCGTCATGCAACACGACTGTCACCGTGGCTGTGCCCCATTGATCCGGGGCCGGTGTGAAGAGGAGCGTGCCGTCCGAGCCAAGCTTCGGCTGTCCGTCGCTCGTAAAGAGCGCATTATTATCGTTGCTCAAAGCGAATGTAACCTTCTGTTGGTCTTCATTCTTATAGTTGCCTTCCGGCCAAGGGTGCGGCAAGATGTTAGTTGCCCAGTTCTTGAATACTTGAGTCCCCTTGTTCTCGAACACGTTGATATCCACCCCCTTGGTGAAAAACGGCGGATGATTTACAAGCCCTACGGTAATTGTGAAGGTCTGCGGCGGCGATTGCGCGGGCGGAGAGCCATTGTCCTGCAGAACCACTGTCACTGTCGCGATCCCACTGGCATCGGTGGCGGGAGCGTAGGTCAGCGTGCCATTGAGGGTTATCGTCGGCTGGAAGCCGGGCGCAAACAACGCGTTGTTGTCGCTGCTCACAATGAAGAACACGTTTAGAGCCGGCGAAATATTCGTGGCCCACCCGGCCACTGTCTGCGGCGCGTCGTTTTCCAGCACATTTTGGTCCGGGCCAACGGTAAAGGAGGGCGCGCCGGCACTCAGGCTCCTGGCCGCGGGCAGCAGCAGCGCCAACATCACCAGCGGCAGCGCATACCGGCACTTGCGTGCCGGCTGTACCGGCGCACACCCGCAGGCCTTCGTTTCCTCAGCGACGATGGTGCTTGCTTGCATTGATTCCTCGAGCAATCCCACCAACATGGCGTTCTCCTCCCTCAGGAAACGAACATTGGCTTCCCGTTGCTATAGGTTAGCGTAATTTGCGCTTCTTTGGATTACAACTTTTTTTCCTGGTTTCAGTCCGGATTTCCGCCTGGTTACTCCGGGCCGGCGCCAGTTGGACGGCGCGCATCGCAACCCAGGCGAGGCCCCCAAGGGCGAACGCTTCGCTGTTTTTGCCGGCTGGCGGTGCGATGTGCGGAGTAAACAGTAGAAAGAGTCTGGAAACAGAAATGGCAACGGACACTGAAAACGAAGGAGGCGACATGCGGAAGAGATCGGGCTTGGCTTGGCTGCTCCTGTTCGCCTGCGGCTTGCTGGCTGTAGCCGCCGAAGAGAACTGGCCGCAGTTCCGCGGCCCTGGCGGTGACGGAGTCGCTGCCAACGCCGGCCCGCCCGTGGAGTGGAGCGAAACCCTGAACATCGCCTGGAAGGTCCCGATTCCAGGCTGCGGACGGTCTTCGCCGGTGATTCTCGGCAACAGGATCTGGCTGACCACGGCAAGCCCTCAAGGCGTCAAGCGGACCAAGATCGGGGGGGACGACATGCAGACGGCCAACCATGTTGCCATTGGCGCCCTTTGCCTGGACCGCGCCGACGGGAAGAGTCTCTGGCAGGTAACGCTCTGGGAGATTGACAACCCCGCTCCGGTCCACTGGCTCAGCAGTTGGGCCACGCCGACGCCGGTCGTTGAACCGGGGCGCTTGTATTGCGACTTCGGCACCTTCGGCACCGCCTGCCTGGATGCCGAGACGGGCGAGGTCCTGTGGCAGCAGAAGCTGCCGTTGGACCACCAGGTCGGTCCCGGCAGTTCGCCGGCGCTTTGTGAAAACCTGCTCATCCTGGTCCGCGACGGCCGCAACGAACAGTATGTGACCGCCCTGGACAAGAATACCGGCCAGCCTGTCTGGAAGACCAGCCGTCCGCCGCTTCAGGGTGCCGGCGATCAGAAGAAATCCTTCTGTACGCCGCTGATAACCTCGACCGGCGGCAAGACGCAGATAATCGTGCCCGGCGCGCATTGGGTGATTTCCTACGACCCGGCCTCAGGCAAAGAGTTTTGGCGCGCCAAGCACAGCGGTAACTGGTCGCTGGCCTCACGCCCGGTTTTCGGCCACGGCATGGCATTCTTCAGCACTGGTTGCGTAAAGCCAGTGATCTGCGCCGTTCGCGTGGATGGCGAAGGCGACGTGACCGCCACGCATATCGCCTGGAAATGCCCACACCAGGCGCCGGTGATGTCTTCGCCCATTGTCGTGGGCGACGAAATCTACTGGGTTTCCGATGCCGGTATCATTTGTTGCGCGGACGCCAAGACTGGCGTGGTGCACTGGCAAGAGCGGATTGGCGGGAACTTCCTCGCCTCGCCGGTCTTTGCCGCGGGCAAGCTGTACTTCTTCAGCCAGGAAGGGAAGGCCACGGTGCTCAAGGCCGGCAAGAAGTTCGAGCGTCTCGCCGGGAATTCGCTCACAGGGACCGTGATAGCCTCACCCGCGATGCTTCAGCGGAGCATTTTCCTGCGCACAGACACGCATCTCTACCGCATCGAAGCCGATAAGAAACAATGAACCGAAAGGAAGCTATACTGCGCGCCTTTGACCTCCTGGCTTTTCCTGCCTCCGGTTCCGGGCTTTGGCTTTGGACTTTGGGCTTTGGGAAGAGCGCGGCCAGCCGTGCCCAATGCCCAATGCCCAAAGCCCAATGCCTGCTCGCGATACAGCAAAAAGCTGGGATTTCAGCCGCGCGTGGTATAAAATAGAAGGTGTCTGCGGAGGGCGTTTGTGACAAGGAGCGGGGCATGAGTTCTCTCTGGTTGATGTTCGGTGTGCTGGCGGCCGTGGCCGTGGCGTACAGGTACTATTCCGCCTTCCTGACAGCCAAAGTGGCCATTCTGGACGACAGGCGGCCCACACCCGCGCATCGTCTCAGGGACGGTGTGGACTACCATCCCACCAACAAGTACGTCTTGTTTGGACATCATTTCGCCGCGATCGCCGGTCCCGGCCCGCTGGTCGGCCCGGTGCTCGCTGCACAGTGGGGTTACTTCCCGGGTTTCATCTGGCTGGTTGTGGGCGCCTGTGTCGCGGGCGGTGTGCACGATTTCGTAGTCCTGTGGGCCTCGGTGCGCGAGGACGGGCTGTCGCTGCCCAAACTGGCGCGCCGGACCATCGGCCGCTTGTCCGGCACAACGGCGTCCATTGCCACGCTTTTCATTATTGTGGCCACTCTTGCCAGCGTGGCCACTGTCGTGGTCAACGCCCTGTCCGAAAGTTCCTGGGGCATGTTCACTATCATTGTCACGATCCCCGCCGCGCTCCTTACCGGCCTGTGGATGTACAAGATCCGACCGGGGCATATCGTGGAGGCGTCGGCGGTGGGCGTGACCATCGTGATGCTGGGCGTCATCTTGGGGAAGCCCTTTTCCGAGTGCGCTTATGGCCACAACCTGATTTTCAGCAAGGAAGCGCTCTCCATCATCTTGCCGGCTTACGCCACCGTGGCCTCGATCCTGCCCGTCTGGATACTGATGTGCCCGCGCGACTACCTGAGTTCCTACATGAAGATTGGGGTGATCGTGGTGCTGGCGGTGGGCATTTTCGTCGCGCATCCCGTGTTGAAGATGCCGGCCACCACGCCTTTCCTCAGCGGCGGCGGGCCGGTGACCGACGGTCCGGTGTGGCCCTTCCTGTGCATTGTGGTCATGTGCGGCGCGATTTCCGGGTTCCACTCGCTGGTGGCTTCCGGCACCACGCCCAAGATGGTTTACAAGGAATCCGACATAAGGATGCTGGGCTACGGCGCGATGGTGCTGGAGGGCGTCGTGGCCGTGACCGCGCTGGTGGCCGCCTGTTCGCTGGAACCTGGCGATTACTTCGCCATCAACTCAACCAAGAAGGACCTGGCGCCGGTGGTCCTGAAAGTTCAGAGCGAGAACAACTGGGATATTCGGCCCAAGGAACTCCGTGAGTTGGAAAAAGGCACTGGCGAGCAGCCCAAGGAACTGGACGGCAAAATGGTCGGCGGCCTGGAAGGGCGCGTGGGCGGCGCGGTCACGCTGGCTGTCGGGATGGCCAAGGTCTTCTCCAATCTGCCGGGCATGGCGACCATGATGTCCTACTGGTATCACTTCGTCATCATGTTCGAGGCGTTGTTCATCCTGACGCTGCTGGAGACCGGCACCCGAGTGGCGCGTTTCGTTTTCCAGGAAACGCTGGCCGGGTTCGGGACGGAGATTGCGGGCGAAGAGGGTCTCCGTGATGCAGTGGCACTGTCCGCAGACAGTGCGGGCGCGGGCGAAGGCCCTCTCCCCTCCAGGGGAGAGGGTGGGGTGAGGGGTTCTGGAAAAAGCCCGCTCAAGCGCAGAGTCAACTGGCCTGTGAACGTGGGCATGAGCGTGCTGGTGTGTTTCCTCTGGGGCTACCTGCTCTATCGCGGCGACCTGAAAACCCTGTGGAAGATGCTGGGCATAGCCAACCAACTTCTGGCGACTACGGCCTTGGCGGTGGGGACAACCTACGTCCTGCTGCACGCGCCCAAGCGCATCTACGCGCTGTGCACGGCAGTCCCGTTCGTGTTCCTGGTGGTCACGACGTTCACGGCGACGGTTATGAGCTTGCAGTTATGGTGGACTGAAATCGGCGCTCTCCAAGCCAAGCTTGACTCCCACGTTCTGGCGGCGGCGTCGGAGATCCAGGCGGCCGAGAAACAGGTTTTCATGTGGTGGCTGGTCTTTGTGCTGGCTGTAATAATGCTTCTGCTGGTCGCCGTCATCGTGGTGGACTCCCTGCGCCGCTGGTGGCAGATATTGGCAGCGCCCGTGCGGGTGGCGGAGTTGCAAGCAGCCGCGAAATAAACGATGAACGATGAATGATGAATGATGAATGAAGCCGGGAACGGGAGAAGACGAGCATGAGAACGAAGAAAATTTGGTGAAAATTTGGAAAATTTGGTGACGGACTACGATTTACCGGCCGCCAATTCGCAGGCTGTCACCGAGTTGTTTACAACTCGCCGATAAACGCGATAAACGATAAACGGGATAAACGGGGACAGCTCCTATTTAGCCAGCCCCCTTGCCCTTCTTTGGTGGGCGGCCACGAGGTTGCGCGCGCAAGTCCCTCTTGAGCAACCGTCCGGCCCGCGCCACGAACCGCCCCGTCCCTAGCGGCCTCCCGGCCAGCGTGGCCTTCCGCAGAACCATGCCCCAAGCCTGGTCCTCGCCCTCCGCCAGGTAGTTTCGCCAATCCTCAACGCTCCCGCGGAACCACTTGGCTCCGCTCAGCAATGGGTCCGCCTCTTTCAATACGTGGTGGCGGGCACTGGACCAAGGGTATTCCCACGGGCACGGCACCAACCCCGCGCGCACAGGGTTCAACTCCACGTAGCGCGCGGCACGGCAGGCGTGCTGCTTATCCAGAGCGCACGAGAGGAAGCGTCCCTGCCACAGATGCCCCGCACGCATGTAGCGACGGTTCACGAACTGCGCGTAGCGCGTGTGCGTCTGGTTGAAGGCAAGCGCAAGCGAGTCCGGGCGCCGCGGCACAGCCACGAAATGAACATGGTTGCTCATCAAGCAGTATGCCCAAAACGCGACCCCGTAACGCGCGGCGTTCTCTGCCAGCCATTCCAGATACTTCTGCCGGTCCTCGGCAGATTCGAAGATCGTCTGCCCGAAATTGCCGCGCTGCGTAATGTGGTGCGGCGCGCCAGGCAGAACCGCCCGTGCAATCCTAGCCATGGTGGCACAGTATATGGCACCCGCAGGCAGGAATCAAGCGATAAAAAGTCGCTGTCCCGAATTGTCCGGTTTCACAGTTCTCCGATCAGCCTTGCCACCAGCCGCGTCAGCTTCGGCGCGGCCTCGTTGGCCACCTTGATGATCTCGTCTATGTTGGCCTCCTCCAGCGCATCCGGCATGCAGCGGTCGGTGACGATGCTGACGGCGAAGACACGCAGGCCGGCGTGGACTGCCACCAGCACTTCCGGCACGGTGCTCATCCCCACCACGTCCGCGCCCAGGGCGCGCAACATGCGGTACTCGGCTCGCGTTTCCAGGTTCGGTCCTGCCACGGCGACGTAGACTCCGCGGTGCGCGCGAATGCGTTCTTCGAGACAGAGTTCTTCGGCGCGGGCGAGCAGTTTGCGGTCGTAAGGCGCGCACATGTCGGGGAAGCGTGGGCCCAGCCGGTCGTCATTGGGGCCGATGAGCGGGCTGCCGGGCATCAGGTTGATGTGGTCCTCAATCAGGATCAGGTCGCCTTTCTCATGCAAAGGGTTCATGCCGCCCGCCGCGCCGCTCAGGAACAGAGTCTTCGCGCCCACGGCCTTGGCCACTCGGACAGGCAGCGTCACCTGCTCCAGACTGTATCCTTCGTAGTAATGAAAACGGCCGTCGAAGGCCAGGATAGGTATGCCGTTCAGCGTCCCTGCCACGGCGCGTCCCTCGTGGCTGGAGACAGTGGAGGCGGGGAAGTAGGGGATGTCCTCATAAGGCATGTCTTTCTCGTTCTTGATCTGCCGCGCCAGGCCGCCCAAACCCGTGCCCAGAACCACGACTGCTCGCGGCGGTTTGGTGATTATATCCTTCAACGCCCCAGCGGCGGCCTGGACTTTTTCGTAC
>Ga0315279_10003310_pt1 | contig 22637 bp, 14 predicted proteins | sample YL17G06_20_MG_FD_203694 | JGI IMG/M metagenome (GOLD analysis project Ga0315279, IMG submission 203694) | Sediment microbial communities from Yellowstone Lake, YNP, Wyoming, USA - YL17G06_20 | ecosystem: Environmental > Aquatic > Freshwater > Lake > Sediment | place: USA: Wyoming | collected... | reverse complement strand
AAAGACGAGGACTACGAGCATCTCTACCAGGCCCAGAAGACCTTCTTCCAGCACTTGCTTAGCCGCTACGGCAAGGAATTCTTCGACTCGATCAGGTTCGAGTACATGAACGAGCCCAACGCGAGCGATCGCTTCTTCGCTGGCACGGTTCAGGACTACTGCCGCATGTACGACTGGGTCGCAAAGGCCCTCAAGGAGACATCTCCGACCGGCAAGATCGGCGGTCCAGCCGTCAGCGGAGACGGACAGGACTTCACACGATCCTTCCTGATCCACTGCCGCGAGGGCAACAACGACGCCACGGGCGGGCAGGGAGCCCCGCTGGACTTCATAAGCTTCCACGTTTACGGCTGGCGGAGCCGGCTCTGCCCGGCCGGGTCGGTCCAGGCCATCAACACACTGGTGGACTTCTGGAAGCTTATCCACGACGAGCGCATGGGCGGGCGCGAGGTATGCGTCACTGAGTGGGGCGTCGAGCACACCGGAGACGCCACCGGCCCGTATTACTGGTTCCGCAAGACGCAGTACGCCCCCGTTTGGATGGCCAAGTTCGTCAAGAACATCGACGACGCCAAGGCTGTCTACGCGGACCTCCAGCCGCGGATGGACGCATTGGACCTCTGCCTGATAGGGCTGACGGAACGGCCTCCCTTCGTCGGAACCAGGTCAATCTTCATCGACAAGTGGGTGCCCAAACCCTACTACAACGGATATGTCCTCCTCAATGAGCTCGGCGGCGAACGGCTGAAGGTCACCGGCGACGGTGGCGGGCGAGTCGAATGCCTGGCCACTCGCCGCAACGACGGATCGCTGGCAATCCTGGTCTTCCACTTCGTCGAGTACGCCAAGGAAAGCCCGCCTGACCAGGACGTCACCGTCGAACTGGCTGGGCTGCCCCTGGAGGGAAAGAAGGTCAGCCAGATGCGCGTCGACAACCGTACCTCCAACAGCTACACAGCGTGGGTGGCCATGGGCAGTCCGTCCGAGATCACCGACGAAGCGGCTGAGAAGCTCACGGCCGCCGCAGAGGTGAAAAAGACCGACCTGCCGGTCAGCGAAGGCGTAGTCCGGTTGACTATGCCCGTGAACTCCGTAGCCGTCGTCCTGGTTGCCCCTGCCGGAGACCCCTGAGGGCCGGCCCAATCTGACGCTGGCTTGTCAGCTCCTCACGCCAACCTGCCGGCCAGGTCAGCGGACAGCCGGCTGTCGGCTGACCCGCTGGGAGTAATTCATGGTTATTTGTGGCGAGGGTTGCGTTCCCTGGACCGGTAGAACCGGAACACCTCCCGGAGCCCTGCCGCGACCAGATAGACGGCAATGACGGTTATCACGATGTCCGCGGCCAGCAGCGGCGCACTGGCCTTGGGGCCGCTTGCGAACTCCTTGAGCTTCAGGACGAGGCTGGTCACCGTCGTGGCCAGCATCAGCACGGCTGGGACCAGCGCGTACCACACCTTCCGTCCCTGGCGCAGCAGCCATAGCGCGCCGAGCGCCAGCACCATTCCGGCCAGGAGCTGGTTGGAGGTGGCGAATATCCCCCAAAGGGCTATCTGCCCGCCCTTCTCGGTAAGCGCGAAGGCCAGCATGAAACCTACCGCCAGCGCCGAGTTGAACCAGTACTGGCGCAGCAGCATCAACAGCCAGCGGAACGCCCCCGACGTAGCCGTCGGAAAGGCGGGGGCCGGAACGGATTCGGAAAGCGACGGCGCGATAGGAATGCCTTCGGCCCCCGTGGGCGTTTTCTCGCCGGTGCCCCAGTCTCTCCGTGAGTCGGCCTCGGCGACCGGCTTGGCGAACAGGTCGTACTCACCGAAGAACGCACGCCATATCTCCTCTATGAGGTACCTAGTCAGGCGGATGGCTGTGTCAAGCGTGGTGACCAGGAAGCCCTCCAGAAGCACCATGCCCGCCAGCGCCCCGGCTGCGATCGGTACGCCGAAAGCAACCTTGGCCGCGTTGCCCACCGCCATGGCGAAGCCGAGGACAGCGTTGGACCCCTTCAGACCCAGCAAGGCCGGGTGCACGTCGCGAATGTAGTCCATCTTGACCGCGCCGATCATCATCGCGCCTATCACGCAGACGGCCAGGAAGCTTTCCAGCAGCATCGCGTAGTAGCCTATCTGGCGAGCGGCTTTTTCGGAGGATATCTGCTTGCAGGTGGTCCCGCCGGCGCAGAGGCTGTGGAACCCGCTCACGGCGCCGCAGGCTATGAGGATAAACAGCGACGGCCAGAATACCCCCTGGGCCTGAGTGCCCTGGTCGATGTTGAAGGCCGGTATCGGGTCGATTACGCTCGCGCCGCGCAGACCCGCCACGACCAGCGTCGCCAGCAGCGCAGCCATGCCCACGTAGAGGATGTGGACGTTAATGAAGTCGCGGCTTTGCAGGAATATCCACACCGGCGCGCCCGCGGCGATCAGGACGTACCAGCTCAGCAGGAGCTTCCAGACGTTCGGCCCGAGGGTGATCGGCTTGAAGACTCCGGCCGTTATCGACGCGGCGCAGATAGCTGTCGCAAGCAGGCTGCACTTCCACACGGCCACCTTCTTCTTGAGGTAAAGCCAGCCCACCAGCGGTGCCGCAGCCGTGATGCACACTACGCTCATGGATGCAATGCCGCCTATGACGACCTGCTCCTGGCCGTCTTTGACTTCGACGCGGAAGAGGTGCTGATCCCTGGACAGGTCCAGGCGGTCGAAGGGCAGCATGCTGGTAAGGGCCGTGGCTGAAAGGTTGAGGAAAGCGGCGCAGACCAGCGCCAGCATGACTACCAGCAGCAGCATCATGGCCATGAAGGCTCGTTCGCCCATCAGCCGCCGGACGAGCGTGGCCATGGACATCCCGCCTTCGCGCATGGCCATGTGGGTGGCAAGGTAGTCGTGCACCGCCCCGATGAAGACGCCGCCCAGCACCACCCACAGCAAGGCCGGAGCCCAGCCGTAGATCACCGCGATGACCGGTCCGACGATCGGCCCGGCCCCGGCGATCGATGCGAAGTGATGCGCGAAGACCACCGGCGTGGGTGTGGCCACATAGTCCATGCCGTCGGCCTGGCTGATAGCCGGTGTCGGCCTGGACGGGTCCTCGCCCAGGTTCCCGGCAATGTATCTGGAGTAGGCATAGCCTCCCCCGCCCAGAACCATCACAGCGGCCAGCATGACCAGAAGAACCGTCATGGTCTGCTCTCCTTTCGCCATAGGTCGCCGGCGCTCCACGGCGCGCCGTCGCCACAGCTTTGTCGCGTCGGCGACTTTGGCGACGGAGCGATGCGTGGTCCGGATTGGCCAGGGCTGTCCGTCCGCGGCATCGCCTGGAATGAGGGCGGGCCAATTCGGCGCGGCGACCATGATACCAATAAAGCCAGCCGATGCTGAAGCTCTCGGCCGTCCCGGGCGGGCCTACTCGCCCGCTTCGGCGGACTCGTCGTCGAGCGGCCTGGTGATCACCACAGCCTTCTTGCCGTTGCGCGTGCCGAGGCGGCCTGTGAAACGCGCCTCGCCGTCGATGCGGACGATAACCTCGCCATCGGCTTCCACGTCGGTGACCAGCACGTCTCCGGCGGCCAGCCCGGCCAGTTGCTCCGGAGAAATACTGGACGCCGGGGCGACCACCGACAGCTTCGATCCGGCCCCCTCCGGCCGGTTGGGCGGCGCAGCCGGCTCGGACGTCGCCGCCGCGAAGAGCATGTCGCCCAGTTCCGCCGGAAGGCCCCACCGAACCGCCCCCGCCAGGCCGGCAACGCGAACATCGAAGCTTGCCCGCCGGAAGCTCTGGTCCGGGCCCGGGAGCCCGGCCTTCGTAGCCGAAGCTGCTTGGGCGGGGCGGGTGCCGCCCCCCGGCTGGAGGGCATCCTGGCGGACCTCAACATCTGCCTCTATCCGCGTGCGCAGCGTCGCTCCGAGCAGGTCTACGGCCAGATGCACGAACCCCGCAAGCATGGTGCGGTCAATCTCGGTCAGCGGCCCGCCAAGTTGGGCAGGCCGGCCCGTACCACCCAACAACAGGTCAACCAGGCCGGCCGCGAGCCGGGAGTCCACCTCCACCCAGACCGCCCCGGCTGGGCAGTTCATCAGCCAGCACGAGCTGTGATCCTCGATCGACCCGACGTACTGGCCGTAAGACAAGCACTGAAGCGCGGCCGGTTTCACTGCCGCGGGAGTGTTCAGCAACCGAGACGCCCTGTCGCTGAAGGCATCGGCGAAGGAAATCGCCAGGGGAGCGGATGGACGATCCTGCCCTGTGGCGTCGGCATCCTCGGTCCTGTCGGCCGGCTCCAAGTCCAGGTTTTCCGGAATTGCGGTCACCGACGACCTCCCGATCGCCGCTCCGTCGCTGCAGCCATGGAGCGCCGGCGACTGTTGGCCGAAGTCTAACACATCGAGGAAAGCTTGTCACGCCGCTGCACGCGCTGGTGAGCCCGCCCTATGTGGAGGCGGCGCCATGGCGAACGACCTTGACGTCCTGGCCGAACTTGCCCAGCTTGTCCAGGTGCTCGATCTCCATAGTGCCCTCGATGCACGCGATCGCGTCGCTGAAATGCTGTGACTGCACCGTGGCGTGGCGGGCAATGTACTGCATCAGCCTTCCGTTTCGGCAGTCGGCGCGCAGGGTGACCCGCACGGGCCCGCCTGAGCAGCGACGGGCCACTTCCCAGGCTAGTTCCGCGGTGCCCTGGCCTGTCCTGGCCGATACGAAGAGCCCCCGAGGGTACTTGCTCGAAAGCACTGCTATGATCGACGGGTCCTCGATCCTGTCGACCTTGTTGAGGACGAGCATGCACCTGGCCTGGTCGCAGCCGAGCTCGCGCAGAACCTGGTTGACGGCCTCTATCTGCTCGTCCACTCGCGGGTGCGAGGCGTCGGCCACGTGAAGCAGGAGGTCGGCGTGGATGGCCTCCTCAAGCGTGGCCTTGAAGCTGGCGACGAGGTGGTGCGGAAGGTTGCGTATGAAGCCCACCGTGTCGCTCAGCAGCGTGTCGTGACCGTTGCCGAGCTTCCATCGCCGGGTCTTGGTGACCAACGTGGCGAAGAGCTTGTCGGCTACGTAGGCATCCGCGCCCGTGAGCAGGTTCATCAGCGTGCTCTTGCCGGCGTTGGTGTAGCCGACCAGGCAGGCACAATGTGCGTTCGCGCGGCTGCGGATCTGCCTGACCTTCCGCCTGTCGACGGCGGCGATCTTACGCTTCAGATAGCTCACGCGGTTCTGGACAAGCCGACGGTCTATCTCAAGCTGCTTCTCGCCGGGTCCGCGCGTGCCGATACCTCCGACCGCGGCTACGGCTGTGGCGGCGCCGCCGGCTACTCGCTCCAGGTGCGTCCACATGTGGCGGAGGCGCGGGTAGGTGTACTCCAATTGGGCAAGCTCGACCTGCATGCGGCTCTCGGCCGTTCGGGCGTGCGCGGCGAAGATGTCGAGTATCAGTTCGCTGCGGTCCAGAACCTTGCGCGAGGTGATCTCTTCGAGTTCGCGGATTTGGGCGGGTGAGAGGTCGTTGTCGAAGACGATCGTGTCGACCTGGTGCTCCTCGGCGAGTTTGGCGATCTCCTCCGCCTTGCCTGCGCCGATATAAAGCCTCGGGCTGATCTGTCGGCGCTTCGTGACGACCTTCGTCGCAACTTGCGCCCCCGCTGTGTTTGCCAGCGCGGCCAACTCGCCGAGCGGGTCGGCCGGGTCGGCTTTGGAATCCGGAAGTATGACCCCTGCCAACAGAACGCGCTCCTGCGCCACGGCTAACTTATCTCTAACCGCCTCTGCCATGCTGTGTACTGAATACCTCCTCCTGGTGCAGGCATATTATACAACACTCAAGGGCCCCATCGGGGGGTCTATTCGATGAGGCCGGCCCCCGCCGCCGCCCGGGTGGCGAACATGCCGCACGCTTGCCCGAATCGCTCGGCGAAGCCGGATACAATCCTGGAGGCTATCTCATCGCGGCGATCGGCGCGGACCAGCACTATGGCGCTGCCCCCGAAGCCGCCGCCCGTCATGCGGGCGCCAAGGGCTCCCTCGCAGCTTCTGGCCAGATCCACCACCGCGTCCAGCTCGTCACAACTAACCTCGTAGTCGTCGCGGAGGGAGGCGTGCGAGGCATACATCAGCTCGCCGAAAGCGGCGTAATCCCGCCTTCCAAGCGCCTCGGCCGCTGACAGCGCCCGGGCGATCTCGCTCACCACGTGGCGAGCGCGGCGCGCCTCCAGGGACGTTATGGCGTTGCTGGCGGCTGCCGCTTCGACCATCTCCGCGTCGGCGTCCCGCAAGGCCGGCACGCCGAGCTTGCCGGCTGCGTCGGCGCAGGTTTGCCGCCTTCGGCCGTATTCGCCTCCGCCGATCTCGTGTTTCACTCGCGTGTCCGCCACAAGCAGCACCACCTCGCCGCTGTCGAACGGGACCTGCTCGGTCCGGCCGGTCCGGCAGTCTAGCAGCAGCGCTCTGCCCTCCCGGGCCATGACGGCTATCGACTGGTCCATAATGCCGCAGGGCGCGCCGGCAAACTCGTTTTCCGCCCGCTGGCAGAGAAGCGCGAGCGGCCGGTCCGGGACCGCTCCGAGCCGGCCGACGGAGGCGAGCAGGCCTGTGGCGGTGCACACCTCCAGCGCCGCGGAACTGCTCAGCCCGGCGCCGATGGGGATGTCGCTGTCGAAGACTAGGTCTGCCCCGCGAAGTTCGATGCCAGCGTCCATGAGTCCGGCGACCACGCCAACGCAGTAGTTGGCCCATCTCACCGGGCCGGGCTTTAGGGGTGAGTAGAGGCTGACGCTGGCCGGCAGGTCGGCCTGAAGTGAGGTGAAGCTGATTGTCCGATCGCCTCGCGGCTGAAGGCACGCCGTAACGCGGCGCTGGATGGCTATGGGCAGGACGAAACCATCGTTGTAGTCGGTGTGCTCGCCGATCAGGTTGACCCGCCCGGGCGCCTGCACAGTGAAGGCCGGGGCTTGTCCGTGAATCTTCCTAAAGGTGGATCGCAGCGCCGCTGTGTCCATGGCCGGGAACGTATGCGCCGCCGGAGAGGCTGTCAAGCGCGGGAACCGAGGGCCCTGCCCCGCCGGCTCGCTTGGTCCAGGGTGGTCGGGTTCGTCTACACGAGGTCGCATGCTTCGGGGGGCATCCAGTGTGCGTCGCGGTTCTTCCACTTCACGTTGCAGCCGATGGGGTTGGTCAGCGGGATCGCCGGAGCCCGGCCGTCCAACACGGCCTCGATCGCGTCGCGAAGCTCGCGAGTGGTTTGCCTGCCGGGCTGGCGGGGGTTGTCGTCCATCCGCCCGGTATACCTGAGCTTCCTGTCCTTGTCGAACACGTAGAAGTGCGGCGTTCTCAGGGCACCGTACGCAAGCGCGATCTGCTGAGACTCATCGCGGACGTATGGGAACTTGAAGCCCTTGTCCTTCGCCCGCTGAACCATGTGCTCGAAGCTGTCGGTCGGATGGTGCTCGGTCTCATTCGAATTGATGGCGATCATCGCCACGCTCTTAGGCGCGTAATCGGCGTGGAGAGCGTTCATGCGGTCTTCGGAGCCCACCACGTAGGGGCAATGATTGCAGCTAAAGACCACTACCAGCACCTTCGCGCCGTGGAAGTCCGCCAGGCTGTAGTTCTTCCCGTCAACCCCCGGCAGGTTGAAGTTGGGTGCTTCCTGACCGAGTTGAAGAGTAAATGCCATTTCTCTTAACCTTTCCTTTGCCGCTGGAGACCTGATCGCTTGCTGATCCCTGTATTCTAGACCGTCTATGGCACCGGTTGCCAGGGCTTGTAACCGGGAACGATGCTTCCATAATACAGCCTTGCCGGAGTTCGTGACCGGTGTGGAGACACGAAGATGGCCAAGGCAAGACGGCTGGCGGCTACCAAGGCGGCAAGGAACAACGTCGTGACCTTCGGGGTATGTGCGCCGAGCGACCCGCGGATTGACCAGGCCTCCCGGCAGCGTTGCGCCAACACCGTCGAGATGGTCGCCGACATTGTGGCTGAACACGTCCGCATGCCGGACGGCACTGGCGTTGAGGTGGTGTGGACGCCGGTGCTGATAGACGGCGAGAAGCAGGCCGACATCGTCGCCGGCCAGTTCCGACGAGCCGGCGTGGACGCGATCATCTGCGCGCCTGATACGTGGGCCTTTCCGCAACTTACGCTGATAAGCCTGCTGAGCCATTTCCCCTCGTCACTGCCAGTCAACATCACCTGCGGCAACAGTGGGCCTAAGCCGGGCGTGGTCTACTCTCACGCGGCCAATGGAGCGCTCGCGCAGTCGGGCAGGTTGTCGGCGCTGAACGTCGGCAACTGGCCGGACACCGGCCAGCGGCCAAGGATGTCCCGCCAGACGGCGACGGCGCTTGTTGACTGGTGCTTTGCCGCGCTGACCTTCACCGGCCTGGCCGGGCGCAGGGTGGTTGTCTTCGGGCACGATTCCATGGGCATGGAGACCGCCCTCGCCCACGTCATACCGACCAGGAGGACCTTCGGCCTGGAGATAACTCGCCTCGACATGAAGTTGTTGGCCGACATGCTTTCCAGGGGCGCCTACAGCAAGGCGGAGTTGAAGGCCTGCCGGGCGTGGTTCGACGATCAGCTCGGCGGCCGCCTGGAGCTTCGCAGCCAGGACGACAGCGAGCGTTTCGATCAGTCGCTGGCGATGTACCTGATAGTGCGTGACCTCATGGCCGATCTCAACGCCGTCGGCGGCGGCTTCATGAGCCAGCTCGAGTGGGGCTCCGACCCGCGAGGGCTGCCGCTGCCCGTGGCCGACGCGATGGAGAGCCTCTTCAACTCGACCTTCGACCACGCCGGCGACAAGCCCGCCATGCCCTATGCCACCGAGGCCGACGTCCAGGGGTTGCTGACGATGCTGTTCATGACCTGGCTGTCGGGCGGCAATCCGCCGCTCTTCATGGACTTCCGCAAGGTATGGGAGCCGCTTGAGATTCGGGCCCTCGCCAGGAAGCTCAAGGTCAAGGCGACGGGCAAGGAGGCTTGGTGGACCCGTGGCCTGGTGGACGGCGACAACAGCGGGTCGGCCAGCTTCAACTGGGCCGGCAAGCTTGGCTCGTCCGCGCGGGCCTGCATGGGGAACGTGAGCATGCCCCTTGCCCAAGCCGATTACTTCCCCGGCGGCGGCAACAGCGTCGCCTTCACCACGCCGGGCGGCATATCGGGCGTCGCCGCCAGGCTGGCCTACGCCGCCACGAGCGACAGGTTCAGCCTCGTCTGGGACCAGGCTCGGACTGTCGATCTGCCGCCAAAGCTCGCCCAGGCCGTCGCCAACACCTCCAACTGGAACTGGCCTCATACGTGGGTCGTCCCGGACTACGCTACCATGGCCGAGTACAAGCAGTACGCGCCCGCCAACCACTTCCACATGACTTGGCTGCTGCCCCCGGCCAGGCTCCAGCACTGGATGGACTTGACGGGCGTCGCCTCGTTGACCCCCTGGTTGGCCCGGCCGGCCTTCATCCCCGGCACCGACAGGCCAACACCCTTGCTCAAGTTGATAGGCTGACGATTCGCAACCGGCCTGCCGACCCCAGTCAAGGCGTGTAATACCTCAGCGGGGAGGAGTACTCGACCAGTCCTTGTTCGGCCGCCAGTTCGAGGAACTCTTCCACCCCTTCCCGGTGGGCCTCCGTGAAGTCGTACTGCATGTCGCGAGCCAGGCACCGAACGGCCAGGTCCGCCGGCCAGCCATAGGCCGGGCCATACTCGGAGGCTATGTTGACCAGGTTGGCCTGCCCCTGCTGCTTTGCCTCCAGCAGCAACTGGTAAAGCTCCGCCAGGTGCTTCTGCCGCGTTGTTGCCCAGACGGTCCAGACGAACGGCAGTCCGGTCATCTCGTGCCACATCGCCACCGGGTCGAAGTGCCTCTCGAAGCCCAGAGGCGGGTCGGTGACCACCCGGTCGCCTATGAGCAGCACCGCCTGGGCGTCCGGCGGGGCCTTCCCGCTGGACGGGTCGAACGGGATGATGCTCATCCTCCGGTGGTACAGGTTCCACCAGACGACCTGCACCAGGGCGACCGACGAGCGCGAACCACTGTCGGCCCACAGCACGCTCACCTCCTCCGGCTTGACCTGCGAGAACACCTTCGTCAGCAGCGTGGGCCCGCTGGCCGCGAAGCAACCTGCTGGCAGGACCGTCAGCCGGTGACCGAAGCATGGCAGGTCGGTCACGGGCAGCAACGCGGCGTCGATCTCCCCGCCGGCCAGCAGCCGCTTCAGGTGCGAGGGAGGCGCCCTCACAAGGTCCACGTTTTCCACGCCGTCCAGGCCGTAAATCAGCGGTCGCACTGGCAGATAGGAGGCGAACCCGACGCGAAACTCCCCTGCAAGACTGGCGCGATGGGCCTCCTGCTGGTACTGCTGGGCCGCCTTTTGCTCGTTCTGGGTCACTTGTTCACTCACTTCCGGCCGCAGGACCGGGCCTCTGCCTCGGCAGGGAGCCCGTCCACTACAATCATAGGCGCCGGGCTTGTCCACGGCTTGGCAGTGCCCTCCGGCGGACGCGATAGGCCGCGTCTGGAGCCCGCGCCCGGCGGCCTGCCGCATCCGGCTCGTCACGAGTTGGATATCCTCACCAGCTTGTCCAGCGCGCCGGCGGCCGAGCCGGAGTCTATCGACCGCTCCGCGATCGGCAAGGCCGAGGCCATGTCGCCGGCCTTGTCGGCCACCACCAGGCCGGCGGCCGCGTTCAGGATCACTATGTCCCGCGCCGCCCCCGGCGTTCCCGCCAGGACGCCTCGGATCACCCCAGCCGATGCCGCCGCCGAATCCACGATCAAGTCCTCCATCCTCGCCGGCCTCAGGCCGAGCTGCTTCGCGCTGACGGTCGACGTCGTCACCCGCCCACCGGCGAGCTGCGACACCTTTGTGGGCGAGACGGTCGAGAACTCGTCCAGGCCGTCCTCGGCGTGGACCACCATCGCTCGCACCGCCCCCAGGGCGGCAAGGACGTTGGCGATCGTCTCGGTGAGCCCGCCGTCGTAGACACCCATCACCTGCCGCCTGGCGCCCGCCGGGTTGGTCAGCGGGCCCAGAACGTTGAAGATCGTCCGCACGCCCAGGGCCTTCCTCACCGGGGCCGCGTGCCGCATCGCCGGGTGGCACCGTATCGCAAAGCAGAAGCATACCCCCGCCTCCTTCAGGCATCGGGCCACCACCGGCGGCTCGGCGTCGAGCTTGACCCCCATCGCCTCCAAAACGTCGGCTGAGCCGCTTGCCCGCGTGTGCGTCCTGTTGCCGTGCTTGGCGACCTTCACGCCCGCCCCCGCCAGCACCAGCGCCGCGGCCGTGGACACGTTGAAGGTCGGCAGGCCCGTCCCGCCGGTGCCGCAGGTGTCGAGCACGTCGGCCCCGCCGTTGTCGATGGGTGTGACGTGCTCCCTCATCGCGCGGGCGGCGCCGGCGATCTCGTCGACCGACTCGCCCTTGGCCGCCAGCGCCACCAGCACCCCGGCCGTCTGGGGCTCGGACCACTTGCCGTCCATGATCTGCCCGAAGGCCCAGCGCGCCTCATCCTGCGTGAGGCCGCCGCCGGACATCACCTTGCCCAGAAGGCCGCTGTATGTCGGTTCGCTCATGTCGATATCCTTTGCCGGCCGGGTGAGACGCCGCCGGCTTGGGGTTTGCCGCACGGCCGCCGTTCGGCCCGCCGGCCGGGGCGATTATATGCTCCCCCCGCGGCCAGACAAGGAAACCTGCCGCCGCCTGCCGCTGCCTGCCGCTGCCCAAAACCTGCCCGCACCTGCCGGGACGGCCCCGGCCTGCCCTGTTGGCGCCGCACCCCCTACCGCCGCGTGGGACCGGCCCGAACCTGCCGGGACGGCCCCGGCCCGGCCGCTTCGCACTCGCCCTCCTGGCCAAAGGCGGCGTGCCTGGCTGAATCGCACCGGATCGGCCCGATCCGGCCCAGTGGGCGCCAAAACGGCCCAGTGCGCGCCGAATCGTGCGCAATCGTGCAGAATGGTGCAGAATCTTGCGCGATCCTTTTTCGCCAACTCCCGGCTGGGCCGGCACTTACCATTTTGCCTCGCGCAAACACGCGCGTTTCTCGTTACGGCCTAGGTGTTTACACCCATGCGTGGGCCTTGCCATGGAGGATTTTGCGCCAGGCGTATAACCTCTTGCGCCATCTATAGAAGTGATCCATACTTACGCCGTCTAAGTTCCGTATCACGGAGGCGCAAGCATGGACCACACGATGTGGCGCATTGTTACGCGGACAGTGGTGGCTGTCAATCGGGCTCTTGCCCGTACGGGAAGGCGTCCCCGCTATAGCGACGTCCAGATCGTTCGCATGTACTTCTGGGCGGTCTGGCACGATCGGCCGTTGTGCTGGGCATGTGACCGGCTGCACTACAACCGTCTCTTTCATCCCAGGCACTTGCCCAGCATCTCGCAGTTCTCGCGTCGGTTGCGGACGCCTCGGGTCCAGGAGATCCTGCAGTGGACGCACCGAAGACTGGCGCGGGATGGCACAGCCTGCCGGGTGATGTTCCTGGACGGCAAGGCCCTGGCCGTCAGCGAGTCGACACAGGATCGCGACGCCCGCACGGGTCACGGCAACGGCATGTTTAGCCGGGGCTACAAACTTCATGCCTTGGGCACGGAAGACGGCCGAATTACGGCCTTTTGCGTGCGGCCACTGAATGAACACGAGATCCCGGTGGCGGTGGCAAGACTCGCTCCACACGTGGATCACAAGGCGTTGGTGCTGGCCGACGGGAACTACGATGGCAATCGGCTCTACCAGGCCATCCAGAATCGCGGGGCCTGGATGCTGACGCCGCTTCGAGGGCGAGCCAGGACCGGCGCCAAGCGACGCCGAATGTGCCGGACGCGACGATGGGCGATCGATCTGTGGAATCGCCGGGAAAAACTGTGCTCGAAAGCCTACCGCTATCGCAGCACCATCGAGCGTACCTTCAGTGCCTTGACCTGCTATGCCGGCGGCCTGGGGCCACTGCCGGCCTGGGTTCGCGGCCTGCGGCGAGTGACCCAGTGGGTGACGGCCAAGATCATCCTCTACCACGCTCGACTCCGATGCCGACAGATGGTCGCATGAGGCCCTTCATGCAAAATCCTCCATGGCTGCGCTTGGTGCCATGGCTGCGCTGTTCGCAGCCATGCCGGTTAGGGCAGAGACCAGCACTGCTGCACAAAGCGCAGCGGTGGCGTGCTGGTTAGGGCAGAGGTCGGCACTGCTGCACAAAGCGCAGCAGTGGCACCTGTAGGCCTTGCTCGCTATTCGATTGTCAAACAGCGTCGCCATCTGCGCGCGGATCGCGCGCCATCCATACTTACTGGCGACCTACCTGGTTTTAGCGCGCAAACGGCACTGTTGGGGTGGAGGCCCCCGCGGCAACTCCCGGCCGGGCCGGCGATAAGGATTTCTCGATTTTCCTGCCGGTTTCCGCGAATCCCGCGCAGAACTTCGCGCGCAAACGTGTCGATTGGAGACGGCAAGACCCGCCCCGGCCACGCGTTGCCGACACACTCAATGGGTTTCGCGCACGGCTGCGAACAGCGCAGCCGTGGTGCCAGACGATGCTTTCAACGGAGCGTAAGTGTCCCGATTATCCAGCCCTGGCAAACCACCCCCGTGCGCGGTATAAGGATTGTCCAGATCGTTCGTGCGAAGGGCACCCCCGGCGTTCGCCCGGGGCTGACTGGAGCATGTGGAGAGGCGAACCTTGAAGCTGCCGGTGCTTCATACATCCACGAGCATTAGCGGACACCGCCAGCGGCACGAGGGATGTCGCGGACAGGTCCGCACGGGGTGGGCTGAGGGCCCATCGAAAGGACGGGCCTCATGAAGATCAAATCCGTTTTGCTCCGTTGGTACAAGTCGTTCAACGTCAACTATGTGCAGTATGCGGACCCGGTGGCGGGTGTCAGTTCCCGGCCATGGAACAATGTCCGGCCCAAGGGCGTCACGGGCGGCGATTATCCTTTCATCGAGATCCCGGTGGAAGGTGACATAACGACGATCGTCGGCGCTAACGAGAGCGGCAAGTCGCACCTGATCAGCGCCATCATCAAGGTGTTGACCGGCAAGGGCCCGAACAGCGAGGGTGATTTCAGCCGAACCGACCTTTGCCACTACGCATCACTGCGGGGCAAGAACGCTGACCTCTGGCCGAACATTGGGTTACGGTTCGAGGGCACGGTTGAGGAGGCAAACGCGCTGGTGGCGGCCTTGAAATGTTCTGACACCGCGCGGACATCGGGCGGTTCTTGCTTCATAACGTTGCTCTTGGCTCCTGACGGTGACGCCCGACAGGCGTTGCTGTATTTGAATGATGGAGTCAGCCCGATATCCCTGAACGCGCAGGAACTCTCATCGGCGCGGAAGCAGTTGCCCGTTGTCAAATTCATCGACTCACAAGTTGCGATAGCGGACCAAGTGTCTTTAGCGGCGTTGCTGGCTGCTTTCGGCGACGCGGACTACACCGGAAAAGTCATCTACGAGCACGGGGCCGCGCAGCAGGCCGCACAGTTCGTTGATCGCATGGCCATGCCTCAAAACCATCCTCTGCCCCCTGATCAGTGGAAAGAATTGAATGCCATCCGGGGGCAGTTGGGCAAGGAGCAGGTCTGCCATGGAAAGGGCCTTGGCCTCGAGCTGCTTTTGTTTCGTGACGTCCTGGGGATTACCACGGAAACGCTTCGGCACGTCGCTGAACTGAAGGAGAAGGATCGAGGCTACACTGAGGGGATCATTGCCCAATGGAACCTCGAAATTGACAGGGCCTTGAACCTGTCGCACTATTGGCAGCAGGATCAAGCCTTCACCTTGCGGGTGTGCTATAAGCAGGGAGTGCTTTACTTTGAGATTACCGACAAGACCGATTCGCTCTATACCTTCCGGGAGCGAAGTTCAGGGCTTAGGTACTTCCTGAGCTACTACATCCAGGCGAAGGCCATTGCGGCATCACCGTCAGCAACGGGTTCCGTGATTCTCATGGACGAGCCTGACTCCTTCCTGTCAATAATGGGCCAGCGCAATCTGCTCGCCATCTTCGAGTCGTTGGTTAGTCCGACCGCTGCGCGACATGACACCCAGTTGGTTTACACGACCCACTCCCCGTTCCTGATCAATCGAAACTTCCCCCGGCGGCTGCAACTTGTTCGCAAAGGTGATGCAGAGGAGGGGACCCAATACATCGACAAATCGCGGATTCGTCGCTATGAGCCTGTTCGGTCCGCCCTTGGAGTGGAGTGCGCGCACACTCTGTTCATGGGAGCCACAAACGTTCTGCTTGAGGGTCCCACCGACCAGTACCTCATCGGCGAACTTATCCGCGAGTTTGTCACGCCTGATAATGCAGGCCAGTTCCTTGACTTGAACGATGTGGTGTTTGCCCCAGCAGACAGCGCGTCCGCAATCGAGAAGCTGATCGCAGCGTCACAATGGGGCGATGAGCCGATTCCGACGGCGGTGGTGCTCGTTGACGATGACCAGGCTGGGCATGAAGTCAAGGAGCGCATCACGACCGCCACGGGGAACCGGAAGAAGCTCGTGGAGCCCGAGTCCGTGGTCCTGATATCCGATGCTGTCGGCAGGTCAATCGATGGGCAGCAGATGGTCACAACCGAGGATATCCTACCTCCTCGGCTGTACGCCCGCGCTGTCGAGCGTTACATTCGCCGGTGGTATCCCGACGCCTTCGAGAAGAAGGGCCAGAACATTCATAAGGCGCTACTCGCAGCCGAGTTCGGCAAGGACGGTGTGGTGCAATCTGCGAAGAAGGTGTTCAGCGAATGCGTCTTCGAGACGCCGGATCGCTGCTTTGACAAGCTGGGCGTGCTGCAAGAAGCCGTTGCCGAACTCGGCGACATGCGGGGCGACAAGAACTCGTCGGATATCGTAGCCGCGGCCAAGGACCGCGTTCTGAAGTTGTGCGAGCTACTAAAACGCAAGATTGCGCAAAGTGAACGGGCCGAGAGACAGAGATCCGGGAAGGCAGCCATCAGGCGCATCATTAGCGATTTTGTGGTCACGCACCAGGAATCGTCCTACGTGTTCGACCTCCAGCTTTTCCTCGAACGGTTACAGAAGGAAGCGAAGTTCATCGGGCAGGATGCATCCCCCGTTGACACGAAATTGAGCGCCATGCTTGAACGGGTTGGCAGCCTGCGAGCGGTAAAGCAGGAGCGGCTGGTGGGCGCTGATTGGCAGCAGTGGAGGGGCTACATCGAGGCGACACGCCAGAACCCTCTGGACCCGGCCGTCGCTTTGCCTTCACCAGCGGACGTACCCGCCGAAAGCGTTGTCGGAAAATATGTGCCACAGACACCGCAAGAAGTCGTTGCAGGATGAGGAATTTCATGACCGCGAAGGTGCCGGGTAGGCTGCGGTCAGTCCGTAGGGCTCGTCCCGTCGGGGCGAGCGGAATGTTTCATCGATCATACCAGCCCGCAGCCCGTAGGGCCCATTCCGGGAACCCCCCGACGGGGGTCGGGAACCTGCGGGCCCTGCGTTTCCTGCGTGTCGGCGCGAATGGTCATCGAGTTGGATGGCCGCGGCCACGAAGGGCGAGACGTCCTACGGGAGCCCCTTGGGCGACTGGCAGTAGCCTCGGGCGGAGCGCAGCGAAGCCCGTGGAAGCAGGGGTCGCGTTTGTTAAGAGCCCCTTGGGCGATTGGGAACTCCAAGAGGAGAAAGGGCTGTCAATGGGGCACACGTACTCCAACCTGCTGATTCACGTCATCTTTTCGACGAAGGACCGTCGCCCCATGATTCAGGCCGAGTTTTCCCATCGCCTGCACGAGTACCTTTGCGACCTGGCGCGGGACGAATTCGGCAAGGCCATCAAGGTCGGAGGAACCGAAGACCACGTCCACGGGCTGATCTCACTCCGCACGGACGTGGCCGTCGCCCGCGCCATGAACCGGTGGAAGAGTCTATCGGCCGGCTGGATACGCAAGACGTTCCCCGGCGGGGAAGATTTCGCATGGCAGGCCGGCTATGGCGCGTTCAGCGTCAGCCAATCCAACGTGGGCGGCGTGATCGCATACATCGAAGGGCAGGTCGAGCACCATACCCGCCGCACCTTCCAGGAGGAGTTTATCGAGTTCCTTGAGCGTCACCAGGTGCAATTCGACCCGGGGCACGTCTGGGACTGAAGGCGCCAATCGCCCTAGGGGCTCCGCGGGGTGGGGGCTGCGGTCCACGGGCTCCGCTTCGCTCCGCCCGTGGCTACTGCCATTCGCCCTACGGGCTCTGAAGCAGACCAGCCCCGCAGGGCCCATTCCGGGGGCCCCCGTCCCTTGCGGGCCGGGAACCGCGGCGGGCCTTAGCCACTTGGGCCGTAGCGTGCCGTAAGAGCCCCTATCAGAATGGCCCGTGGCCGCGACCGAATTATTCGGGAGGACAGGCATATCTTCCGAAAGGGACCCGTCGGTCAGCTCGTCGTGATGGCCGTGAACGTAACCTCGTTGAACACGTTAAACCGCGTCCCCGACGGCAGGCAGACCAGCGTGTGCGTGCCGGCTCCGCCCTTGAAGGTGGCCGGGGCGTAGAACACGGCCGCCTCGAGCAGGCTGCTGCTGTCATCGCCGATTTCGCCGGAGTCGTTGCCGGTCCCAAAATCGACGGTCAGCAGGCCGTGAAACGCGACGTCGGTGACCAGCTTGTCGAGCGTCTCGATGAGGAGCGTGTCGTCGTTCGCCCCCAGATTGAGCTTGACCGCCCGCTCGAATTCCGAGTCGTCCGCCCTGACGGTGTCATTGCCGCCCTTGGTCTGGATATCGACCACGCCGCTGAATATCGCGTCGGTAAAGGTCAACTGGTCCACCTGATCCCCGCCCTGGAACTTCACCGCGCCATGGCAATCGAGATCCGTCAGTTCGATCGTCGACGCGCTGGCCTTGGTGTTGATGACCACGCCGCCGATGTTCGCTCGATCGGTGAAGCTGACTCCCCGGACGGCCATGAGGTCCGTCCCCGATCCGCCGGTGTAGGTCACTTGGCCGATGATCCGGGGACTGACGCTCACCGCGGGCGGCGTGACCAGCCAGAACTCGTTTGATCCGTCGCCGGGGCTCACCGTCACATTGCCGCCGACGAGCACGCCATACAGGACCACCACGTCGCTGCCCGTGCCGCCCTTAATCGACACGTTTCCCGTGAAATGAGGGCGCACGCCGCCGACGAGCATTTTCACCCGCGAATCGTTCGACCCGTCGCCGGCGTTCAGCGTCAGGCGCCGCGCCACCACCGACACCAAGTCGATCGTGTCGTTTCCGGCCCCGGTCGTGATCGAAAGGTCCGATTGCACGATGCTGCCGAATACGGTCCTGCCCACGATCACGGTTTCCATAGCCAACTGGTTGGCCCCGCCCTTAAGATCGATCTTCACCGCCCCGTTGCAGGCAAACGGCGTATTGTTTCCGCCCAGCACGCCGTTGATCAGCGTCGTCCCGTTGACGGTGTCCTTGACGACGTACTGCCCGAAGCCGGACTGCGTGACGACGATGCTGTTGGCCTGATCATCCCCCGTGATCGTCAGCACGCCCTTGAGCACCTGCACGTCCACGGCGCCATCAAGAAACAGCCGGGGTTCCAGGGCCTCCATGATCGGCGGTGCGGTCTTGCTGTTGAACATGTGCGCCTCCTTCGCGGTGAAAGGTTGAGGCAACGTGTGACGGCTTCACTTTACCCCGAGGCTGCCAGAGCAACAAGAGCGGCCCGTCGTAAACGGCGGGGCAGGAATGCGGCAACCCCTGTGGATCTCTCGGAGAATACCTCACGACCGCCGGGGTTATCGGCGCCGCCCGCCGGCGTCTGGCGAACTGCCGCCAGCTATACGAGGAATTGTCCGAAGGCAGCCGCAGCCGCTTTACTTCCCCTTGAGGACTTCCTTGGCCTTGGCGGTGGCCTTCTTGACGGTCTCGATGATGGGCAGGTCGTAAGGGCACTTGGTGCGGCACAGGCCGCACTCGGTGCACTGGGCGCCGCCGGAGGCGACCTGTCCGGCCACCTCGGCCAGGCGGTCGTGGTCGAACCGCTTGACGAAGCTGTCGAAGACCATGGCCAGCGTCAGCGGCACGCCCTGGGGGCACGGCTGGCAGTAGCCGCAGCGGCGGCAGAAGAGCTTGCCGAGGCTGTCGGCGATGGCCTGGGCCTGGGCCTTCTCGGGGCCGGTGAGGGTCGCGCCGGACTCGACGACAGCGACGATTTGCTCGATCTCGGCGGGCGCCTCTATGCCGGGGATTGGCACCACGTCCGGCCAGGCGTTGAGGAACTTGAAGGCCAGGTCGGCGTTGTCGTACTGCCCGCCGCAGAGGGGCTTCATGGCGATGAAGCCCACGTTGTTGAGGCGCGCCTTGGGTATGAGCTGGTCGGCCGGCTCGCTGGTGACGAGGTTGAATGGGAACTGGACGGTCTCGAAGACCGGCTCGTCGATGAGCTTGAGGGCCAGGTCGAGCTTGTGGCTGGTGACGCCGATGTGCCTGATCTTGCCGGCCTGGCGCGCGGCGAGCAGGCCCTCGACGGCCCCGCCGGGCGAGCTCACCTGCCGCCAGTCCTGCTCGGACGAGACGTTGTGGAGCTGGTAGAGGTCGAGGCAGTCGGCGCCCATCTCGCGGCGGGCGCGGTCCAGGTCGGCCGTGAGGCCCTCGGCGTCGCGGCGGCTGGACTTGCTGGCCAGGACCAGGCCGTCGCGCCTGCCCTTGACGGCCAGGCCGATCTTGATCTGGCTGTCGCTGTAGACGGCCGCGGTGTCGAGGAAGTTGATCCCAAGGTCCATGGCCCTGCGTATGGTGCGGACGGCCTGGGCGGTTTCGACGCGCATGATGGGTATCCCGCCGAAGCCGACGGCGGAGACCTCAAGCCCGCTCCTTCCCAGAACTACCTTTCGCATAGGTGCGGCCCCTCCAATCGCTCAAAGAACGGCAGGGGACAAATCTCAGATCTCAGATTTCAGACCTCGGACTCCAGACCTCAGACTCCAGACCTCGGACTCCAGACCTCAGACTCCAGACCTCAGACTTCAGGCTACAGGCATGCAGGATACACGCCCGCCGCCGCCCGGCCAAAGACGATTTGCGGGCGCGGACGGGTGTACTAACGCCCTGGGAACGTCCCAAGGAGCCGCGAGCGTCAGCGAGTGGACAAAGCGACGTTGGGCAATGAAGCTTCTTCCGTCCGCCCGCTCACGCTCGCGGCTCCGCCGGCTTCGCCCCAATGCGTCAGTGCACCCGGGCGACGGCCTTGCGGGCTCCTCGCCCGGCCGGTAGTATTGCCCGCTCCTCGCTCGCAGCACCGCCGGGCGAGCACCGCACAAACGCCAAGGAGCAGAAGTGATGAGGTCAGGCAAGGAAATCCAGAAGGGCATCACGAGTTTCATAGACTCTATGGCCGCCGACGAGGTCGGCCGCTACAAGTACTCAAGCGAGTGCCCGCCGACGATGCTGGGCTCGGCGTTCGCCGGGCTGGCGCTGGCGCTTTGCGGCCGGCTGGACAAGCTGGACGCCAAGACCAAGGCCGCCTGGGCCGCGTACCTCCAGAGCTGCCAGGACGCCAAGACCGGCCTGTTCATGTCGCCGGAGTTCCGCAGCGAGGACCGCAAGAGCCCCAAGCACTCCGACGAGCTGCTCCACGCCCACTCCTCCACCTTCGTGATGGTGCTGCTGCACTATCTCGGCGCCAAGCCCAAGCACCCGCTGACGTGGATTCACCAATACCGCCGGCGCGACGCCATGCGGAAGTGGATCGAGTCGCTCGGCTGGGAGAAGAACGCCTGGGTGGTGGGCAACTGGACGTACGACATGGGCTGCGCGATCGGCATGGACCACCTGGTGACCGGCGACGACGCCTGCCTGGACCAGGCCAACCACTACTTCGAGTGGTTCGACGAGCACCAGAAGGACGACACGGGCTGGTGGGACCTCAAGCCCGGCGGGTCGGCGCTGTTCGAGCAGCAGTTCGGCGGCTACCACACGCTGATGGTGTACTGGATGTTCGACCGCCCCATCGCCAAGGCCGACCGGATCATCGACAGCTCGCTGAAGCTCCAGAAGGATGACGGCATGTTCGACCCGGAGGGCGGCGGCGGGTGCTGCCAGGACATGGACTGCATAGACCCGCTCGTCCAGATAGGCCTGGCCACCGGGTACCGGCGGAACGACATCGCCAACGCGCTGGAGCGGGCCTTGAAGCCGATCCTCGCCAAGCAGAAGGCCGGCACGGGCTTCTACGACGCCCTGACGTGGGTGCGAAGCGAGTTCGGCTGGCAGCTCTGCAAGACATCGCCCGGCAACCCCGACGCGTGCAGCAACTGGTTCTACCCGTTCTCGGTGGCGCTGGCCGGGGAATTCCTCGGCGACAAGGGACTGACGGACGCCACCTGGCGCCATCACACCACCTACGGCCATTGCGTGAAGCGCAAGCCGGTTATCAAGTAGGCCGGGCATACCCGCCCGACATGTTGCCGGCTAACCGACGAATGAGCGAGCCGTGACGGTCAGGAAGCGGACGGCAAGGCTTGCCACAAAAGGCGGGAATGTCCGCCCCCAACGGAGCAGGCCCCGACGGGGCAGGTCGCCCACGCCCGCGGCTCACTGGATTGCGACCCATCGGATGGTGAGCAACGAGGCGCCTGCGCAAAGCGGAACCCGGGCCTATCGGAGACACGAGCATGCAGGACACCGAAAAGATACTCGCCTTCGCCAGGCGGCAGGCGGGCGACCTCGACGTGGAGCTGGTCGTCGGCGGCCCGCCGGGCCGGCAGGCAGGCAAGCCGGCCGAGGAGGACGGCTATTCCATCGCCAGGAAGGGCCGCAAACACGTCATCACGGGCAGCAACCCCCGGTCGTGCCTGTACGGCGTGTATCACGTCGTCAACAAGCTGGGGCGCACGGGCGAGTTCGCCACGCCGTGGAAGGTCCGCGGGCTGTACCCATGCGAGACGCTCTCGCGCCACACGCCCGAGCAGATAGTCAGCTTCATCGACCGCATGGGCAAGTGGCGGATGAACACCTTCGTCTGCTACACCCACTACGGCTACCACGAGCACGCCCAGACCATCAAGGCCGAGTGCGCCAAGCGCGGGATCGACATCCTCTACTACCACAACACGTCGTTCTGGTTCGGGCGCGGCTGGGACCCTCGCAGGCACTTCGCCGTGGACGCCGACGGCGTCCCGTGGACCAAGATGCTCCGCTGCGAGACGCGCCCCTGCTGGGCCGACCCCGCCGCCGAGAAGCTCGCCCGGCGGGAGATCGACAAGTTCTTCCGCCAGACACTGCCCGCCGACCACGCCAAGCTGCTGTTCGCCCCGGCCGACGGCTACAAGCACTGCTACTGCGACCATTGCCGGCGCCTCACGCCGATGGAGCAGTGGCTGGTGATGCACGACGCCGTGGCCGCCGGCCTGCGGAAGCACGCGCCCGGGCGCGAGTTCCACTCGCAGGTCTACGTGCACCGCTACCGCCCGCCAGCCGACCTGCGCAGCCTGGCCGAGGTGGACCGCTTCTTCTTCGACACGCACCAGCGCGCCCGCTGGCAGGTCATGGGCCGGCCTCACCCGCCGCTGACGTTCCACCGCGAGTTCGAGGTGGACTGGGCCGCCCGCAAGACGCCCATGAACGTGTACTTCACGGACCGCATCAAGGAATGGCGCGACCTGACGGGCAAGCCCATCACCCTCT
>Ga0315279_10003308_pt1 | contig 22639 bp, 21 predicted proteins | sample YL17G06_20_MG_FD_203694 | JGI IMG/M metagenome (GOLD analysis project Ga0315279, IMG submission 203694) | Sediment microbial communities from Yellowstone Lake, YNP, Wyoming, USA - YL17G06_20 | ecosystem: Environmental > Aquatic > Freshwater > Lake > Sediment | place: USA: Wyoming | collected... | reverse complement strand
GTCTGGTCAACGTGATTAGATCCTTTCTCACAAGACCGGTCCTCCTTCCGTCCGAAGGAGTACCTTAGCCCAAATAACCGGAAATATTCACGTTGCCCATTTAGGAAATTATCACGTTGGCGTAACATGTTATGAAGGCTCATGAAGGCTTCTTCCCACTTTTCGTCATAGAGCCGCCTGAAAGCCTTTTTTAAAAAACTTTAGAAATCGCGGTTTTTATTAAAGGATAACGGCGTATCTTTTAATAAAGATTTTGGATAGAAATGCCATAAATTACACCCTAATAAGGCCAAGTCCAGGGGAAAGATCCATCGCTCATCCACAGGATTCGATTGCTTTCAGGACAATCGGATCCACGAAATTCCTTGATGAGAAGATTAAAAACCGCTTTTTGCCTTCTATGCCGATGATTATATATTGTCTTTTATAAAAGCAAATAATAGATATAGAATTGTCTTATATATAAGACAAATAGATCGATCCTTAGCTTTAAATGAGAACATCCTTTCTGGCCAGCTTTTTGGCAAGTTCCGGGTTGATAGCCCCGCTTAATAAAGAACCTTTAATTAGCAAATTGCTTATTAAAGGATAACGGCTTATCCTTTAATGACGATTCTGGACAAAAATGCCATCACTTGCGCCTTAATGTCGTCATTCTTGTCCAAATACAAAAGGGGGACGGTCCTAATTTCAGGAAAAAGAGGACCGTCCCCTTTTACATTTGAAAGTGATATACGGTCAGCCATTCGGCCTTGACAACCCCCCGCCCCCCTTTATATAGTTGAGTGTCTTCGTTGAAAATAGGGAATGTCCCCGGTCGACGTTGCCCTTGACGACGCCGAACGAAGAGGAGGAGCTTCCGTGGAAAAACTCGAAAAACTCAAAGACGGGATGGAGGTGACCATCCGCGAGCTGCATCTCGACGACCTTAAAAAGCTGATGACGTTCTACAGCGCCCTTCCTCGCGAAGACCGAAAATATTTGAAGGTGGACGTCACCGACAAAAAGGTTGTGGCCCAGCGGATCCGGCGCATCGACACAGGTGACGTCATCCGGATCATTGCCCTTCATGACGGCGAGATCATCGCCGACGGCATGCTCGAGCTCTCCGAAGAGCAGTGGAGCAAACACCAGGGCGAAATCCGGGTGATCGTTGCTCACCCCTTCCAGCATAAGGGTTTGGGGACGGTCATGATCAGGGAGCTCTATTTCCTCGCCGTCCAAAAGAACGTGGAGGTCATTGTCGCGCGCATGATGCGACCCCAGGTCGGCGCTGAGCATATTTTCCGAAAGCTCGGCTTCCGCGAGCTTCTTCTGCCCGATCACGTCAGAGACCTGGACGGAGCGACGCAGGACCTCCTCATCATGAGCTGCAACATCAAAGACCTCTTGAAAGAGCTGGATCATTTGAGCGTGTCCGACTGGCAACGCTGTCGATGACTGCGCCGGCCCCCGGCGAGCTGCAAAAATCGACGGAGACACGCTTCGAAAGTTGAGGGGTTCCGCCTATTGTTTTAGTCGGTATGGGCCAGAGCCCGGGCCACCAGGCTCCGGAGCTGGGAGGGCAAGAACGGCTTGGGCAGGTAATCAAACGCCCCGACCTGAATGGACTGGACCGTCGTTTTCATGGTCGGATAGCCCGTGATCATGATGACTTTGGCCGAGGAATTCTTGGCCTTTAAGGATTTGAGAAGGTCGAGCCCGCTCAGCCCCGGCATCATCAGGTCAGCGATGATCACGTCAAATTTCTTTTCGTCTTCTTTCTTCAGGGCTTCTTCGCCGCTCAACGCCGTGTCGATGTCATAGGCATCACACACCAGGGCCTGCCGGATGCTCTTGCACACGGTGATCTCGTCATCGACCACGAGAATCTTGCTTTTGGCCGCGTTCGTCATATTCAAACCTCCTCTTGGCTCGTTTCCTCGGATTGTTGGTCTAAAGGCAATATTACAATAAAAACCGATCCCTGTCCAACCTCGCTCCGGACGCCGATCTTCCCGCCGCGCTGCTGGATGATCCCGTAGCTCACGGCCAGTCCCAAACCCGTCCCGGCGCTCTTCGTGGTGAAGAAGGGGTCGAAGAGCTTATGGATATTTTCCTCGGGAATCCCCATGCCCGTGTCGGCAAAAAGGATCTCGATCTGCCTCCGGTCAAGGCCGAGCCGGCTGGTGATCGTCAGCGTCCCTCCCCCGGCCATCGCATCGCAGGCATTGATGATGAGATTCGAGAAGACCTGCTGCATTTTGTTCTTGTCGAGATCGATCGACGGGAGCGACAGATCGAGGGCCTTTATGATCTTGATATTGCGGACCGAAGCCTGTTTTTCCAAGAGCTGGATAGAGCGCTCGATGATATCGTTGACGTCGGCCTTGGTCGGCTGCGCGGGCGTCATCCGGGCGAACTCGAGGAGTCCTTTGACGATTTCGGCACAGCGCGAGGTCTCATCGGCAATGAGCGTCAGATTTTCGAGGGAGGGATTCCCCGGCTCGCACGTCTCGAGGAGGAGATGGGCTTGGATCAAGATCGATGTCAGAGGATTATTGATTTCGTGGGCGACGCCGGCCGCCATTTTGCCCAGGGAGGCCAGCTTTTCGGACTGGATCATGACGGCCTGCATCGTCTGCAGTTCGCGCGCCCGTTCCTCGACCCGTTTTTCAAGAACGCGTCCCCACTGCGTGAGGCCCTCGTTGGCTCGCTTCAGGTCCTCCGTCATCCGGTTGAAGGACCCGGCCAGCTGGCCGATTTCATCCCGCCGGTCGATGTCCACCCGGTGGTCCAGGTCGCCCTTCGCGATCTTATCCGTGGCCTCGACCATGACGCCCAGAGGCCGGGTGATATTGGCCGCGATGAACGCGAGCAGCGTCAAAAGAAAAAATATGCACAGTCCCGCGAGCACGGCGAAGGTCCCCATGACCCTGTTGCGCAAGTCGATATAGGGTTTTTCGAGCATGCCGACGTAGAGCATCCCGACGATCCGGCCGTCAATTTCCTTGATCGGTTCATAGGCAGTGATATACCACTCATTGACGACGAAGGCGCGATCGACCCAGTGCCTGCCGTTTCGCAGCACAGCGTCATTCACTTCCCGGGACACGCGCGTGCCGACGGCCCGGCGTCCCTGGTCATTCAGGACGTTCGTGGAGATGCGGAGATCCGATTGAAAAATGGTCGCCGTGCCGATGTCTTTGTCCTTGTATTTTTCTCCTTTGTAGACGATGTCCTTCACCCGGTCGACGAGGTTGTAGTTCCGGTTGAACAGGACGCCGCCATAGAGGACGCCGAGGAGGGTTCCGCTCTCGTCCTCGACGGGGGAGGCGGCCTTGAGCATCATTCCGTTCTCTTCATGATCTTCGGAACGCTCGGCGGCCATGGCCGTCGGAATGAATGTGAAGTACGCCCGGTCCGCAAGGTCAGGCCCCTCTTTGAGCAGCTCCGCCCGGGAGACGATCTGCGTCGCGGCCGCCGTCTCTTTGAGAAGGGCGCGCCGGACGAGCGGATCGCCGGATTGATCGTCTCCGCTGACGTCCGGACGGCGGGCGCGGAGCACGACCCGGCCTCGGGCATCCGTCACCGTGAGAATGTCGAGGTCGAATTCCCGGCGGATGTCATCCAACTTTTTCGCCCGATCTGCCCCGTTTCCGGTCCGGAGGGTGTCCAGGATAAACTCGCGGGCCGTGCTCAAATGGATAATGTCGCGGATGCTGATAAGCTTCTCGTTATACACCATCCAAGCCGAGGCCAGGTCATGGCGGACTTTCGCCTGGGCCAGAGAGAAGATCGTCCGGTGTTCGATACGCATTCCGATGAAGAGGGTAATAATGCCGCCGAAGCTGATGACGGCCAAGAAACTCAAGATCATCTTGCGGCGGATGGGCAGGTCATGAAAGCGATGAAACAGTTTTCGGGTCAGCATGGGCCTATACGGAATCCTCGGGCGCTGAAATCCATTATTATCATTCGGAGCAGATTATCATTCGGAGCAGGCCCCTGTCAACCGGAGTCCGGCCTGACCGTATATCACTTTCAAATGCAAAAGGGGACGGTCCTCTTTTTCCTGAAATTAGGACCGTCCCCCTTTTCGGTCAGGAGTCCGCTCCCCGATTTTAAGAAACGCCGGCCGCAATCCTGACCGCAATTTCCTTGACACAATTTCGTAAATATGTTTAACTAATTTTCTTTCTTTTTCTCACCCTTATATATAGGGACGGGCAAAAATATAACAGCAGACAGCGCTCGGAGAGAAAGGGAAAAATCTCAATGAGAATTAACATATCCCAGAAAAAGGTCCGCGATCAATTCGTGGCCAAAGTCGAGGAGCTCAGCGGGCAAAAAATCCTGGCCTGCTATCAATGCGGAAAATGCTCGGCCGGCTGCCCCGCCGTCTCCGAAATGGACATCCTCCCCAATCAGGTCATCCGCTATATCCAGCTGGGACTCAAGGACGAGCTCTTGAAATCCAACTCTTACTGGGTCTGCGCCTCCTGTTTGACCTGTAACGCCCGCTGCCCCAAGGGGATCAAAATCGCCGAGGTCATGGAAGGCGTCCGGCAGATCCTCCTCCGGAAGCGCAAAGACCGCATCCATATTCCCAAGCTCACCGACAAGCAGAAAGAAGAGGTGCCGCAGATCGCCCTCATCAGCAGCTTCCGCAAGTACACGTCATAGCATCAAAAAAAATGCGCATAAATTTCTTTCAACTTCAACATACAGGGAATCATCATAATGAAAATAAGCTATTATCCCGGATGCACGCTCAAAGCTAATGCCAAAAATTTCGAAGACTCGGCCCTCTGTTCGCTCAAGCAGCTCGGCCTAGAGGTCGAAGAGCTCCGCCGCTGGAACTGCTGCGGAACCGTCTATTCCCTGGCGACGGACGACCTCATCCACCATATCGCGCCCATCCGCAACCTCATCTTCTCCAAAGAAGCCAAGGCCGAGGCTCTGATGACCCTCTGCGCCATGTGTTACAACACCCTCAAGCGGGCCAATGAACGGATCAAAAAGAGTCGCGATGACCGGGACATCATCAACCGCTTCATGGATGCCGAGGGGCTGGCCTATGAGGGCGACGTGAAGGTCCTCCATCTGCTGGAGCTTTTGCGCGACGAAATCAAATTCGAGAATGTCGCCAAAAAGGTCGTCAAGCCCCTGAAGAACCTCAAGGTGGCGAGTTACTACGGCTGCCTCCTGGTGAGGCCTAAAGAGATCGGCCTGGACGATGTGGAAAATCCCCAAGTTCTCGAAAATCTCATGACGGCCCTGGGCGCCGACCCCGTCGATTTTCCGTATAAAACGGAATGCTGCGCATCCTACCAGACGGTCGATAACCCCGGCATCGTCGCCGAGCGGACCTACAGGATCCTGACCTCGGCCCAAAGAGCTGGCGCGGACGTCGTCTCCGTCAGCTGCCCGCTCTGCGCGTTCAACCTGGATAACCGGCAGAAGGAAACCGTCAATCTCTATTCCGATTTTAAAAAAATGCCCATTCTGTATTTCACCCAGCTTTTGGGCATCGCTCTGGGTTGCCCCGAGGAGGCCCTCCGGTTCGACCTCCACGGCGTCGACCCGAAGCCGGCCCTAAAGCAAAAAGGATTGCTCTGAGATGTCGACAATCTATTTTGGCAATTTAAAACCGAAAAAAGGGAAAATTCATATCAACAAGAGCCAATGCAAAGGCTGCGGATTCTGCTCTGAATACTGCCCCAAAGATGTCCTCGAAATGTCCGAAGAGTTCAACGCCAAAGGCTACCATCCCCCCCGCATCAAGGACGAGGACAAGTGCATGTACTGCCAGCTCTGCGAAGCCATATGCCCTGAATTTTCCATATTTGTCACTCTCAAGGAAGAAGAGGAGGAAGAAGGTGAAAAAAGTGAAAGCCGACCCTAAGGGAGTTTTGACCGGAGCCCATTACCTCGACGGCGACTTCGCCATCGCCGAAGGAGCCCTGGCCGCCGGCTGCCGCTTTTTCGCCGGCTATCCGATCACGCCGTCCACGGAAACGGCTGAGCGGTTCGCCGAACGCATCCCGTTCGTCGGGGGCATCTTTATCCAGATGGAAGACGAGATCGCCTCGATCACGGCCCTCATCGGCGCGGCCTGGGGCGGGAGAAAGGTCATGACCGTGACCTCGGGCCCGGGATTTTCCCTAATGATGGAGAACATCGGGTTGGCCTGCATGATGGAAACTCCCCTCGTCATCGCCAACGTTCAGCGGGGCGGCCCTTCGACCGGGCTTCCCACCCTGGTCGGGCAGGGGGACATGATGCAGGTCAGATGGGGCTCGCACGGCGATTATCAGATCATCGCCCTGTCCCCCGATTCCCCCCAGGAATGCTTCGACCTCACCATCCGGGCCTTCAACTTGTCCGAAATATACCGCGTCCCAGTGTTCATCATGGCCGACGAGTGCGTCGGCCACATGCACGAGAAGGTCGTCATTCCGCCGGCCGACCAGATCGAGGTCGTCGAGCGGAAATGGTACGACGGCCCCAAGGATAAATATCTCCCTTATAAGCCCGACAAAGACCTGGTTCCCTTCATGGTCAAAGCGGGCGACGGGTATCGTTTCCACACGACAGGCCTGACCCACGACGAGCGCGGCTATCCCGTCATCAACGCCGAATGCCAGGATTGGAATGTCCGGCACCTTTCGGATAAAATCACCAAGAACGCCGATAAAATCATTAAATATGAAGAAGACCAGATCGATAAAGCGGATGTCGTGGTCATCTCCTACGGCATTACCTCCCGGGTCGCCTACCGCGCCGTGCAGCTCGCCCGCAAAGCCGGGATCAAAGTCGGAACGCTGCGGCTGATCACGGTCTGGCCCTTCCCGGAAAAGCGCATCGCGGAGCTGGCCAAAAAGGTCAAAGCTTTTGTCGTTCCCGAACTCAACCTCGGGCAGATCGTTCACGAAGTCGAACGGTGCTCTGCCGGCCAGGCCCCCGCTGTTCTGGTCTCCCACTGCGGCGGATGGGTCCACGACCCCGAGGACATCCTCAAAGCCATCAAGGAGGCAGCCCAATGACGAAAGAAACCGAACGTCCCGAACCCAAGAACCCCGTGGAAGATTTCCTCCGGATGGACCGGATCCCGCATATCTGGTGTTCCGGCTGCGGGATCGGCGTCGTCGTCTCATCGTTCACGGACGCCCTGCGCAAAAGCAGCTTCGACCTGAACAAGCTGGCGATCGTCAGCGGCATCGGCTGCACGGGCCGCGTGGCCGGCTACATCAAGCTCGACTCCTTCCACTCGACGCACGGACGCCCCATTCCCTTCGCCACAGGGCTGAAGCTGGCCAACCCCGAGCTCAAAGTCGTCGTCTTCAGCGGCGACGGGGACATCTTCGGGATCGGCGGCAACCACTTCATCCACGCCGCCCGGCGCAATATGGACATGGTCGTGATCTGCGTCAATAACTTCAACTACGCCATGACCGGAGGCCAGGTGGCCCCCACGAGTCCCATCGACGCCAACCTCTCAACGGCCCCCTACGGCAATTTCGAACATCCCTTCAGCCTCCCCTATCTGGCCGACGCGTGCGGCGCCAGCTACGTCGCCCGCTGGACTTGCCTGCATATCCGACGGGTGACGAAATCCATACAGGAAGCCCTCGATAAAAAAGGCTTTTCGCTGATCGAAGTCATCGCCCCCTGCGTCACGCTCTATGCCCGGCGAAACAGGCTCGGGGACGGACTGAACCTCTTGAAATACTATTACGATAATTCCGTGATCCAGCACGGCGCGGACACGCGAACGCTGGACATCGGCTATCAGGGAAAGATGATCGTTGGAAAATTCATCGATCGCGAGAGGCCGACCTTTCTCGAAAGCATGAACACGCACATGAAAAAGGCCTTGGGCGACAAATATGTTCCCTACGGAGAGCAACCATGACCGAAATCCAATTTTCTGGTTTTGGCGGGCAAGGCATCATCCGCTGCGGCCTGATCACGGGAAAGGCCGCTTCTCTCTACGACAACAAATACGCGACCATGACCCAGAGCTTCGGCCCCGAAGCCCGCGGGAGCGCCTGCAGCTCCCAAGTGGTCGTCTCCCAAGACCGGGTTCTCTATCCCTATATCACCAAGCCCGAGCTGCTCGTGTCCATATCCCAGGACGCCTACGACAAATACGAACCGGAGCTCCGGGAGGATGGAATCCTCTTGATCGATACCGACCTGGTCAAGGCTCGTCCGGCGCGGGGGAAGATCAAGCTCTACGGGATTCCTTCCACCCGCCTTGCGGAGGAGCTGGGCAACCGCATTTTCACCAACCTGGTCATGCTCGGGTTCTTCACGGCCATCTCCAAGGTCGTCACGCCGGAGGCCATGAAAAAGGCCCTCCCCGGCCTCGTTCCCCAACGTTTTCTCGATATCAACATCCGGGCCTTCGACCAGGGCTATCAGTACGGCCTGGAGACTTTGAGTAAAGATCAGAAAAAGAGTTAACCATGAAGCGCACAGGTGTTTTTATCTGCCACTGCGGGGTCAACATTGCCGGAACCGTAGACGTTAAAAAAGTGACCGAAGAACTCGCCAAGGAGCCGGGCGTCGCGCACTCCGAAGACTATGTCTATATGTGCTCCGACCCCGGACAGAACCTGATCGAGCAGGCCATCAAGGAAAAAAAGCTGGACAACATTGTCGTGGCCTGCTGTTCTCCGAACCTCCACGAGACGACGTTCAGGAATACCGCGAAAAGGGCGGGACTCAACGCCTTCACCTGCGAGATCGCCAACATTCGCGAGCAATGCAGTTGGGTTCACAAAGATAAAGCTAAAGCGACGCCGAAAGCCATCAAAATTACAAAAAGCACCGTCAAGAGAGCCCAGAAGAACGAAGCGCTGGAGCCATTGAGCGTTCCCGTGACGCGCAAAGCGCTCGTCATCGGGGGCGGGATCGCCGGGATCCAGTCCGCCTTGGACATGGCCAACACCGGCTTCGAGGTCATTCTCGTGGAGCGGTCGCCCTCGATCGGAGGGCACATGAGCCAGCTTTCCGAGACCTTCCCGACTCTCGACTGCTCCCAATGCATCCTGACGCCGAGGATGGTCGAAGCCTCCAAACATCCCAAGATCAAGCTCATGACCTACAGCGAAGTCCAGGAAGTGACGGGCTACGTGGGAAATTTCAAGGTCAAGATCCTCCGGAAACCCACGTACGTGGACGCCTCCAAGTGCAATCTTTGCGACGAATGCACCAAGGTCTGCCCGGTCGTCGTTCCGAACGAGTTCGACCTCGGCCTGACGGGCCGGCGGGCCATCTACATCCCCTTCCCCCAGGCCATCCCGGCCTCGTACACGCTCGACGACAAGAATTGCCCCGAGCTCTCCCAGATCATCGCCTGCGGAAAATGCGCCGACGTCTGCAAGGTGAAAGCCATCGACTATGACCAGAAGCCCCAGATCATCGAGGAAGAGATCGGCGTCATCGTCGTCGCCACCGGCTTTGATCTTTACGACAAGGAAATGATGGCCGAGTACGGCTACGGCAAATACGCCGACGTGATCGACGGCCTTCAATTCGAACGTATGTTATCGGCCTCGGGCCCGACAAAAGGCAAAGTCCTCCGGCCGTCCGACCATAAGGAGCCCAAGGAGGTCGTGTTCATTCAATGCTCGGGCTCCCGGGACCCGGAACAGCACTATGCCTATTGCTCCAAGATCTGCTGCATGTACACGGCCAAGCACGCCATGCTTTATAAGCACCACGTCCACGACGGCCAGGCTTACATTTTCTATATCGATATCCGCTCCGGCGGAAAAGGCTACGAAGAATTCGTCCAGCGCGCCGTCGAAGAGGACGGCGTGATCTATCTCCGGGGCAAAGTCTCGAGGATCTTCGAAGAAAAGGGCAAGATCAAGGTCTGGGGCGTCGACACCCTGGCTGGAAAGTCCGTCGAGATCGATGCCGATCTGGTCGTCCTCGCCCAGGCCATGCGGCCGTCCAAGGGGGCCGGGGAGCTGGCGAAAAAACTCAAGCTGGGACTGGACAAGGACGGCTTCCTGGCCGAAGCCCATCCCAAGCTCAGGCCCGTGGAAAGCGTTACGGCGGGAATGTTCCTGGCCGGGGCGGCCCAAGCTCCCAAGGACATCCCGGATGCCGCCGGTCAGGCGAGCGGAGCAGCCGCCAAGGCGATCATGATCCTCTCCCAGGAGCGGCTCTTCCATGCGCCGACCGTGGCCAGGGTCGTCAAAAACCTCTGTACGGGCTGCGGGATGTGCGTCGTGGTCTGCCCTTATGATGCCGTCGCCCTCAAGGACGGCAAGGTCGAAGTCAATGAGGTCTTGTGCGAAGGATGCGGCACCTGCACAGCCACTTGTCTGCGATCTGCCATCCAGGTGAAAAACCTATCCCAGCATCAGGTTCATGAAATGATCAGGGCTTGCCTCGGAGGATGAAGATGACGGAAGAATTCGAACCCAGGATCATCGCTTTCTTGTGCAAATGGTGTTCCTCCGCGGGAAGCGACCTGGCCGGCGTTTCGCGAATGGAATATCCTCCCAACGTCACCCCCATCCAGGTCATGTGTTCCGGGAGCGTCTCCCCCCTGTATATTTTTTCGGCCTTCAGCCGGGGAGCCGACGGAGTGCTTGTTTCCGGCTGCCATCCCGGGGACTGCCACTATATCAAAGGCAACTTTTATGCCCGCCGGAAATTGGCCATGGTGAAGAAGCTCCTGGAGCATGTGGGTCTCGATCCGGAACGGTTCCAAATGTCCTGGGTCTCGGCCGCCGAAGGCCAGAAATACACGCAGATCATCAAGGATTTCGTCAATGAACTCAAACCTCTCGGTCCTCAGATGAAATTGAGGAGAAACCCATAATGGTGAACATCGAAGACCTCAAGTCGGAAGCAAGAAGGGTTCTCAAGGGAGGAAAGGTCAAATATATCATCGGCTATGAGCGGGCCTCCGAAACGTGGAAGGCCAATCCTGTTTTTCTGAAAAATCCCGAGGACGCAGATAAGCTGGTCTGGGATCCGACCTGCTTCCACAATCTGGTCCGCTTCGTGGTGGACGAAAAACGCCGGAAAGCCAAGGAGAAACAACCGGACACGCGGCCCGTCGGGATCGTGGCCAAAGGCTGCGACAGCCGGGCGATCATCGTCCTGCTCCAGGAAAAATTCATCGAGCGCATGGATGTCTATATCATCGGAGTTTCCTGTGAATCGACCGGTGTCATCGATGAGCGCAAGCTGGCCAAAAAAACGGCGGGCAAGACCGTGCAAAAGGTCGAGTTCGGCGAGAAGCAGAATTATATCGTCACGACCGAGGACGGGACGATGGACATCCCCGCCGCCGAGATTATGGCCGACCGGTGCCTGGAATGCATCGCCAACATCCCCGTCGTCTCCGACCACCTCCTCGGCGACAAGACCAAAAGAGCCGTGGCCCGTCCGTTCCAATCCGTTGAGAAACTGGAGTCTCTTTCCCAGGAAGACAAATGGAAGTTCTGGACTGATCAGATGAAAAAATGCATCCGCTGCTACGCCTGCCGCTCAGCCTGCCCGATGTGCTACTGCGATGAATGCGTCGTGGACACGATCAATTTTGCGGTGACCGCCGACACGACGGCCGAGGAAAAAGCTCAACGGATCAAATGGCTTGAGAAATCCCCCATTGACTCGGAGAACATCTTCTATCACCTCGTCCGGGCCATCCATCTCGCCGGCCGCTGCATCGACTGCGGCGAATGCGAACGAGCCTGCCCGGTGAACATCCCGCTCCGGATGCTGAACAAGAAAATGGAAAAGGAGGCCAAGGAGCTGTTCGGATACGATGTCGGTTTCGACGCGGACCAGCCGGCTCTCATATCATGTTTCAGGGATGGAGATCCCGAAGATTTTATCAGGTGAGATGATGGACAAGATACTGGCAAAAAAAGACTTCCCAGAGTGGCTGAAGAAACTCGAAGCTTATCGGGTTTACGCTCCCCGGAAACAGGATGACGTATGGAACTATGAACCTGTCAGCGGCCCGGGCAACGTCCAGTTAGCTGATGTGATGACCGCCGTCCCCGCCAAAAAAATTGTTTTTCCGCAGCGGGAATATTTCTTTGAATTCCGCGAAACGGATGACAACGGCACCAAGCTCACCGAGCTCCTGCCGGAAGACAATCCCGTCGTCGTCTTCGGCGTCCGGCCGTGCGAGGGGAAAGCGGTGACTCTCACGGATAAAGTCTTCAGCGGCGAATTCGAAGATCCCTACTACTGGAAACGGCGGAACGCCACAACCCTCGTCGGCCTGGCCTGCGGCACCCCTCCGTCTCCGAATTGCTTCTGCACTTCCGTGAACGGTTCGCCTCACTCAAAAGAGGGTTTGGACCTCCTCCTCACGGACCTGGGGGAGACTTTTTATGCCGAAGCTCTGACGAAAAAAGGCGAGAAACTCATTCTTGAGGGGCAAAAGCTTTTTAAGGACCCGAAGCCCGAGGATAAAAAGAAAGCCGAAAAAATCCAGGTCGAGGCCGAAAAAAAGATCCGCCGCAAGCTTAACCGGATTGAAAACGTCCCTCTCAAACTCAAGGGGATGTTCGATTCTCCCTTCTGGGACGACGAATCCATGAGCTGCATCCGCTGCGGCATCTGCACCTATCTCTGTCCCACCTGCCACTGCTTCGACATGAACGATGAAGTCGAAACGACTACGCCGCTTCAGGGAAAAAGGGTCCGCACCTGGGACACCTGCCAGTTCCCCGACTTCACGATGCACTCGTCGGGGCACAATCCCCGGCCGGAGAAATCGTCGCGGCTCCGCCAGAGAATCAACCATAAATTCCAATATTTTGTCGAGATCTGGCAAAACTACCAATGCACGGGCTGCGGGAGGTGCATTTCCTTATGTCCCGTGGGGATCGATATCATTAAAGTCGTCGAAAAGGTAAGAGACTATGGGTCATAATGTCTATCTTCCAAAACTGGCCAGGATCATCGAGATCAAGGAAGAAGTGAGCGGCGCCCGGCCGATCAAAACGTTCCGGACGAATTTTCTCGACGGCGATGGATTTTTGTATCGCTGCGGCCAGTGCGCCATGCTCTCCGTCTTCGGCAGAGGCGAGGTGATGATTTCCATTTCGTCCTCTCCCCTGGTCAAGGACTATCTCCAGTTCAGCGTCCTGAAAATGGGACGGGTGACTTCCGCCCTTCATGACATGGAAGTCGGAGATGTCCTCGGAATCCGGGGTCCCTACGGCAACAGCTTTCCCCTGGACGAATGGAAAGGCAAGAACATCATCTTCGCCGGCGGCGGAATCGGCCTCGCTCCTTTGTGGGGGCTCGTTCACATGACTCTTGGGAATAAAAAAGACTACGGAGATTTGACCCTGATCTACGGGTCCCGGACGTCCAAAGACATCGTCTTCAAAGAAGAGCTCGAGGAGCTTAAGAAAAGGATGCCCGTCCATCTGTCCATCGATGTGCCCGAGCCCGGATGGAGCGAGTTCGTCGGGTTTGTGGCCCAGAATGTGATGGATAAGAAACTATCGCCCCACAACGCCATCGCCATCACCTGCGGTCCTCCGATTATGATCAAGACCGTCATCAAAGCCCTCAAAGACCTTAAGTTTGAGGATGAGCAGATCTATACGACAGTGGAAAACAAGATGAAATGCGGCATCGGAAAATGCGGACGCTGCAACATCGGCCGACATTATGTCTGCAAGGACGGACCGGTCTATTCCTGGGCCGAGCTAAAAAAATTGCCCCAAGAATATTAAGGAAAGCCCCGCATTCCAAGGAAGGAGAGTTAAGATCATGGCAAAGAAGAAAGAGACCAAAAAGAAGCCTGAGAAAACTGCAAAAATAAGAACCGAGAAACAAGAGCCGGCCAAAGCGATGGTCACCGTTTACATCATGGGCAAAGCTTATCAGGTGCCGGCCGACGCCACGATCATGGGCGCCATCGAATACGCCGGCTACCAGATCAAGCGGGGCGCGGGCTGCCGGGAGGGATTCTGCGGGGCTTGTGCCACGGTTTACCGCATGCCGGGAGATTACAAGATCTACACCGGCATGGCCTGCATGACCCTCGTCCAGGACGGCATGTGGCTGTCCCAGCTTCCGGCTATTCCCGCCCAGAGGCCGGTCTATGATCTGGACGAGCTCAAGGCCAATGTCCAGACGTTCCAGAAGCTCTACCCCGAAATCTTCCGCTGCGTGGCCTGCAACACCTGCACCAAAGCCTGCCCCCAGGACCTTGAGGTCATGGATTACATCCAAGCGGCCAAGCGGGGCGATATCGAAAAAGTCATGGACCTTTCCTTCGACTGCCTGAGCTGCGGCCTGTGCGCCATCCGCTGCCCGGCGGAGATCGTCCATTACAACGTCGGGATTCTGGGCCGAAGGCTCTACGGAAAATATCTCATTAAGAAAAGCGAGCATCTGGAAAAACGAATCAAAGAGGTCAAGGCGAAAAAGTATGACAGCGAATACAAAGAGATGATGAAGATGAAGAAAGACGAGCTCAAGAAGAAATATTACGCCCGGGACAGCGAATAAAAGGAGTGTCCGATGTATCCAGAATATATGCATGATTCCCTGAAGAAGGTCGATGAAACGCGGCCCAAGAGGCTCGAGCTTGAAAAATCCGTAAAAAACGTCTTTCCGCCCATGTCCGCCGAGGAGCGGCAGGACGTCTTGACCAAATTTCATCCGGACGAAAAGCCCGATTCCCGGCGCAAGATCCACATCGGCCCCAACAAGGACGAACTGCTGACGACCGAAGTCGCCGACATCCTCGAATCCCACAGCCGGATCAACCCCAAGCTTTTCGACCTGACGACCCCGGATTATGAGACCGACATCCTCATCGTCGGCGGCGGCGGCGCCGGATGCGCCGCGGCCATCATTGCCCGGCAGAACGGCTCCAAATCGATCATCTCGACCAAGCTCCGGCTGGGCGATGCCAACTCTATGATGTCGCAGGGTGGAATGCAGGCCGCCGTCACGGAGAAAGACTCTCCGACGCGCCATTATCTCGATGCCATGGGCGGCGGCCACTTCGATAATAAGCCCGACCTGGTGCGCGCCATGACCGAGGACGGACCTGAGGTCGTCAAATGGCTCGAAGATCTCGGCGTGGTCTGGGACAAGAACCCGGACGGCTCGATGTACGTCCTTCACGGCGGAGGAACGTCCCGGAAGCGGATGCATTCCTGCCGCGATTATACGGGCGCGATCATCATGCGGACGTTGATGGACGAAGTCCGCAATCATCCCGAGGACATCAAGATTCTGGAATTCATGCCGACCATCGAGCTGATCATGGATAATAAAGGACGGTGCGCCGGCGGCGTCCTCTACAACCTGGAGACGGAGGAATATTTCACCGTCAAAGCCAAGGCTGTCATCATCGCTACCGGCGGCTACGGCCGGCTCCATATCCGCGGCTTCGACACGACCAACCACTACGGCGCGACCGGCGACGGCCTGGTCATGGCCTACCGGGCCGGGGCCAAGCTCCTCTACATGGATTCGGTTCAGTACCATCCGACCGGCGCCGTGTTCCCCGAGCAGATCGGCGGCTTTCTGATCACCGAAAAGATCCGCGGCGCCGGAGGGCAGCCGATCAACAAATTCGGCGAGCTCTTTGTCTGGCCGAGGGAACCGCGGGACGTGGAAAGCGCCGCGTTCATCCGTGAATGCCTTGAGCGGAAAAACGGCATCCAGACCCCGAGCGGCCGCTGGGGGGTATGGCTCGATTCGCCCCTGATCGAGATCATCCAGGGCGAAGGCTACATCAACAAGAACTTCCCGGCCATGTACCGCCAGTTCATCCGGTACAACATCGACATCACGAAAGAACCGATGCTCGTCTATCCCTCGCTCCACTACCAGAACGGCGGGGTCGAGATCAACGACCGCTGTGAGACGAACCTCAAGGGCCTCTATGTGGCCGGTGAAGCCTCGGGCGGCGTTCACGGCCGGAATCGCCTTATGGGCAATTCCGTCCTGGATTACAACGTCTTCGGACGGCGGGCCGGCAAGTTCGCCGCCGAGTATGTGAAATCCGCAAGCCTTGGAAAGCTGACCCTCGAGCATATCGCGGCCTACGAGAATGAGATTAAGCGGGCCAAGATCAAGACCGACCGGATCGCTCCTGTCCTGCTTCCGTTGTATACGTCGGAAGAAGTGAAGAAGCGCCAGCTGACCGCCCACTACGAAGGCACGCTGCGGTAATCCACTGAGCGAAGCTCATAAATCTGCCCCAGTCTGGGCCTAACAGAGTCATCAACCATAGAAAAAGATCCGGATTAGAATGCCTCAAGCTCGGCCAGATGCAGCCAAATTGTGGCTAATCTACCACAGGCCGGGCTGCGCGGCGCTTCCAAGACTGTAAAACAGTGTCACCAATCGTCACCGGCAACAGAGGTGCAGCTAGGCGCGAGGCGGGCGCCGCGAATCGACGCCTGCCTTGCTTTCTGTCACCGCTTCTACCGGCTACTTGGCGACTTTCAGCGGCGGCAGGAAGTTCTCGAGCACCCAGAGCTCGTATTTGGACCCCTCATTGACGCTGAACGCAAAGCGGCGGTTGTCCGGGTGAAGCGTGAAGAACTCCATTTTGGGAACGGAGAGGTCCAGCTTCAGGGGCGTCCCGCCCTGCGCCGGAATCCGCCAGATTTCACTAATCTGCAAGAATTTACCGCTCTTGTCATCGAGTGCCTGAGCGATAATGTAACGGCCGTCCCTGGTCCACCTCAGTACGGAATAATGAGCCAAACCGCGAAATAGCTCCCGGGGCTCCCCTCCGTTGAGGGACACGGTCTTTACAACGTGGTTCACCTGGAAAACCGCATCCTGGCCGTCCGGCGAGAGATCGTCGTAGGAGTTGAGTACTTCCGTCCCTACTTTGACGCCGACCGACTCTTCACCGGTGTCAAGGTTGCGTTTTATGATCCCTCCCTTGCCCATGTACACCAGGGTCTTCCCATCCGGACTGAGCCTGGGGGCCCAGCGTCCATCTGCCAACTTAGTGATCTCGCTTGTTTCAGTATCAATCCGGAAGAGTGCATTTTCCTTTACCGTCATCCCCCACGCAAGGACGGTACGGCTGTCCGGTGCCCAGTAGATATCCCAAACCTTACGAAGTCGGGTGGACAGAAAGCGCTCTTCCCCGGTTGCGGTGGACCGGATCGTGAGGTTGTTGTTTCCGTTACCGATTTCACGCCCACACGAAATATAGAGAAGGCTCCTGCCATCGGGTGACCATGTTGACCTTGATGGTGGACCGTTATACCGCGTCGTGACCGTCGCGGGTGGCACGATCACCTTACCGGTTTCAAGGTCGACCTCACCATAGTAAAGATGACCTAAAGGTGTGGCGGTTTTGTAATAAAGGGAGCCATCCGGTGCAAAGCCAAGAAAATTTGAATCTCTTCCGAAGTCCTTTTTCAGCAGCTCTGGTTCTCCTTGCTGCTTCCCACCGGTGATGTGGACGGTCCAGATGTCCCACGTACCTGAGCGGTCGCTGAGGAAGAGAAGGCTTCTCCCGTCCGGTGTCCATGCAAGCAGTTCATCCTCCGCGGGATGCCCGGCAACAACCACCTCATTGCGACCATCAACGGTCATCAGGAAGACGTCACCATGGGGTGGGTTTCCCTCATTCACCAAACTGAACGCGACAGATCGCCCATCGGGCGAGAAACTGGCCCTTGTCAACATGTACGGGGCCGAAGCAATACTCCTCAGGACGCGCACCGAGCCGTCCACTGTCGAGATCAGCACCAGTTCAATCCCCTTGCTGGATACGCTGCGAAGTGCAAGGATGGACCCTGCGTCAGGCGACCAATCGAAGGCTTGGGCAGTGCTCTCACTGTAAAGTGTGCGAAGGCCCGAACCATCCAGGTTTCTAATCCGCAGTTGAGGGCTCCCGTCCTTCGTAAACCTGTCGTATGCGATTTGTTTTCCGTCGCGTGAGAACGCTTGGCCCTCGACGTAGTTCTCCCTCTCGCCCCAGGGCCCCCTATTTGTGATTCGGCTCGTCTGTCCGCTGGCAACTTCAAACTGGACCACGTCACCCGTGCCCCTGTCCATATATCTGATGTACTTGCCATCCGCGGTCAAAACCCCACGGACGCCGGAGGCGTCTGTGAGAACCCGGCGTGCGACGAGTCCCCCGGCGCCACCGGGACCGCCAAGTGCCGCCAGCCTCACCCGCGCCTGCGCCACAATCTCGGATTGATCGGCGAAGTCGCGCACGACGCGCTCGTAGGCTGTGCGGGCCTCTGCATTGCCCAATTTTTCATAGCACAGTCCGATATACAGTTGAGATTTCGCCGCATATTCTCTTTCACCCGGATATTTTTTGATAATCTCGTTAAAGAGCTTAATAGCACTGTTAAGATCACCTTTTGTTTCCATGGCGAATTTCGCTTTCTCGAAAAGCACTTTATGCTCTGGAGAATTTTGAAGCCCGAATGCCGTTAGTACAACTACCGCAATTGCGGCTGAAATAATAATTTTTTTTAGATTCATAATGCTGCCTCCTGCCGGTGATTTTTCCATTCACCAACAAAGTAGCTCTTTTCATCTTTAATGTTGTCAAATAAAAGTAAAAGAATGTAAAAGATTGTTATCAGCCCACGAACCTGTATCCCGCTCCATAGACGGAAAAGATATGTTTGGGATGAGAAGGGTCTTCCTCTATCTTTTTCCTCAATTTCAGGATATGGTTGTCGATGGTTCGGGTCGTGGGAAATCTCTCATAGCCCCAGATTTTATCGAGCAAAGCCTCTCTGGTGACAACTTCGCCTCTATGCGCAACGAAGTATTTGAGAATCTCCACTTCAAGCGATGTCAGGTCAGCTTCCTTACCCTTGCGCCTGACTTTGAAATGAGAAAAATCAACTTCAACATCGCCAAAAAAATAAGCTTCAGGGATTTTTTTCACTTCCCTTTTCTCGCGCCTCAGATGCGCTTTTAGCCGGGCCAAGAGTTCTCGAATGCTAAAAGGCTTGGTTATATAATCATCGGCGCCGACTTCCAACCCTACCACCTTGTCGACCTCTTCCCCTTTGGCGGTGAGCATAATGATTGGGATATTCATATTCTTCTGACGAATCTCCCGGCAGACTTCAAGACCATCCATTTTGGGGAGCATAATGTCAAGAATGATTAAATCCGGCCGTTCCTCCAAGGCCTTGCGAATTCCTTCCTGACCATCATAAGCCCAGGCCACATCATATCCTTCGCCAGCCAGATTGAGTTTCAACCCTTTAACCAGGTCCTCTTCATCCTCGATAATCAATATCTTCTCTTTCATTCCTATTCCTCATTAGGGCCAGGGAAAGGAAGAATCACTGAGAAGATACTCCCTTCTCCTGGCTGGCTCTCGACTTTTACCCTGCCACCATGAGCTTCTGTAATGTGCTTGACCAACGTCAGTCCTAAGCCGCTTCCTCCTGTTTCTGATGTTATTTTATTCTTTACCCGATAAAATCTTCGAAAAATCTTTGATGTTTCCCTGGGCGAGATTCCTATTCCCTTATCTTCGACTCGAAGGACAGCACTATTTTTCTCTTTGAATAATCTTACTGCCACTTCCTTTCGACCCGGAGAAAACTTCATGGCATTGCTTAAAAGGTTGATTAAAACACTGGCCATGGCTTCCGGGTCAAAATCCATCTGGGGAAGATCGTGGGCAATTTCTGCTTGAATCTTAAATCCTTTCTTCTCCAAGTGATAGCGGTAGGAATCTAAAGTATCCCGAACAACATCAGACAAATTCCCTTTTTTAAAATTGAATTCTTTTCTTCCCATCTCAATCCTGGAGAAATCTAGAACATTATTGATGAGGTGCGACAGCCGCTCGCTCTCTTTGGTGATGATTTCATAAGCCTCCCGCTTTTCTTCCTCTTCCAGGTCTTCTTTTCGTTGGAGTGTTTCGCCGTAGAGGCGAATGAGCGTCAGGGGCGTTTTCAACTCATGGGAAACATTGTGGACGAATTCGGTTCGAAGGCGCGTTGTTTCCGTTTCCCTTGCAATATCACGCACGATTAAAACAACACCCAAAAGCATTAAGACCACAATGACACTGAGGAGCATTCCATAGAGAATGTTCTCACGACGCGCTGTTCTCTCCAACTCATTGAAGGAAGGCTGAGAAATCAGGAGTTTCCAGGGGAAGGGAAACTGGCGAAAGGATAAAGATAGAGAATCTTTTGAAGCCAATTCCTTTTTTCCTGTAAAGACATTTTGACCGCTTTCATCGATGACCTGAATCTGAAGCCCGGAATCTTCTCTGACCTCGCCTAATACTTTCGGCAATATATCTTTTTTAAAATAATCAAGACCCCAGCACTGGCCCCCATAAAGAGTTTTTTCTGGTTGAAAATCAGGAAAGAGGCGATAAGAGATGAGACAAAAATTTGCTTCTTGGCGGACGGCAAAGAAACGTTCTGGCTGGCTCTCTTCCTCTCTCCTGGAGAGAGCATGTTTTTCTTTTATTCGGGGAACAACCTCCCTTTTCAAAAAGTCTGTAAAAAGCAATGCTTGAAGATAAGGAGCTTCCCTCTCTCTCAAGGCATCGTAAGATCTTTTAATCTCAGGAAATTTCTCATTCAGTTTTTTGTTAAAAATTGATTCGATTTCGGAAACAAAAAAATCATAGCTGGAAAAGCTAAGAAGCCAAACTCCATTCCTTATCTTCTGATAAAAGTCGAGCAAAATTTTCAGGCTTTGCTCCTCTCTCCCTCGATGCTGTTCTATCTCAAATAACTGAAATGCAGCCCCTATTCCATAAGGATGGCCTGCTTTATCCTGTAATTGTCCATGCCTGGCAGATAGCTCGCTATAAACTCTGTAGGCTCCCTCATATTCTTTCAAGGAAAGAAGACAACGGCCCAGGCCTTCAAGGGCCATGGCCTGATCTTGCTCTGAAGAGGCTGACACTGAGCATTGTTTATAAAGCTCAGCGGCCCGCCGGTAGTTCTTTTGGGTGAATTCAAAAGATTCTGCTCTCTGAAAATCTTGAGAAAAGTTGCTGTTCAATAGGCTTTTCTCCTGCTGAAAAACCGAAGCATCCTCGGCTCCAGTGCGAGGAAAAATGATTTGATAATCAGCATCGAGGAGAAAAGCCTGGCCTGTGACTTGCTTGGAGTCTAAAGGAAAATTAGAAGGGCCTTGACTCGCGCTTTCTTGCTGGATCAATGAAATAAAATTTTCCGCCTTTAAGGCCTGCTCTTCATACTCGAGAAGTTTAGCCTCGAGAGACTTCAGCGCAGCTTCGCCTGAAATCCAGAGATTTGATTCAAGAATTTTCTGGACTGCCTCACGCCTTTTGGCAAAAGTGCTCAAGCTTAAATAGCCAACGATAAGCGAAGGCAACAAAATGGCAAGCAGGAAAATGAGGACGATTTTCTTTCGGGCTAATATCCCCTGAATGAATATTTTCATCGCCGGCTTTGAAATCCGACTCGCTGAATAATTTCATGTCAATTGTATCAAATTCAATCATCAAAATGTCATAAAAATGTAAATAATTGTCATCAAATATCATTAGGATAAGAGTCTGCTTTTTGGCTGCGTTGGCCAAGTGGGAATCTTGATCCCCATTTACCCATCCAATCATCGCGTGTAATTGTTCCATGCTGCGAAGTGAAAGATTGAAGTTTGAGTTGTAAATGAGATTTTTAATGGATGAACTGAAAAGAGAAATTAATAGGAGGTAAGATGGACTAAAAACAAATTGATGAGATCGTAAAAATTGTCAAAAAATACCTGTTCCCAGCCGTGAGAATTGCTTACTTGGATGACGTGAAGAAGCTGAACATTAGGATAAATGAAGTCAATATGACGGCGATGATTTGACGAGATCGGCCGCCGGGTTAGACCGGAACACATCGGACGGGTTAATACTGATCACCTGAAGCGACTCCAAAAAAAACCTGGGGACCGAGCATTCTATCTCCATTTCCTCCGTTCCTCAGGGGATAAGTAGAATCCGAAAACGAAGGCATCCCACAACTCGTCGCCCAGATCCCAATACCGCTGGGTCGCGGCCAGGGCGAAGTCGCGGCAGTAGGCGGTCAGAAACGCCCTGGCTTTCTCCGGATTCTGCGCGTAAAGGTCCAAGCTGCTCTTTTCGATCAGGGGAATTTCGGCGAATGCCCGGTCTTCCAGATCTTTGATCAGGTTTTCGACGATGCTCCGGCATTTGCCCAGCCGAGCTGGGCGAGCCGGGCCGCCCGCCGGAAGGCCCAGGCTGCGGACCCGGTCGCAAGAGTCCAACTGGACGGCGGGATTATGCCATAGCTCTTTGCCTGGCCAGACTAGGCCTTCGCAGAAAAGAAGTGCCGTATCGGGCTCTGGATGACATTGAGGGGACGGAGGTCTATCGGCTTTCGGGGGATTTCTTGACCGTCCGGAACGATGATACGGCCGGACGGCCTCCTTCACGGCCATCTTTGTGTTCTTGACTTCGATCCGCAGCCGGGATTGTCCTCTTTACACGATGGGAGGTATTGATTCCGAGCTTTTTAGGAAGGAATGTCGCGGAGCGCGGAAAAGCAAATCCTTATCCTCTGACTGGGGATGCCTTGTAGCTATAGCTGCGGTGGCCTTTCGAGAATGTATGGAGTAGAAAGGACGAATTAAGTCTTATATTATGTGACATTTGCCATTAACGCAAGCCTTTCTGGCT
>Ga0315279_10003307_pt1 | contig 22660 bp, 4 predicted proteins | sample YL17G06_20_MG_FD_203694 | JGI IMG/M metagenome (GOLD analysis project Ga0315279, IMG submission 203694) | Sediment microbial communities from Yellowstone Lake, YNP, Wyoming, USA - YL17G06_20 | ecosystem: Environmental > Aquatic > Freshwater > Lake > Sediment | place: USA: Wyoming | collected... | reverse complement strand
CCTATATTGCCAAGAGAATCGTGCGGGTCGGGCCGCCATTGCCAGGCTTGAAGCTGAGTGAGATTCTCGTTGCGTCAGAAGACGGGAGCGAGCAGTACGTGTTCACCTACGGAGGCCGGCACCTGCGCACGCTCGACGCACTGACCGGTGTGACGAAGTATACGTTTAACTATGATTCCGCCAACCGCCTCGTCTCTATCGTTGATGTTGATAGTCTTGTCACAACGATCGAGCGAGACACGAGCGGCAAAGCGACAGCCATTATCTCTCCGTACGGTGTGCGGACTCAACTCGTGCTGGATGCAAATGGCTATCTGTTGCAGGCCATCAATCCGGCAAACGAGTCGAGGCAGTTTACTTACACTGACAAGGGGCTGATGACGAGCATGACCGACGCTCGTGGCAGCATGTACACCTACACGTACGATTCGCTGGGCTATTTGACGAAGGATCTGGATCCCGTCGGCGGGTTCACGGCTATCTCCCGGGTAAACGACAGCACCGGCTATACTGTCACAGCAACGACAGCTATGGGGAAGGTCACGAAGTACCGGGTAGATCAACTGCGCGATGGGACGAAGCAGTTTACAACGACTGACCCGAATGGACTGAAGACAACAACGAGTGACGCTACCAACGGCACGGCCACCAGCACAGCACCCAATGGCATGCAAACGCCGGTAGAGCAGAAGCCGGATCCTCGTTACGGTATGCAATCGCCCTTAGGCAGTGTAAACCTTAATACACCTAGCGGCTTGAAATCCAACGTGAATCAGATTAGGAAAGTCACACAGATGTCGGGAACGCAGGTTACCGCACTAACCGACAGCATCATTGTTAACGGAAAAAGCTACAGGACGGAATGGGATGGAGTTCAGCACAGGCTCATCGAGACGAGTGCAGAAGGTAGAAAGAGATTCATATACCTTGACAAAAAAGGAAAAATCATCAAAGACTCCACCTCAGGACTCGCTGCGCTCACAATTTGCTATGATTCAAAGGGAAGGAAAATCGAGTCACGTCAGATCGAGCGACGAACCTTGTTTGAGTACGATAATCTTGGTCGGCAGTCAAGACTCATTGACCCCTATGGACGGTCGACTTACTTTTACTACGACAGCGCGGACCGATTAGTGAAAACCGTTGGACCCGATTCGTCGGAGATTCTCTTCACCTATGATCGGAACGGAAATGTTACCTCCGTTACTCCATTTGGCAAACCTAGCCACAGCTTTGAGTATTCCCTTGTTGACTTAGAGATGTCTTACGCGCCGCCGTTTACTGGTGATAGCGCCCGATCAACTACTAAGACTTATACCCTTGACAAGGAGTCGCATAAAGTCCTGCGACCCGATAGCTTGAACATCACAATGGAGTATGGTGGCACCGGATCATTGGCTGGTCAGCCAAGGCGGATCCTGTTCGACAGAGGTGCGATAACAAATCTGTATGACACGACCAAAGGATTGCATATTGGCGCAGTAGCTCCAAATGGAGACTCCGTTAAGTACGTGTACGACGGTGCTCTTCTGAAGCGAATTACATGGACTGGCAGCGTCAAAGGCAATGTTGTATTGAGTTACAACACGGATCTCCAAGTTAGCACTGAGACTGTCCTGCCGGTCGTTGGAAAAGCCGACAGCATCAACATGAACTATGACAAGGATGGCTTGATTACCATGGTTGGCGCCTTGAAGCTTCGGTACCGATTTGACAATGCCCTGCTCTTGAGCGATACGCTTGGCGGTATCATCACGAATTACACTTACTCTTTGGCTGGCGAACTCCTAAGCAAGGAGACAAGATACGGCTCCACCACACTATTCAAAATCGAGTTTAACAGGGACAGCCTAGGCAGGATTACACATCAGGTGGAGAGCAACGAGGGAGTCGTCAAGAGGCTCGGCTACCGCTATGATGGGCTAGGACGCTTGAGTCAAGTGTGGAAGGATGACACGTTGATCTCGGCGTATTCGTTCGATTCTAATGGCAACCGATTGAGTCACTGGATCCCTACTAGCAGCGAAAGCGGGTCGTATGACCAGCAAGATCGTATAATTAGGTATGGTCAAGACTCATATGTCTACAGATCCGACGGAACGCTGAAAATGAGAGCAAATATCTTGGACACCACAAGATACTTCTTCGATGCATTTGCTAATTTGATGGCTGTTCGGTTGCCAGATGGGACTGTAGTTGAGTATGTTCTGGATGCAAATGGGCTTAGAATCGGGAAAAATGTGAACGGTGCTGTGACACGGCGATGGATCTATGCCAACAACCTGAGAATCATCGCTGAGTTGGATAGCACCAACCAAATCACCAAACGTTTTGTTTACGCGACGAGTCAAAATGTCCCGGAGTACTTTGTGAGTCCCAGCGGTACCTATCGAGTCGTGACGGATCATCTCGGAAGCCCCCGCTTGGTAGTCAACAGCTCAACCGGTGCAATCGTTCAACGAATCAACTACGATGAATACGGAAATCAGCTATGCGACGACAATCCGGGACTCACGCCATTTGGATATGCTGGCGGACTGTACGATCAACACACCGAACTGACGCAATTTGGTGTGCGAGATTATGATCCAAAGGTCGGAAGGTGGATAGCGAAGGATCCGATCTTGTTCAGAGGAAAGGATTCAAACCTATTCTCTTATGTTGAGAATGACCCAATCAACAATGTAGATCCGAAAGGCATATGGACGACAGGTGCCCACAGGAAGCTTATCTCGAATGCACTGTCGAACAGAGTGGATGCCGCGAAAATTGAAATCATGGTCCAAGCGGGGAAAGGTCTCGATGATCGGACACAAGGACAAGAAGATTCTTATATTCATGGAATGGCTGCCTGGGGTCAATCGTTGGAAGTGGCCCTAGGCCAATCCAGCAAATTCATCAAGGAGAATCTAGATATGGCTCGCTACCTATCCATGGCAGGCGAAGAATGGGCAGCTACATACTTCCTTGGACTATCGCTGCACACGATCACGGATTCCTACAGTCCACTACACCGAGATCGCAATGGAAACCCCAAGGCTCTTAAGAATCGCCTCGGCGCTTGGCAGCATAACTCTCTCTATGAAGGCGTGGGTAACATAACTGAAGAGATTCGTAGCAAATCAAGCATAGAAATCAATGAGGCATACGACTATGTCTTCGGAAAAAGGTAAATCGGAAAAAGATATCCGCCGAGCATGTCTAATAGGTGCATACGGTGGATTGATTTCAGTCCTTATTTACTTTGTGGGACTCTGGATTGCTGGTCCTCATGGTAGTCTTGTCGAAATATTGTTCTATGTAGTTGCCTTTCCGATGTGGCTTTCCGTTTCCTTCGCAAGGGTGCTTGGTCTCGAGAACAACCCAATTGTGGTTTTTGCAGGGACAATTGTGTTTCAATTCGTTATCCTGAGCATCTTGGCCTTCGGTGTAATTAGGATTCATCGTTCCTCTTCAAAACGTAGCGACAAGGGTCAAATCATCGATTGAGCGGTAGAAGGCCATGTTGTGAGGCCAAGCAGGATTGCAATGAGGAATATTTCCTCCCCTGAGTTAGGACTTCTGTCCTGGCACTAACAGGTGATTTGACTCCATGAGTACACGCGGTCACTTACAACTAGCCATGAGGTGTCGGGAGATGACTCCCGACACCGGATGAGGAACCCATTGGCTTCCGATCGGGTGTCAGGGCGCATTTCCCGACAGCGGTTGTAACAAGCATCAAGTTGGACTGATCTTAGGGACACACGTGGCTACCCGATGATTGCTAACAAAGGGCCAACTTCCTTTGCCACTCTGCCCGAAGATGCCTCCAAGAGTACCCACCTGGAATTTGCGAAATCACACATTACTCTGGCGAAATAGCATTGAGGATTGTCGCAAGAACTGTTTGAAAGCTGTTGCAAGCAGAGAGCTAGCATGTGCTAGTCTCTTCAACACCGGAGGACTACGCTGATATTCCACTTGCAGGGAGGTATTGAATGGAAGGTACGATTGCCCACGCCTCTGTCTTCCTCATCGCAGCGATTCCCCTGCTGGCACGACAGACCGACACGCTCAAGCTAAAGGAGCCTGAGCTCCCCAAGGGCGCCACCGAGCTCACGACTATCAGCTTGAGTTTGCAGCTGTGATGTGTTGTGGCTGATGAAGAAAGCAGAAAAGTAGAATCCTTGCAAGCCTTGACGAGAACGAGGCCAGGTTGCCACGCTACAGACTTCTGCCGTACAGCTCGCCCTCTACCACCTTGCGCAGATTCCTTGACAATCCTGAACGCAACGGGTACGCTCCGCTCAGGTTGCATTTCTCTCACAACTTGACTATTTTCGCACTATCAAATTAGCGACCCAGAGTCCTGGAGACCACCGAGTCCAAGAGACCTAAGCCGCGTCAGCGTTGCATTTCTATGCTGGCCGCTTAGGTCTTTTTCTTTTCACTCACACTCCCGGATCAAACATGGACTCGTTCAGGGATTACAAAAGGACTCGACTCCCGTACGCGACGCCGTACCAAATCAGCAAGAGTTCGCAGGAGGTCTTACTCAACAACCACGGCAGCGTCCGCGCGGTCATCGAAAACGGGGTGGTGTTGATCCAGACGAAGAAACTGAAAGGCGATCAAAGGGAGCTCGCTCGCATCAACACGAATGTCTCACCGGTGACGATCGAGCTGCTGATTGAAGGTGCAGAGGCAAGCTAAGAGCAACGAGGACTACATTATTGACCATTTCACAAGGATCTCAACACAACCTCTTCGATCGATAGACACCCTCCCGCCACAATTTCCTTTCCGCCTCGGCGTAGTCTCCCACAACTTACTTCAGTCCTTCCATACGAAAATGCCCGCGCGCTATGCGGTGTGCCCGGGACTCTCGTTTTTCGCAGCGGAAGCCGCACACCAGATCGTGAGCAGAACCGTTGAGCGACAACTACGTTCCCTGTTAACAAATGGAGCGTCATTGTTGCACGTGTAATGCGAAGCGCCCAAAGCCACATCTAACGCTCAGCATCAGCTGCGGCGCGCAGCGCCGTCAGTTGCATGCTCTTGTTAAGCGGCCTGACGGCTCGCACGTCCCCACGCGCTGGGAGCCGGATGGCCGAAGAATCTGCCTACAGTCAGCAGTATACCCCCTATTCCGAGCGGGTCGTACAAATTCCGGGCCTCCCTTCGTCGCATTCTCCCGTTAACCCAGTTCCTAGAGGTGATATTCGACGACCAAAACGATATCGCGGATCTTGTCCTGATCGAGGAGAGGCCCCGCGCCGGCTGCCGCCGCCAAGTTTCCCGCCGCATTAATGACAACCGCGTGCTGCCTCTTGAGGCCGGCCACAAACGCTCCGCCAAGCGATTTCGTTGGCAACCCGCCGAAAACATCTCCGGGTGCTGCCGGATTCGTCGGATTTGAGAATCCGTTAACCGCAGTTCCGTTGACCGTCATGGCGAAGTTGCCGACAGGGTTGCGATCTTTGACAGCGAGCACCATGGTCGCCTTCGCTACGGTCAGTGCTTGCTCCTGGAGGAAGAGTGGGAAGTGCCGGTCGCCGATTTCGATCGTGACGGGCGTCCCGGCTGCTGATTCGACGAGTCTGTTGTAGGCGTTTGAGAATTCTTGCCTCAGACTGAATACCCTGGTCACTGAGTTACTGCTGAGATAGTTCAGCAACGCACCTTCAACGGCGGCGTTGCGGCTCTCGACCTGTTGCCGCATCACCCCGTCCTCCTCAGCCGTGTAGCTAAGGTTTAGAAGAATATCGTTGATACTGTAATAGTCGAAAGGCCGGAAGTGTGATGGCAACTCGAGCCGCCATTCGCTCACGGCGCCAGCTCCTTCGAACGGCATGTATTTCTCGTCCCGGAAGCTCAGCTCGAATACGCCAGCGTCTCCCTGCCCGGTGCTTGTAGAAATGGCGGACGTTCCCGTGGTGGGAACCTCGAAAAGATTCGTTGCACCCAACGTAGCGTCTTTGCGGACATAGCTCTTCAAGAGGGTGAGCTTGGCGCTGATGTTCGTATAAGGTCCGGTGATGCACGGGATCGTCAGGCGCACCGCCCGAACTCGACGCCGGTACTGCCCGGGATAGAACATGTCGAAATAGAACTCCGGGACCGCGAATTCACAGCGACCCGTTTCCTTGAGATCAATGATCGCTTGAGGCGCGATTTGAGCGAGCGAGAAACTCTGGTTGATCTCAGCCTGCCGGGTGTTCGTCTCGATGAACCTTTTGTCCATGTTGTGCAATGCCATCAACAGCCGTTCCCCGGCGAGCAAACCGGACCTTGAGGCATCCCACTCGCCACCCACGAAAAACGAGGTATCGCCCGGACGCTCGAACCGATAGGCTTGCTCGGCAAGCCTCGCTATCGCCAGCGCGTTGTTGTACGCTTCACGATGAAGACGCTGCAAGCTCCGCGAGAGGTGGGTATAAAGCCCGAGGTTGGAGAACTTTTCGGCAAAGAACTCCATGATCTCGTCATGCTGCTCCTTCGCCTTGTCATGTAGCTCCAGCGAACGAGTCGCTATGGTTTTCCTCAACTCCGCTACAGCCAGCTCTTTCTCGATCACCTTGATGTCACGTTTAGCCAGCTTTTTTTGATAATCCCAGCCCTGCTCGCGACGCTCGAACCCGGCAACGATACCTGCGATCGTCGCCGTCAGCTCTGCGGCTTTTCCCGTCACAGCTGCCGCCTGCGCCCATCCATCCAGACTTCTTGATACTTCTTCTCCTCCATAGACCATTGCAAATGGGGAGCCTACTCTAGGAAGAAGGCCGGCTATTGCAGCACCTATGTCAAGTCCGAGTACCACTGCTTCGGCTGCCACAGAAATCATTCTAGCAGTCGTCTCCGTTGTTTCTGCCGGTGTCAAGCCTTCGGATATCAGACCTTCATAATAATCCTTCCTGTACTGGGCAGCCGCCTGGCGCCGCGTCACCATCTCAAGGCTCTCCTCGGCGATCTTGAGTTCGTTCTTCCTGACCTCGGTCGTAAGTGCCAGAAGGTTCTTTTGATGAACGTTGCGTAGCTTGGCAAGCCCCTCTGCGTCCCGTTTCTCAAGAGCGGACAGCAATGCGGCGCCGAAGCTCTGCACAACGGCAGCAAAGCTCTTTGCCTTGTCGGCGAGATATCGGAAGCGATACGGAGGCAGGTTTCCTGCAGAGCCAGCGAGGATGTCCTCGAGGCTCAATCCGGCTGCCCTGCCAGCCACGAGCAGCCCAGGTTCGATCTCCGGCGCGAAAAGCGGCAGCAGGCGGAAAACACCCTCGATGTCCAGACAATGGCGCAGTTTGAACAGCCGGTCCGCTACCCGGTCCCAGTACTTAAGCATTCGCTCATTCCCCGGGACACAGAAGATGGGGCTCACTTGACGTATCAACGCAATGCCCCAACTCGGCGCCCAATTGGCCTCACGATTGAGGAGGCGGTCGTACATTGTCGCTCTGCTCACGGGCTTCGCAGCGTCACCCTTTCGCAGCAGCGCGGCATCCGCGGCCGTGATGCGCTGGGCGGCCTTCACAGCGGCGGATTCCACTGCCAGCTCTCGAAGAAGGCTGGGAGTCGGCTTAGTCGGCTCGGTGGGATCCATGGCTATGGCGCCGGCACTCTTCACATACCTGCTTCCGTAAACGGACTTCACCGCCCATGCTCCGCGCTCTGCATCTACCGCAACAAGTTTATCCAATGACCTTGTCACTGATTGCAGTCGATATCCAACTGCGATAATGGACTCCATCTCCATCAGGAACTCGGAGCCTTGGAGCAGTGAATCCTTGATCGTTGGGAACACCTTGGGTGACAGCTTGCCTTCTCCGCACTCGCCAAGCTGGGCCGGCCTGTTGCCCAGGATCTCCTGCGCCGATACATACTTGAGGGTCGCCTCGCGCAAGTACTCAGGGTTCAGCTGAGCGAAGGCTTTCATGAACAGCTCGTCCCCCCAATCCAAGAGGTTGTCCACATACTTCATGATGATCGTCTTCTGGTAGGCGCTGATCCTCAGCCGGGCGATCGCATGTGGATTGAACGGATCTCGCTTGTACTGTTCAATTGCAGCCTCGTCGGTCAGCTGTGCACGAAGCGAATCAGGGTCGAGCCCCCGGAACTCACGATAACGCCAGTTCCGATCGAGCTCTCGCCGGCGGCGCTCCTCTGCTGTGAGTCCCGCTGGCAGACCCTGGATCGTTTCTGCGGCCGTGGGATCGAAAATGTAGTGATACCAGCGCTGCGCGTCCTCAAACCTGCCTTGACTGTTCAGGTGATTGGCGATCAAGAACGGTATATGGAAGAAGATCTCCCGCAGGTAGGTCCCCATGGCGCCGGTGAAGTCGATATTGCCGACATTGGTGGCGTCGTTCACTTCCGCGGTCACAAGCCCGAGCTCATTCGGCTTCTCGGCCAGTTCCTGCTGCGTCTTGTTCGACAGCAGATCGTCCAGGCCCTTGTTGAACAGAATAGAAGCGATGTCCTCGCTGATGCTCGTGTTGAGCCGGCGGAGATGGTATTTGCCATCGGCGCGGTTGCTGCCCTGAAGATAGAAGGCGTCCCGGTTTGACTGCAGGATCACGTCCCGCGTCGACGCATTGACGACGTCCAGTGCCGCAGTCCCCGGGATATCGGCGATCTTCCTCTCCGTTAGCAGGCTCTCAAAGTAACCGGTGACGTCTGCGCTCCACTGCGGTCCGCTCCATGCCATCATGGGCTCCTTGTACTTCCTGAACCGCGCCTCATCGAGCAGCAAAGAGGCAAAGGAGTACTCGTCGAAGCACGGCCGCCCGAGGGCGCTTCTGTGCAAGATCCGACGATTTCCAGTGGAACGGGACCAGACATAACTGTATTCTGGATAGTCGTTACTCAGATTCACTTCGAAGCAGGTAAGCAGGAATACAAGTGCAATGATAACATCAATGTACAAAGGATTGAGCCACGGCACACCGGTAACCGCCGGGTTGTCGTATTCATAGCGGGCGCCGATTCTCAGTTTATAGAGATCCACGGGGGACCACATCTGGAAATCGAACCCACGCAGCGACAGAATGCTTCCGCTGGATGGATAGACCCGATCCCAGCCAAATCCTTCCAGCGTATATCCGTCAAGGGGTTCGGGGTGCGCTTTGCGGTCGTAGCGAGGCGCTACCAGATCTGGAGCCCAAAGGGGCATAGCGGTTAGTTGCTGCCCCTCTACCGAAAACGTGCCCCCCGCAGGCAGCACGTCGGCAGGCAGCTGTATCTCAAGGGTATAGAAGAAGCCCAAGGAAACAATCGCATGACCCGATGCATCTGTGTTGAAAGCAACGCTAATTCCCAAAATCGATCCCGTAACGTGATAGCCAACTATCTTGTTGCTCTTTGTCACCATGAGATCGTTAATGATTCCGTCCTTTTCGTACCAGGTCGGGAAGACCGCGGCATTGAAGGGGTCTGTCTCGAGCCTGATCGGCTGCGGCGGCGTCCAGCTGCCGTCGACCTTCCGGGTGCTGAAGTCAATGAATGCATGGTGCTGATAACCGATAAAGTTGCTGGTCCCCGACTGAACCTTGTTCACAGGCTTGGTCGTATAGCGGTTCCAGAACAGATACAGCTGTCCGTTGTGGACGACGGGGGAGACCTTCCGTACTGGAACCTGGATGTTGAGCTTTTCCCAAGCGCCCCAATGGGTAGCTCGGTCATCGCTGACCGGACCGTAATGGGCATCCTCGACGCGGCGGTAGTAGACCTCCGGTGGGTCGCCCGCAGTCACTCCGAATAGATGCAGCACATCCCGTCGCGACTCTTCATCCTTCTCATGATATGAGCCCGCAATCGTCAAATGGGCGAGCACATCGAAGCCGCGAAGATATCTGCTATAGGCCTCGAGGACCGACTCATTTGTGATCTCCTTTGACAACAGCTCCTCCTCCAAAGTCCTGAAGAGCGGCGTCTTATCATCGCGAAGCTCCGGCTCGATGTAGTTCTCCGGGTACAAGAAGATCTTTCTGTTCGCCTCCCAGACCCGGTAGTTTTTCCGCCATTCCCATTCTGCAGGCAGTATGCTGTCAGGCAATACATGCACGGGATCGGCATCCCCCGGAGGAGTCTCTTCGAGATTCATCAAACAACGGTTCACGTAGAGCTGGACGCTGTCGATGGCAGCGGCAACTCGCGAGGTCCGCATGCAGCCTTCGACCTGTACATCGAGGAGGCAATAGTGGTACAGATCCGTAACCTCATCGAATGGGGTCGTGCCGGAGTGGACAAGGTAGGCAACCAGCCCGTCACGCCTTCGCGACAGCAACTCGTCGCGAAACGGCTCGATCTTCTTCTCCCACTCCGCCTCATCCTCGTATTTGGCCCGAAATGCGGCCTGAAGCGCTACGCTGGCCGCAGCAAGGTCGTCGTAGTTGCCGGACTGGACGAGTTTGAGGGCAGTGCCGCCGATCCCGATGAACTGCGCCAGTTCGACGGCCGCGATGAGCTCCAGGAGCACTTCGAAGGGAGTTGTGCTCAGGCTGAGCTGCGTGTGAAGGGACTGAAGAAGGCCGACCTCGCATCCGACCAGTGCCGCGAGGTCCTCCTGGTCGGCTGCTCCGAAGCGCGACGCCGCTGTGAAAGCGATCAGTATGGCCTTGAGATCGGGAACGGCCTCGCTGCGCGAGAGCCATGCATCGAGAAGCTTGCGGTATATCTCCACGCGCCGTACGCTTGTCGTACTGATGCGATCAAAGTCGCTGATGCCAAACAGGGCGGCGTGCGACTGGATAAACTCCAGATCGTCGCCGTCGAAGACGGTCTCTTGAGAAAAGAGCATTCCCAGGCGCTGCAGCGGTCGAATCAGTCCCGCGATCCTCTGTGGAGGGACACTGTCTCCGCGCAGTTCACGGAAGTACCTGTTGTCATCCAGATTGACGCCCAGCATCGAAAGGAACTGCGCAGCGGCCGCAGGCGAGATACCTGCCCGGCCGGGCAGAAGGGACAGAAGCATGCACTTGCTGTGGTAGGCCCTGAAGATGTCCTGCAGGGACTGCGAGAGAGCGGGGTCCACGCCGGCAGGCAGTGTGATCGCAGCATTGGGATCATAGCCGGCTTTGAGCCGATAATGGCCGTCGGCATCGACTGCTTCCAGGCTCGCAGCGTTCGCAGCGATGAGCGCCCGGGACTGTGCCTCCGTGATCTCGGCTCCCTTGAACTCTTTGGGTACGGCGGCAGTGAAGATCGCCGCCGTATCGGCCGTGATGGTGAGCCGCGTACTGCTTCCTGAAGCGTTCTTCGTTGTGATCGAAAGATGGGTACCGGAGCTGCTCGCTTTCCCGCTGGAGTCGGAACGGAATGCCCGGCTGAAGGACACCTTGGCATTCCAGTCGGCGACAGCCGCGTCAAGGGTCGCATTCGCGGCAAAGGTGATCGTTTCCGGGGCCTCAATCCCGCCGTTCAGGACAGACGTATAGGTCACGGCTTCGCCACCTGCGGTACTGGGAAGAGGCGCTCTGCTGGTAATGACAGGGGCCACTGGACGCAGAAGAGCGAAGACCGTATCGGCAAAAACGAGCAAGTTGGACTGCCGCACCTGTTCAACAAGCTCCTTGGCCAGGTCATCAGGGCTTGCGATCTCTTGTCCGGGGCGTTGCGTAGCGATCTCGCTCCCCGCTCCTACCTTCGGCAGCACTGCTGAAAAGAGAGACGCACTGTCCGTAGTGATTTCCACCTTCGTGTCAGGTCCGGTGCCGGCCTTGCTGCGTATCGACAGGTGTGACCCGGTTGCTTGTTCTGTCCCGAAGGGATCGGAGCGATATGCCACCGTGCGCTGGGCTTTTCCGTTCCAGTCTGCGACCGCTGCTGCAAGATCGGCATTTGCGGCAAACGTGACGGATTCAGCCGGGTGTACAGTCCCGTACGTGGACGGAGTGTAGGTAACTGTCTCGCCGCCCGCTGTTCCGGAGACAGGCGCAGCGCTTGTGACAACCGCCGGCAATCCCGGCCGGACGACCTGTACCAATTCATTCACCGTCCACTTGACCGTTTTCGACCAGGCATGCAGCTTCAGCAGCGCTTCCAGATCCGGCAATCCCTCGATGTGCCCCATCCAGACCTCGGGGACCAGTCCACAGAGCGCGAAGAGCTCCGGAATGCTCACCTTCAACACTTTAGCGAGCCGGGCGTGGCGATAGAGCAGAGAGAGGTTCCGCAGGCTCAGGGTGAATTTTTTCTTGTTTTCGTCGCCTGAAGCTGGATCTATCCCCAACGGCCGTGCGAGCCCGATAATGAGCTGGTAAAGCTCGTCGTCATCGGTTCCGGTCCCTGCCAGAAGCCGATGCAGGTTCGGATCTATGATCGCCGGGGCAGCATTGGCCAGTGCCGGATGGAGGAAGTTCGTGGCCGGTTGGGGATAATTCCCTCCGGTCTCGACGAACCGCGCCTGATTAAAAACTCGGTCGAACAGCGGGACCGTGAGCCTAGCAAGGGGGGATGCGGTCTTGGGGTAGGGTGTGGGCCCGTCCTCTTGCTCAGCGCTCTCGCCCGGTGCGCTGCGCACGATCGCGTACTGCGGCAGCAGCGACCAGAGCGCGGTGATCTCCTCGATACTTACGTCATGCCCGGACTGCAAACGGCGGATATTCGCCACGGCCTGCACCGCCGCAGCGTCAATGCCTGAGCCGATCCCCGCCTGCTTGAGGTGGGTGAGGACCAAATCTAGCTCACCAATGCGCCACCCCGTTGCTCGCCATAATCGAACAAACCGGTGCATGCGGTCCAGGGCCGCGCATGTCAGCCCTTCGATGTTCTCGACGTCATTCTGGATGCTTTCTGCGCTGCGTTTCTCGCCTTTAATCGTGATATTCACAGCTCCATCGGCCGTAACGAAACGTGATACAACAAGCTCACCCAGCTCATCACGGCTCACGTTCATCGGCAAGAGCAGCCACTGCGCGTCAAGCTGCTGGATCGTTCCACCGGCTTCGACGAACTCTATGCCGTAGACCTGTTGCAGAAACGGCAGGTTGGCATTGACGTGCGTGATGAGATCGTGGTCCTTGGGGGGGAGGGCCAAGCGCAGGCGAGCCAGGGCGTCGCCTGTAGCGTTGCCTGCTTCTGCCACGTCAGCCAGGCTCCGGTCGAAATGCCTTAGATAGGTGCGCAATTCCTCAAAGGGGAGGTTCAAAGGCTGGCCGAAGCTGTTGACAGCGTCCGGGAGCGTATCTTTATAAACCTTTGTGCCAACTGCCGCCCGATCTCCATAGTCGCCGGCATAGGCTTCAACTTTGGCGACAGCGTTCTCAAGGATCTCGTTGATGATGACGAGATAGGGGATGGGCTTGTTCGTGTTCTCGCAGGTCAGCTCTAGGGTCCACAGGTCCGGCCTGCGGGTCTTCAGGTTCAACGGATGATTCGGCTTGGCCGCAAAGAACGGCTGCGTCACATGCTCGTCGACGAAACACATCATGTCGACGAAGTAGGCCGCGGGGCTGAGAATGGACTGACAGTGCTTGCAGTTGCAATAGTTCTGGTTGCCGAAGAAATCCGCGTATCCCGGTATTTCTTTCAGGTAACCCGCGATTTCCGTGCTCACGTTGCCGACCGCCGTGCTCGCCAGCATGCCCTGGGAAACATCGATTATGGTGCCTGCATGCGCCGCAACCGCTGTGGCGATCTCCCTGGCCTTGACATGATAACGGGCCGCGATTTCCTTCTTCAGCCCTGTTTTGGCCGCGACCTTGTCGACGCGCGCCATGGCCATGGACATGGCCGAGGGGTATCCTCCGACGACGAGAGCCTCTGCATCCGTCAGATCATCGGTAACGCTGAGGATGCGTTGATAACTTCGGACTGTGGCCATTACCATGGCCTTCTCCGCATCCGAGGCTCCCGCGACGAACTTCAGTGTATTGACTTGTTTGCTGCGCGGGCCTAAGTCTGCAGCGAGGATATTCGCGTTATCAGAAATGAACTGATTGGCCAAGGTCACGCGACGTGTGACCTTATCGTTCTTTTGCGCATCTGAAAGAGCGGCGTCATCCAACACCTGGGCCAACCGCATGCCGGGATACCGGTTCACCAGTCTCACTGTGCTTTCATAGCGATCCTTGAGGTTCTTCAACTCTGCTGGCGCAATTCCCTTCGTCTTCAAAGCATCGAAATCCCGTGCACCGAAGATCGGGACATGGGGATTGAGCCTGCGCAGTTCGGCGAGCCCTGCGTGCTCCTTCAATACATCGGCGACTTTCACCTGGGCGAGTCGATCGGCGAGCGCATCTGTCGGGAACAGTCGCTCCAACTTTCTGCTCAACAGCTCGGCGTACTCATCCGCAGAGATCCCGCCCGGGGGCTTCGTTTTGCTGTCGGTAATGATCTTGATCCAGGCGGCCTTGTCCTTCTTCACCAGTTCATGCACACCAGCGATGCCAGGCTTCGCCGTTGCGACCAGCTCTGGCCGTTCATCGAGGATGTGGTAGAGCGAGCTGGCGAGGCCCGCGGCCTTCGCATCGTTGCCGTTGAGCTTGTTTTCTCTTACCAGCGCTTCGAGCCTGTCGTTGGTTACCTTTGTTATCGAGCCCACGTAATCGACCAACACCTTGGCCATATTGTCGCCCAACCCGAAGGCATCGCTCAGGCGATAGAGGCGTGCGGCGTCCAGTTCACGTCGGAACTCCGGATTGAAGGCGATCGGCTCGTCGAAGCGCAGCGACTCCGCGAGTGTTACGTCCGGCTTGCTGCCCGGAGCGGTGGGCTGCGTGGTTGCTTTCTCCAGCTCGTCTAGCTCCTTCTTGAGTTCCGCGTCTCCGGCGAGCTGACGGTCCGCGGCCACGGCTTGCCGAAGGGTTTTCAACGCGGACTCGCGCAGTTTCGTCTTGTCGGGAGTAGCGCCGAGCGGAAGCTTGATCGTCTCCGCCACCTTCCGCAGCTTCTCGGAGCCACCGGCAAAGCTCGCCATGGCTGTTCGCTTGAGCCGTTCCTCCAGGCGCTCGTCAATGGGCTTGCCGAGCGCGGGTTGTGCCTTGCGCAGCTCAGCGATGCTGAGGTGCGCGTTCTTTTCTAGTTCGAGTAGTTGTCGTTTGTCCATGTGTGGCCCCTCCTTTGATCTATTGCTCTTCAAGGAGATCTGTCATCTGTCAGTTGATCTCACTTTCAACTTGCTTGCCCGTCCACCAGCCGAAGCACCATGAGCGTGTGACGGCCTCGAAGGCGCCCAGGTAGAATTGCAGCTTGGGCACTAGACGGTTTCCGAGGGCCGAATTGAGGGTGGCAGGCAGTCGCAGGAAGCTGTTGAAGTAACTATTCACGAATCCTCGAATGAAAGGGTTGTCAGCTGCAAGGCTCTGTGGAAAAATGTGCTCCCAGTTGTAATGTGGCCCCTTCCCGAACCAGCGTGGCTTAAGAAGAAAAGAGACATGATCACGCCATCGCTGAATGCTTGCCCATCCCCGAAGATCGTTGAATAGAATCCTCAAAGACTGCCCGGGTCCAGCCCAACGCCCCGCCCTGAAAAACTCACCCCATCTGCCCCGCTGCACCCAGCGTTGTAGCCAGCCCAGCGCCTGAACCGTCTCGTCCCAGAAAGCACGAGCACTACTCGCAAGGGCACGTAAGGCTGCTCCCGGCGCGCGGATCGCGGCGGCAAGCCGCCCAAGCCCCTGACGTAGGGCAGCCATCGAGACGGACTTCACAACTGCCGAGACCATCAGGAGTGTCGATACTATCGTGTTTCCTATGTAGAGGATTTGGATCGCAGAGCCATGGAGGTTCAACAAACCCAACCCACCGGGAATGCCTCCAGATTCCCCCCCTTCCTCTGGTTCGCCGAAAACGAGATTCGCATACCCAGCCCCCCTTGTGATTGTGTCCAGGGTTGATTCACTTTGAGCTTGTTGCTGGCGTTCGCGACGTTTGCCGTGCTCATCTCCGGTGTCGGTGTCCGGTTTCCCGCCTTCTCTTCCGCCAGGGCGTACCCCGCTGCCTGTATCCAAACCCGGCTCACTGCGTGCATCGCTGCCTCCCGTGCCGAATCGAATCTGGCTCGGATCGGTGACCGGCGTGCCGGCCTCTGGCATGACCTCCGGCAACTGCATGTCCGGCGAATACGGAATCCCATCGGGGCCTGTCGGAACGCCGGGAGGCGGAGGCAGCACGTTAGGATCCCCTCCTTTACGTCCGCGCGGATCGCCGCCGGGCCCGGTGCCGTCCGCTCTAGGCTCGCCTGAGCCCGCGCCTGCCCCAGTTTTCGTGCCAGCCCCGGTACCTTTGCCTTGCGTTCCTTGGCCAGGAGTTGTCACTTGCCCTCCGCCACCCTGCCCTCGCCCTTCTTGACCCTTACCTGGCCCTGGACCTGTCGTCGCATTGCCGTTGCTTCCGGACTCTCCGGTTTGCCCTCGGTCCGTAGTACCCTTCCGAGAGCTGCCATCGGCGGGGTGAGCGGTTGGTCCGGTTCCGTCACCACCAGCGTCACTTCCAGAGTCACCTCCTTCGCCAAAACTCTCGCTAGTACGCAAGCTGCTCAACGATTCCAGCGCCTCTCGCACCTCGGGACCAAGAACTTCATCAAGGATGTTTACTTCAGTTCGACTAACCTCATATCCGGCCCAACGAATGAAGACACCCGCATCGTCCCGTATCGCTCGAACTTCGACATCTACGCGGTATATTGTTCCTTCAATGGTCCACAGCCGGTTTTCAATAAAACGTTCCACAAACCTCTGCGAACTTTGAGATTCTGTTTCGAAATGATGACGAATATGGCTTGGCAGGCTCTCGTAGTCGCCGACCCATATCCACTCATTTGTCTGCAATCCATCCGCATCAACAAAACGAATCGGGTTGTTGTGGACGAAGCGATATAGATTCAAGCCATCCACCGGTCCCAGCGGGTCGGGACTGAGCCAGTTTCCGATGAACGGCGCGTAATAGCGGTACTCGTAGCAGTAGAAGCCGGTAGCATCGTCGCGGCACTTGTCGCTGTAGCGATACTCCTTCAGCTTGACGTCGCGCGCGTTCCGGCCGGCAATGAAGCTCGTTCCGCCGAACGGGAAATACTCCTCGTACGAAATGACATCGCCCGCTTCATCAAGCTCGAGCGAGACCGATCCCAGATGATTGTCGAACAGGTAGTGGAGTTTCTTCTCCGCGACGTTGTCGGTCTCGAGCCCTGTCTGGTCGACGCTCCATTGGTGCAGTGTCGCCAGCCGGGCAGAGCCGTCGGTGATGTGCGAGGTGGTCCGCAACAGCCGGGTGTTGCCGGCCATCGAGAGGCGCCGGATCTCGCAGCCGTCGAAGTAGGTCGTCTCGGTGACCTCGACCTGCCCCGCCACCAGCCGCTCGGTCACGCGCCGAACTCGCAGGCCGTCGGCGCCGTAAACGTAGTACTCGGCGTCGTCAGGGCCACCCGCGCCAGATCGGTCGATGATGACCGTGCGCGCGAGACGATTGTAGTGGTTCCAGTCCATCGATCGCAGATGCGGCAGATAGCTGGTGTTGCCGTTCTCGTCGAAGCGTGACTCGGGATTGACGACGTCAATGCCGTTCAGGTCCTTCTTGGGGAGCGAGCGGTTCGACGTCGGGGACGTCCAGATCTCGGTCGTCCAGTTCTGCGTGACACCCTGGTGGCGGATACGCTCGATGTTGCCGGCCAGGTCGTAGTCGTAAAGGCGCGTATAGCGCTCGACCGCGGCACCGTTGTTCAAGCTGAGGTGGCGAGTCCCCTTGATGGCGTTCGCGTCAGAAAGCCCATCGCGATAGTCGTGCTCCAGCAGTGCCTGATGCACGCGGCCAGTTGCTATCTTGAGCTGATAGAAGGCGTCGTAGGTGAACTCACAGGCCGAACTCGTCGTCAGCCCCTGGATCAGCGGTGTGGCCGCGCTAGGATCCTGCACCCGATCGATCCAGTGCGTGATGTTGCCGGCCGGATCGTAGGTGTATTCGACATCGAGATAGTCTCGGTGTGCTCCCACCACACGCAGTGTGTACAGGCGCTCCAACCGGAAGGTGCTGGGATCGTACTCGTAGCTCGTCTCGACGCCATTGCCGAACCGCATGCGGGCACGCTGGCCTCGGGCATTGGTCTCGATGCTCGTGGCGATGACTTTGCGAGTCAATTGGCCGTCGGCCGTGGTGACGCGTACCTCGGCCACGTGACCCAGCGCCGCATAGTCATACTCCCGCGTCGTTCCATCGGGTAGCGATTGCGCCGCGACACGGCCCAGACCGTCGAGTCGGTTCTGTGACCGATGTTGCACAGCCTCCAACGCGACCGCAGGTGGATTGGACCAGTCGACGGTGACCTTGTGCGCAGCTGCCCCACTGCGCAGGGTGCGGTTGGAGTCGATGGCCTGGCCATCCATGTGGTACCGCTCGAAGCGCAACACACCCGCGTCGTCATAGCGTTCGACAGCCCTGCCACGGGCATTCTTGAGTTTGGCCTGAGGTACGGCTGGGTTGTCCCCATAGACGATCCGCTCGACGACGCTGTTGAGACCCAGCGCCCCATTGGCCCCGGTTTCGGTCAGGCGCCCGTTCTGGTCATAGCGGTGCAGCAGATGAACACCGCGGCCGTCCCACCGATGAACAGCTCTGCCATGGGCGTCGAACAACGTCCAGCGGTCGCCCGCGTCCATGCTCTGCTCAAACAGCGTCCGACCAAGCATGTCGTAGCGGTAAGTGAAGGCTGTGAGACCGCGCGGATCGATGACACGGTCAGGCAGGCCGAGGACGCCGTAGCTCGTGGTGGTGACGCGCTCCACTCCGCCCTCGCCGACCTCCCGGAGCCGGAACGGTCGGCCCAGAACATCGTTTTCCACGATCGTCGGAGTGCGCGCATGGGCCTGTGCCTTGCTGAGCGCGTCCTTCTCTGGATCCGACGCCGGCAACGGGTGTCGCGCTGCCTCGTAGGCTGACCCTACAACGTTGTCGTTGGCATCGGACTGTCGCGTCTCCCAGGCGGTATATGCGGTGGTGGTGAAAGTGCCGTTCGGCAGATCCTGGCGGATGATTCGTCCGATGGGATCGTAGTGCGTTCGTGTCGCCACACCATAGTGACGGAGCGCGTCATCGGTTTCGAACGCAGGACTCGTCGAGAACAGCGGCTCGTACTTCCGGACGAGCCACCCCTTATTGTTGTACACGTCGTGTCCGCTGGTCAACCAGCGTTCAGCCGAGTGAGCAAGGATGGGTGTGCCGTTGTTATCCACAACGACTGCGCCGGCCGGGTCGCGCTGGATGGCCGGCCCCGCATCCGCACGCACTTTCGTCTGGATCGGCCGCCCGAAGCCGTCGATGTAGCTGACCGTCACGCGTATCCGGCTTGGCGCGGGCGCGGCACCTTCGCCATCGTGCGCGTGTTGCTCGCGCTCGAGATGGATGCTGCGCGGAGGCCCGTCGCCCCGGTCGAACGCCTCGAGATCATAGAAAAGGAAGCGACTTGCGTTCTGGAGAAACCGTGCCGGGTTGGCCAAGACATCTGCGGCAGTGTGGCCAACCTGGATGGCGTATGTGGCGAGATCGTCAGCGCCCACCGGATGAGGATTGCCATCGCTGCCGAGCTGCTGCCCGCGAACGCTCGTGACGGCTGTGACGCCGAGCGGGTCGTACAAGGTCTCCGATATGTTGTCGTTGGCGTCTTTGACTTGTGACGAGGCAAGCACCTGGTAGTCCGGAGTGCTCTCGATCCGGTTGCCGAAGACGTCCTCGACGGCAGTCACCAGCAGGGAATGCGCGTCAAAGGTTAAGGTCTGCCGGTTCCCGCCGGGATTCGTCTCCTCCGCGAGACGATAGAACGCGGGAGCACCGTGATACCGATAGGAAGTTTCCTCCGCCCACCAATGTCCGTCCGCATTGCGATAGTGGCCGTCGCCGGACAGCAAGGCGCCGGTGACACGGCCGCCAAACGCTGCCCCGACCGCAGCATCCGGAAGCATCGCCCGCTCCTCGTGATGGAGCAGGGTGACGGTCCCGACCTGGCCAGCGGGAAGCGCAGCAGTGAGCGCATCGTCCCAGAAGATGTTTCGCCGCATAGCGATGAGACGTGCCTGGGGAGCGGCGCCACCCGGCGCCTCATGAAACGCGAGTGAGCTCGCGAGCGCACCCGTCAACTGCGCAAGGAGATCTTCGCGCGAGAACACGCCGTTGGCGCCCGGAGTGAGGCCAGTCAGGGAGTACCGTCTCTCCTCGGTCTCGATTCCGACTTCGAATCGGTTGGGCGTGTCGACGTTGGTGTGGGTCCGTTGCAGTAGCTCCGCGTGCAGAAGGCGCTGTTCCGCGCGGACGACGGGCCGCCTCGGGTATGCCAGCGTCACTCGCTTGCCTACGTTGCCGTAGGCGTCGGTCTCGACGAGCACGTCATGAGTGACTCGCGGATCGCTTGGGTCTTGCTCGTACTCGTGGCTGAGGAACTCGCTCTGGACGAAGCTGAAGACCCCGTCGCGTTCTGTCTCGATCGGTTGCAGGCGACTGATTTGATAGTTGAACTCGGTCGTACGCAATGGATGGGGCTCACGGGTCCCATCAGGTCGGATGGTGTAGAACTCCTGACGCCACTGCACACCGGCGAGCGCTCTGAAAGCATCGAGTTGCTCTTCCGTGGACAAATCCGCGATGGCTTCAATGGCCGGAGCGGGGAGCCTCACGGCCAAGGCATCTTGGCTGTAGAAATCCGCTGCCCTCTTGGCGAAGCCGTTGTCCGCGCCGGTGTGATACCAACTGCGCACCAAGGAAGGCGGTGCCACCTCCTCAGGAGCAACAGTCCCGGTTGCACGGAGAAGGTCCGTATCGTAGGCATCCACGAGTCCGAAGCCGACGAAGCGACGCTCCTGGCCGTCGAAGTAGCCATCCCGGTACTCGTAGCGCGTGACCATTCGGGTGCCGCCGACGTGATCGATGCCCTCGAGGCGGTCCACGACCATGGAATGGCGAGGCAGCCGAGTGCGCCAGGGACGGTCGCTCTTCTTATCTCGCAGGTAATCGCGCGCCGACGAGCGGTAGCAGAGCCGCGTCTCGCGCCCAATGCTGTTTGACACGGACACAAGCATCCGAGGTGGCAGATCACCCGTCAGGCGGAGGTACTGCAGTGCGTGGCCTTCTTGCGATGGAATCGGCGTCGACCACACAAGGCACCGAGAACCGTCGCCAAGAAAGTCAAAGACCTGAACTGACGAAAGGTTGTCGATGTAGGGAAGATTACTAAGCTGCACCTCGGAACTGAAGCGGTTGCCGCGTTGGTTGATCCAGTAACGGAGTTCCCCGCGACCGATGTACACGAGGCTGGCGGCTCCGCTTCCATCGAGATCCACCAGACGAAGGCGGGAGGCCTCCATCTCACCGAAGTTCTCTATCACCGGGGCGTTCTCCATCACCACACCCGGCCCGAATTGCCCTCGGCCGAGGTGCGGCCAATACTCGACGCGACCGCTCTCGACCCTGACCATGTCCAGCAGCCCGTCGCCGGTCATGTCAGCAAAGAACGTGTGCAGCCGCTGAGATTGCGTGAGGGTCGGTGCTCCCCCAGTCGAGACATCCGGCTTTGCCAATTCTATCGGTGAGGCGAAGCAATCCGCTCCCTCTGACGGGTACCACACGAGGCGGTCGAGGTGATCGACGATCAGGTCGACATAGCCGTCGCCGTTGAGGTCAACCCATTGGACACGCGCGTTCGCCAGATCAACTCGTGGGAGAGCGCGCAGAGCTTGGAAGCCCTCCCACTGGCCACGCTCGCGGTCGCGCCGATACTGTCCCGCTTCACGGCCCTCGAACCCAACGAGGTTGATGTCGCCGTCAGCATCGAAGTCATAGAGTTGGAAGGCGGCCGAGACTGCGGCAGGCACTTGATCGACGATCTCCGTGGGGCCGAAGCGTCCGTCGCCGAGGTTCTCTTTGAAGTACCAACTCTGATTCTGGCGGTGCAAGATGCCTGCCAGGCCTTCGTTCTTGAGGTCGATCCATTGGTAGAGGATCCCATCCAGTCCCAGGGGCACGTTCTCGGCCGGTTCCGCGCTTGCGAAGGAGGAATCTGTCCGAGCAGCGCCATAGGTCACCTTCAAAGGGGGTACCGCGCGGTCGCTCGTTACGCCCGTCGCGATGTCCTTGCAGTATCCCCGAAAGCGAATCGACTCAAGGACCGCACCGGAAGGGTCCTCTCGATGGCCCAACTCAGTGGCCCCGACGAGGCAAGGTGCGCCGCCCAACTCGGGAAAACGATGGAACATCAAGATACGGCGGCATAGGCGATACGTTCGAAGCTCGAAGCCAGGCCGATGGGTGGAAAAAGGATCCTCTCGCACGGCCCATGAGGCAGCCGCATCAGACGGCGTGGGGAGCGCTGCACCGCCGTGCTCGCCATAATCGAAAACCACCTCGAATCGCCACTGGTTGCCGGGATCCGGCGGCTGTGCGCGCGAGAGAGGCCGGCTATTTCCATACAGAATTCGCTTGAGATAGCGCTGCGCGAAACCAGCCCCTGCGCGCATACGCCGACTCTCGAAGCTAATAGTCGGGTCGACGCCTACACCATCCTCAGGCTTGTACTCATAAAGAATGGCGTTTCCCTTGGGATCGAACTGAGCCTCCAGCAGCCATTGGAATGTCCGGTGGACTAATACAAACGTATTAAGAAATGTTACATAATCTTCGGATTTTGTGACAAGACCATGAGCGAGTTGTCTTACGAACAACGGTCCAGAGATTGTCGAGGTTATCGAACCACCGGTTGGTAGTGGAT
>Ga0315279_10003306_pt1 | contig 22669 bp, 21 predicted proteins | sample YL17G06_20_MG_FD_203694 | JGI IMG/M metagenome (GOLD analysis project Ga0315279, IMG submission 203694) | Sediment microbial communities from Yellowstone Lake, YNP, Wyoming, USA - YL17G06_20 | ecosystem: Environmental > Aquatic > Freshwater > Lake > Sediment | place: USA: Wyoming | collected... | reverse complement strand
AACAGGTTGGACATACGATCCATTATCAAACGTGGAAACCAGTGAACAACTACAAGTGCCATAAAAAAACAAATACGAACTCAAAAAAAATTTAATACAACTACTTTAGTCTCTCTCCTCTATGATAATTCATAGGTCACGGAAGAGACTCTTTTTTTCTTTTTTATTTTGACAAATTTGAACAACCGTGCTAATGATTTACGCGGAGAGGGAGATTCGAACTCGTGTTTGTTAACAAATTTGATGGTATCATATCTGTTGCAAGATTTTTTCAATTAATCAAGATTGAAAGTGCAGGGGAAGAGACTTCAACTTCAAATTCAAATCTCATCCATATTCTGGAGCTGCGTTCTCTTTTCAACTCATCGTGCAACTTTTATTTTCATAATCAATTTTGCTTTCTCACCCAGCATTTGGATTTGGTGAAATCAACCAAGGATCATAATCGACATACTCATTGACAGGATCACCATCCCCTGGTCCACTTCCGCTCGGACCATTAGCTGCTCCCCACCAATTCCAGGTTGCATTCACCGGTCCCATCCAACCGTCACCAACAACTGCACAACCATTTCCCCTGAAATTATTATAATGTACCTGCGGGTGAGAGCTTTGACAGTCTATTCCAATCAATGAATTCAGAGTGAAATTATTATTGGTGATGATAAGGGAATCAGAAAGATAACCATAAATGCCTATCTCATGGTTGGAAATAGTGTTGTGATCGATTAGAAATGCACGGTCGCCACAACTGTAAATACCGCAGCCTCCGTTTGCTGAAATGTCGTTATCGATGATCCTTGGAGTGCTATCAGAGACGTAGATGCCGTCTTTGAGATTTGATAAGATACTGTTATTCTGTATGGTTACGTTCATTGGTATCCAGCATGAAATCCCCCACCCATTTGAGAAGATGGTGTTCTCTTTGATAAGGGACGTAAGGTTAAAATCGTAATCAGGGACACCGACCCCGATACCGCTATGGTTATTCTCATAAATAGTGTTGGAGGTGATCAGAGAGGCATCCTCACCGATAAGATTCATCCCTACAAAACTATTTGAAAACACGGTATTACCTGCGACCAAAGCCTTTGCACTATTGCAGACGATGCCTCGGTTATTATTGAATATGGTATTATTCACGATCATACCATGCGAGTATGTCACACAAATACCACAAAAGTTCTCCCAGAGTATGTTCTTTTGGACCAAGCAGAGCGAACCACCGGGGTATGCCCAACAGCACACAGCACGGTGACATCCTGTGATGTTATTATTTTCAACTGTGATATTGTAGCAATTAAATAATTCAATGCCATCTGCATCATTGAGATAGGTAAAACCATGGAGATAATTGTTTTTGATGATCACGTGTTTGTCGATATTTTCGAAGTGAATACCATCAGATCTATGTAACCGGTTAAAGAGATACCTTGACTGTAGTTCCCACCCGGAGATAATATAGGGATCATTCTTGGTTCCGCTACCGCTGACTACCCCGTGCAGTTTTCCACGAAATCCCTTCAAATCATTATTGTTCAGTATGTAAATGGGGAAAAAACGGTTCTTGTATGTTGTGAGTTCGAGATTGTTATGTAAAATATCTTTTACGTCATCATGATTAAGAGACGACCAAGTATTTTTCGATGGTACCATGGATGGTTTCAATCTTTGTTGTGCAGTCGATGGAATGACGTTTGGAGCAATAAACAAGAGAATGATTCCAACAGCCAAACATTGCCTCTTCATTGAACTCCTGACTTGGTTATGGAAAGATAATATTCCACCATGTACAACCGATTACTTCATCTGATACGTACCAGGTTACGACGATTAGAATTAACCAAATTTCCACTGCGTACAATAACCAAGTTAACTTGAAAAGATAAGCAATATAAAAAACAATCATCATGGGAATAGTCATAATATAAAACAAGAAAATAAATATTGGAAGGAGAACAAGGTAACACAAAAACGGGAACTTCCAAGTAACATTGGAGTTTTCACAGTTACACGACAGACCGGATAACTGCGTTACCCGCTCCTTGAGTCTTGTATCCTTTTCGACAATCGCAGATAGTTCCTTTTGCACCTCTTGATTATTGATTTGACACTGTTCAAGTAATGAATGTATCTTCGATTTACTGAGGGTTTTTATGAGTATGACACCCACTGTATACATTCGTTTGAGTAACTTCTCAGCTATCACTGGAAACGTAAATATCGAGGATTTCATACTAGGGTCGGAGAATCGTTTGCCAATCAGTTCAGAGCCAAGTATTACTCTTTGAATCTCCTTGTTGTTCACCATATCAATAACCGTTTGGAACAACAACTCTTTCTCATTGATCTCAGTGGTTATGATTTTCTGGTTCGATGCCTCGACTGCCTTAAACCCAACTATGTTGCTGAAGGAACCGAGAATCAGAATCACAACAGCTAAGATACTTCCCCCGATTATTGTGTATTTTCTCATGTTCTTTCCCCCGCAAATACAATATTTAATACATGGTTCCCCTTTAAAAACATATCCAGAAGGAACGATACTTCAGGAAACAAATGTACCAGTATGTCATCAGCGGTCAAGCATTGACACGGTTTTAACTCATTTGTTTTTTTGTGCGAAATCAAGGGATGTCATAGGGTTTGAGTGCTGGACGCCAGTCGATATTGAACCATACCATTGTAAAAGGGTCGTAATCGATTGTTCCAAAAATCAATTTAGGCAGTATCCGTGGTCTGTTCCAATAGTTATGGTTCCATGTGTTTTCCTTCGAATTATTGAAAAAGGCATCTTTCTTGTTTTTTAGGAAGTTGTTTTTGAGGATAGTATTGTCAGTTGATAAACGGATATACATGCCTAATTTATTTTTTGAGATATTGTTACTAGTGATATCATTTCCGTTGGAGTATTCGAGGGACACTCCATAATCATTGTTGTTTACAATGGTGTTATTGATAATAGTGTTTAAATCACTATGTGTTGGATTTATGCCGTTGTGAACATTGTTTGAGATAGTGTTATTGATAATGTTGTTGTAATTGCCGTTTTCTATGTCAATGCCGTTATGATCGTTGTTTGTGATGGTGTTCTCAGAGATAGTATTGTTGTCCCCATACCATAACATTATGCCATTGAAGCTGTTTGTTATGGTGTTATTAGAGATAGTGTTATTATCACTAAAACTAAGATATATGCTATCATAATAATTGTCTGAGATGGTGTTACTCGAAATAGTGTTATTGTGGGAACCCGATAGGTAGATGCCATTGCCATTCTTGTTGTTTGTGATGGTGTTATTGATAATGTTGTTGAAATCACTGTGATCAAATAGTTCTATACCTATCTTGTTTTTTGTGATATTGTTATTAATAATATTATTGAAATTACTATTATGTAATATGGCTATGCCCCAGCTGTTGTTTGTGAAGATGTTTTTAGAGATAGTACTATAGTTACTGTTATTAGAAAGATGTATGCCAAAATCGTTGTGTGTGATGATGTTGCCCGTGATGTTGTTGTAACAAGAATAATATATAGATATTCCAGAATAAGGTCTGGATCCGTTTATACTATTTTGGATAGTAAATCCACTGATATTCACCCAGTTAGAATCAATAGTAACGGCATTTCCGCCAGACCAATCACTACCGCCATCAATAATCGTGGTATTCTTGTTCTCACCAATGAGAACAATTGATCTATCTATGATTACGTTTTCAAAATACATTCCATGATATACAAAAATGGTATCCCAATCAGATGAATCATTAATCGCATCCTGAATCCCTGTATAATTCCCTGGTCCACTCCCACCTACATAAAGTGTGTTGCCTCTTGATATTGATGACGATGTTTTCTCTATATTTTGTCCGCTTGATGGAATGATAACTGTCCCGATGAACAAGAGAATGATTCCAACCGCCAAACACCCGATTATTGTGTATTTTCTCATGTTCTTTCCCCCGCAATACAATATTTAATACAAGGTCCCCCTTTAAAAACATATCCAGAAGGAATGATGCTCTTCGCGACAAATGTACCTATATGTTACAGCGGTCAAGCAGTACCATGGTTTTTCATGTAAAATCAAAAAAAAGAAAAAAGATGGCATGATAATTCTTGAGTGAGTCTCGTGTTGCATACCACAAGGTGATGCAACATGAAAAACACAAAATATTATATCGGACTGGATGTCCATAAGGAAAGAACCTCGTACTGCGTACGAGATAAGCTAGGAAATATTCTCATCGAGGCTGAAGCAGCCACGCTCTATTCTGAACTTGAACACCGGCTCAAACCGTATCTTGCTGCCTCGATGATAGGACTTGAAGCAAGCACAAGCTACTACACATTATATCAGAATTTTCTCAGAAATAACTATCACATCAAGGTCGCCAATACTATCCAGCTTCGTCAGCTGATCGCCAAGAACGACAAGCTGGATGCCCAACGCCTCTCTGAGATGCTCCGGCTTGGAACATTCCCCTGTTCCTACATCCCCGAGGAAAAGATCCAACATCTTCGCAGCTTGATCCAGATGCGCCATGCGCTCATGCAGGAAAAGGTACGGTGCAACAACCGGATCCAAGCGTTCCTGGATCGAAACGGTGTCATGATGCCTCTGTGTAAAGCGTTCAGCAAGAAATGGAAACACGCTCTCATGCAACACCTGGGATCAGGGGACGTCAGCACAGAACTACGGTACGAATATAACCATTATGTGTATCTGGAGAAGACAAACGAACAAGCAGACCAAGAGATCATTGGCTACACTAAGACATACTGGAATCAGGAGTATCAGTTGTTGCGCAGTATCACCGGTTTCGGAGTCTTACTTCCTTGTTATATTATCGCCTTTGTCCATCCTATTGAACGGTTTCTATCAAACCGGAAACTCCGGCGGTACGCTGGAGTGATCCCTGTCGCAAAAGAATCCGGTAACACGACATCCCGGGGAAGGATACCAAAGACTTCAAGCAAGGCTCTTTTACGCTGGGCGCTGGTCCAAGCAGCCAATACCATTGGAAAGACCAATACTACGCTTGGGAGATATTATAGGCGGAAAAAGAACCAGAAGAAAAACACTGGTATCGCGAAGATCGCTGTCGCCTCCACTTTAGTGGATATTATCTATAAGGTGTTGACGACCAAGAAACCCTACATATCAGCTGTTTGTTAAATCTTTGAGGCTTATGCATGTATGAGATGGTGAGAGTCGGCTGTCCTCCTCTCTCGTGGGCTGTGTACCCTGTAAAAAAGAGTGGGCAGCTAATGACTCACCATAGTGGGCTAATCCTCCCCCTTGATGGGTGGATCTGTACCCGTATAGAAGAGTGTCGTCAAACGACCTCACCATCAGCAATATCATTAAATGAGAGGTGATTGATAAAGATAATGAAAACAACACGAGAATCCTGAGAAAGGTTTCTTCCCCAGGATCTCAAGAATTATCATAGAAGAGGGAGGGTTTAGTATCCCATGAGGTGCCGTACTATTGGGAACGCATGAGGGAATCGTTCAAACAACTTCGCCAAGAGTGTGTTCGTTGGCATTGTGTTTACGCACGGTAAGGTCACGGATAGTGTCGCCCAGTCACTGTGTGCACCGTTTTCATCTGTAGCTCTTGCTTGTATGGTGTAGTTTCCTTTGATGCCCCAGATGTGCGTGATGTTGGCTGCTTCCCCGGAGTGATAGAAACCGGTAATCTGAGTGGTGTTGTCATTCCAATCAATCTCGTATGTTACGTCGTCCTGGTCTGGATCGATTGTTGTAAAGGAAAACGTGTACAGGGTTTTGATTTTACCCTGTGTCGTCCCCGTAATCGTCGGCGTGTTTGGAGCGGTGTTCCAGACACCAAAATAGATGTCATCGAAACAGACTTCGACGGAGGCATTAGGCACCAAAGTGCCATAGTACTCTTGTCCTAGTCCTATTTTCACGTATTTGACATGCGGATTCATATACGTGGTATCATTCTGGCTTCTCGTCCATTCTGGGGTGTAACTGTACAGATATCCTCCACCTCCAAGGGCGCGATAGTTTTCATCGTATTCCTTGATGTGAAAGAATATGTATTGTTGGTCTGCTGGGGTTCCGATGAACTTGAACCACCCTGAAAGCATGTAGGAGTACGTCATGTAGTCAACCGGTATGAAATCAGATACCCAGGTGACTCCCTCCCAGCCATAGGTGGTGAGGTTTAACACTCCGATGGATTTTTCGCCGGAGTGGGGATCCGTGGATTCCCAGCGATAGGTTCCATTGCTAAAAGGATCATAGGTCCATCCGATAGGTAGGGTGTCTCCTTCTTCAAACGAAGGGTTCGGTGCTAAGTTCGGTCCGATGAGATGTCCACACGGTGTTTCCTTGTCTGCGTTCGATGTAAAGAGGACGTTGTTTACGCCATCTTGATCAGAAAGTGTTTCATACACAAAAGTCTCTGTTTTATCGGTTGTTGTTTTTTGTTCCGCGGGGGCACCAAGAACAGCTGAGACGTTGGTTATCAACAGCGTACAAATAAGGATTCCTACAATTTGGTATTTCATGTTTTTACTCCTCCCTCGATACTTCAGGTCAAGTTGTGTTATCTTGTTTATTCATTTAAATGTTTGGAAGAGATAAAAATAAATAAAAATGAGCAATGTGTTCTATGTTATCCTTAGTTTGGGGTAGGTGGTGTTGATTTCGGTGGATAGAGGAGTCTTTTATAGATACATACGTCGTTGCGTTCCTCGGGTTTCGTGTACTCCTTCCTCTGCTCCTTTCCTCTGACGGAGAGAAAACCAATCTTTACAACACAAAGGAGGAGTTATATTTTTTCTTAAGAAATCCTTATCGTACCTTTCGACGCTACGATAGATGTACTAGTTTCATGGAATCAGGTTGCTGACTCATAACTAGGAGTTCGCTGCTTGCTTGGAGCTGGAGGGCCTGGCAGGTGACGATGGGGCTTATTTGAGAGTTCCCTGCGTTGTCGTACGCGATCGCATACGCGATTTTACCTGAACCTTCAATATACAATTCGTATGGTGCAGCATATACAGTTTCAATTAATTGGTAATCGACGAAGAACTCGACCTTGTTCATGCCGCTTGTGGCATCGAAGGCTGTTGCGTTGAGTAACCATTTTGTCTTTTGCAGGTTCTCCGGCGTTGCCGTAAGCGTGATGCTTGGTCGCGTCATGTCAAGTTTGAAGGGGAACGGTCCTTTCACCTGTTCGACGTTGCCGGCTTTGTCGACCGAGTAGTAGTAGAGCTCGTAGGTACCGTCTGCGATGACGATGGGCGAACCGCCGTATTCAGTCCATGGGTCTGCCGCATGGAGCGTATAGTACGTGTGGTTGACCCCTGACGTATTATCAAAGGCGTACAGGAAGGGCGTGAGACTAATGTACCAGCCATTATACCCCCAAAACCCTGAGAAATTATGAACTGTCACTGGTGGCACCTGATCGATCTTAAGAGTAGCTGTTTTTGGGGTTTCTCCATTACCGGCAATATCAATAGAAAAATAGGAGATCGTGTGGATGCCATCTGTCGACATCATGAATGGTGTCGTATAGGACATCCAGGCACCGCCGTCGATAGCGTAAAACGTGGAGGAGACTCCCGATTGGTTGTCCGTGGCGGTGAAGGAGATCAGGACCGGGCTGACGTACCACCGATTATCACCTACCGTCCCTTGGAACGAGATGTTGGTGAGTGGTGGTGTCGTGTCCATGATAGTGGTGAAACTCCACAAGGGTCCTTCTGCAGATGCGCCATGGAAGTCCTCTGCAACGATTTTCCAGTAGTACTTCGTATTATATGCAAGATCCCCATAAAATGGACAATCAAGCCGCGTATAATTCCAAGGCAAAAAGAAGGTCATTTCAATCAACGGGGGGTAAGGGGTGGTTCCAAAATAAATGAAATACCCAACAAGGTCTCCAACGTCAGGATCGCCGCCGTCCCACCATAGTATCACATTACTGACTGGGACCTCGGTTGCGTTGTCAGTCGGGAGGGGATTGTTCGGAGTGTACGGTGGATTGTTTGACCCGTTGTTGACCGTGATTGTCTTCTGAGTGGAGTTTGTCAACCCGTAGTTGTCGGTGACGGTGAGCGTCACGGTGTAGACTCCTTCGGCGGTATAGCAATGCTGTGGGTTCTGCAGACTGGAGTAGTATTGATCTCCGAAATCCCACCACCAAGAAATGATGACACCGTCGTTGTCCGTCGAAGTATCAATGAAATACACGATGGTGGACGTATTCGGATTCGTCGGGATGAAGGTGAAGTTGGCGACGGGCAGGGGGCCGATGGCGACGGTCTGTGAGACAGCATCGGTTGCGTTGTCGTTGTCCGTGACCAGTAGGGTTACCACATAGTTACCCTTGATAGAATATTGAACCACAGGATTCTGCAGGGAGGATTCAACGCCGTTACCGAAATCCCATTGCCAGGATGTGATAAACCCATCGGGATCAGAGGACTCGTCGGTGAACGTCACGAGAAGATCATCGGCAGTCCAGGTGAACGCGGCTGAGGGCGGGATGTTGCTCTCATTGCTCACGATATGGACAGTTGTCTCTGAAGGATAATTGTCGATGAGGATCGTGATTTCACCAGCGATAACAGGGACGAAGGTGAACGTGACCTGACCAGTGATGTCGGTGAAGTCCGAATACTCACCATATAGCCCAGGGATCTCAAGGGTGACGTTGATGCCTTCTAACGGAATGCCTGAAGCGGGATGGGTGACCGTTACAATGACTGTGGAGACTTCACCAACATGCACGGTGTGTGGAGAAGTTGTAACCGTTGGAGGTCTCACTTGTAGGAGGCCTTCAGCTGGTCTTTCCACTCCACCGTCTGGTGTGTAGTCATAGGTAACGTTCCCAAGGGTTGTTGCGTTGACATTATCAAGGGCACCTTCACCAAAATATATCGAGATCTGGGTGGATTGTCCCAGGCAGGAAGCATTCGGTAAACTGGACATGTTATTCAGCGTTAGCGTCCCGTTCCCAGCAGGTGTCAATTGAAACGTCATATCAACGCTTGTGTCAATCCTCCACGCTAACACCGATGGGGAGGATGTGACAATATATTTGTTGATGAGGAGGGTCGCGTTATGTCCTCTGCTGTCGTGGGTGTCGTTGTGTGCATAGAACTGGAATGTTCCTCCCGATAAAATGATCTCTTCATTTAAGATGGAATAGGATCCGGTTTTTGACCACGCATCTTCACCGGTGACGAGCGCTCCCGTCAAGGTGTGAAGTGAGACCACAAGTCCGTTGGTTGCGGGATGTCCGCCTCCTGCGAGACCTACCTGGATATCATACTCTGTTGGGTCCCCTGCGTACGAGGTGGTTGGCGTGATGTTCACGATCATATCATGGTTCTTGTCCATGATGACTTTTGTGTAGCCCCAGTATCCTTCGACCCATTTTGCTGCAATCGTGATGTTCTGCGGAGCGACGGCTGGGGTGGTCGCATCTTTGTTATGTGGTCTGATCCAGAAGGTGTACTGACCGTTTTGGCCATGGCCTGGGTCTCCTGGGACGCCGACCGTGCTGTTGAATTCAAAAGGTACATCCTGCCACATGAGATAGATGTGAGCGGTTTGTACGGGGGACCCGTCGATATCATAGATTGTGACCGTGAGGTTGTAGTCCGCTCCGATGGTGAACGAAGTGACAGCTGGAATAACGAAGGTCCCATTGATGATGTTGATGGTTTGGCTCGCCGTGCCATTCAAGGCTCCTGGCCAGTCGATGGTGATCGTGATGGTACCACCTGGTTTGGTGGGTGTGACGAAGGCGTCCCATCGTCCTTCAGTTCCTGAATGTACGAGGGTCGCTGCATTCGTCGGATAGAGGATGTCTCCGGAGACCGTGATGTTCTTGTAGTCCTCCCAAGGGTCATCACCATAATACGCCCGTCCCATATCATTGATCACACTTGTGCCAAAGATGTCAAAACTCATATCGATCGTTGTGGCATATCCTGTTCCTGGCGAATACGCAGGGACATTTACTTCTTTATCAGTTGGTGTCCCGCTGCCATCGTTGACGATTGTAAGTTGTACCGGTGGGCTGGCGCTTTTCACGACGAAGCTTGCCGTATTGTTCCACTCATAGATATCATCACCATTGGCATCGTAGCCAAAGACTACTCTCCAAGTGCCGTTCACATTAGCGCCGACAGCAGCAGCAAGATCTGTCCAACCGTTGCCAGCGTCCCAGCGCGGGATCTCGATACAATAATTCCCTTGACCTAAGTTGGTGATGTAGGGGGAGAAATCAACGTATTTTGATCCGAATTTCAGCTTTATTGGGTTGGCGACATCGATACCTTTTCCTTGGTTGTCGGTCACGTTGACGTCGATGCGTGCTTGGTATCCCCAGTAGATCGATGTGTTCGTTAACGTGATGGTTGGTTTCCCTGTGTCGACAGTGAAGGTGATCTCCGTAGAGTTTTTCTCTGGTGGATCCCAGGGACCCACATTCGTATAATTGTAATACTCAGGGGTGGTTGAAGGATGTGTTGGGAAATGTCCCGTGTAGTCGCTCCCATATTTATCACTGTAATTCTCGGTATAGCCGCCAGAAGTATAGAACTCATCAGGGTAAAAATAGGTGCTGTTCTGTGCATCAAAATCCCTGTATGCTTTGACCGTATAGACCCCTGCCAAGGTAAAGTTCCCTTTTTTCCCGATCGCTTCGGTGACGCCTGTTGTACGCCATTTATGATAGATCGTCCGATTATCTGGATTTACGATCGCGATCATACATCCCGTGTCATTTCCTGTGTTCACGAAAATCGTTACGCTACCCGTTGATCCGTAATAAAAATCTGATACAGGGTCAATCGTGTATTTTGTCGAGGTGTTGACCCAGAGGAACCCGGCGTAGGTGCTCGGGTTGTTTCCACTGTGGCTGCTGTCTGCATCGAAGATATACATCCCTGACCTGTTGAACGCGATCGGTGCACCAGCGGTATCCAGGAGCGCGTTGTTTGCCTTCGTGTTCACCCGTACATTATATCCGCTTACTTTGTAGGGTCCGTCCCAGGTGAACGTGTTGGCGTTTCCCCATATCCAGTCGGATTGGTAGGTCGGGTAATAAAGGTAGAAGGGTGGAGTCCCTGCCCATGTAGAAGAGTTGATGTAGACGGTCGCATAGGAGACTCCGTATTCCAGGTTCATGGTCGCATCCCCCCATTTGTCAACCCCGGGTGTGGATGCACTCGCTTCATTTATCATATGAAATTGAATCATCGTTGAGAGGACAATAATAAGTACTGTCAAGGTTGTTACAATTTTGCTTCTTTTCATTCCCTTTTGACTCCCCTTAAATCGTTATACTGAGAATTATTATATGGTTGATTCATTTAAATGTTTTGAAAGATAAAATTATATGTATTATTAATATTGTTCATTATGCAACGGCTTCCTTGCGTTTTTTAGCTCTAGGTTTTTAGACAAAAAGTCTGCACGACGTGAAGATGTACCGGTTGCCGACGAGTCCGAAATGTCTCTTGGCAATCGTGAGTTGTTCGTGGTTGGTATATTTGGTGAAACCATGGTGGCAGCAGGTGTGTACCCGGGTGTTCACTGCCTCGAAAGTGATCTGATCTTCCAGGGTAGTGCGGTTCGTGATCGTCCCAAAGATGAACGCATGTGTCGTTGCGTTTCTGAAGTACACTGGGTAGAAGAAGAAGCGTTCTGCTGGGTTCGGGATGAAGCCTTTGACGGTTGTCCTGAACACGAGGTGTTGGTTCGCATGGGCGAGGTACACGAACGGTGCATCGTCATGGATGATGCATTGAGCGGCCTTGTAAAAATCTGCGCGCTCCGAGGTGTCGTAGGTTTGGATCGCGGCCGTGAAGAGCTCTTGTACGAGTGAGTTGTTGTAGAAGGCAACGTTGCCTGCCGTACCGATGCTGCATTGGTTCGCCCCATAGAGCACGTTCATAAAGTTATCAGGGTCACCGTTGTCACCTGTCCATCCGAGCAGGCACATGGAGTGTTCCCCCGCCTGGGTCTTCGCGAGGTACGTCGCCCAGTCGATTTGGTACAGATCAACGTTGATACCCACGTCAGCAAGGTAGCTTTGGATCGCCTCACCGATCCTTATTGGGTCGTACATATACGGGCGGCTCACCGGCATCACCCAGAGGGTCGTGTTGAACCCGTTGGGGTAGCCTGCGTCCGTGAGAAGCTCTCGGGCTTTCTCGGGGTCATACGGATAGTCGACGATATCGTCGTTGTAGCCGAGCATGAACGGTGGCATCCCGTTCTTCGCGACGATCGCGGTCCCTTTATAGAAATTTTTAACGATCGCGGTCTTGTTGATCGCGTAGTTCACCGCCTGTCGTACGAGTCTGTTCGTGAAGGGCTCGAAGTACCCGGGGGTCTTCACCCAGGGCTCATCAGGGTCCCGTACCCTGTTCCAGTTGGTGTCGTAATAGCCGTAGCCGTTGTTCATGGCGAGGTACCCGATGTTCAGACCTGCTCCGACGCGTAGGGTCAGGTTTCTATCTGCTCGTATGGTGTCGAAGCTTGCAGGGTCTGGGTACTCCATCCCCTGGATCGTGTTGTTCTGGAGCGCTTGGAGTCGTGCTGCGGTGTCGAGGAAGACTCGGAAGATCAGGGTGTCAAGCTCTGGTGGTTCTTTCCAGTACTCCTGGTTTGCGGTGAGAGTGATGTGGTCGTCTGGTACCCATTCAACGAACCGGAACGGTCCGGTGCCGACAGGGTGTTTGTACGCGTCCTCCAGCCATTGCTCTGCGTTGGTGGGGCTGACGATCGCTGCCGCTGGCATGGCAAGGCTCGTAAGCATCGAGGAATCAGGATGGTTCAGAATGATGGTGACGGTGTAATCGTCTGTTTTTTCTACACGCTGGATATTGGTGAATAGATAGTTCCAGTACGCCCACTCCCCGTACTGGTGGTACGGGTTGCTCAGGTTGAACTGACGATCAAACGAGAACACGACAGAACTTGCGTTGAAGTTTGTTCCGTCATGGAATTTGACATCGTTCCTGAGGTGGAAGGTGAGGGTTGTCCCATCAGGGGAGACGGTCCATGAGGTGGCCAGGCATGGTCGTATCATGGTGTTCCCTGGTTGATAGGTGACCAGTCCTTCGAAGATGTTGTCGGTGCGTGCGAATGATTCATGGTCCGTGATGTCCGCGGGGTCGAGCTTGTCGACGTCGCCTGAGCAGCCGAAGATGAGGGTCTGTTCCGCTACGGTGTCTTGTGTGTTGAGTCCGCCTCTGGTTACCATGGTTGGGAGAAGGTGGGTTGGGACCGAGGTGAGTGTTGCGGTGAGAGGAACCGTGGTTCCGAGCAGTAATAAACAAAAGCATATGCTACCTATTCCTTTCTTCATCATTTTCTGTATTCCTCCCTTTGATGTATCGGAATAGAAATTATAACGTCCTCTATTCATTTAAATGTTTGGGACTGATAAAAATAAAAAAAAATTGAGGAAATTATTTATAATTTAATTAGTCAGGGTTTTAATATCCCAACAGATGTCGCAGTAGTGGGAAGGCGTGTGGGAATCGTTCGAAAAGCTTCGCCCAGAACGAGTCCATAGGTATATTGTTCGAGCAAGGTAAGGTCACGGACAGTGTCGCCCAGTCGCTTTGTGCACCATGTCCGTCGATAGCCCTGGCTTTTATGTTGTAGGTTCCTTTGATACCCCATATGTGCGTGATCTTGGCCTCTTCCCCGGATCTATAGGAGCCAGTGGTTTGATAGGTGTTATCGCCCCAATTAATCTGATAGGTGACATTGTCTTGATTTGGATCGGTTGTTGTGAAAGTAAACGTGTACAGGGTTCTGATTTTTCCGTGTGTGGTTCCAGCAATGGTTGGTGTATCCGGGACAGTATTCCAAATACCGAAATAGATATCATCAAAACGGACTTCGACCGAAGAATCGGGCTCTTGTTCACCCCAATGCTCTTGTCCCAGTTCTAGTTTTACGTATTTGACTTCAGGATCATTCATATGAGAAGTATCATTGTAACTTTTCTTCCATTCTGCTGTATACTCGTAAAGATAACCTCCTCCACTAAGAAGTCGATAATTTTCGTCATATTCCTGTTTAAAAAGAAATGCACTTTGATAGTGTGTTGGTGTTCCGATGAATTTGAACCATCCTGACAACATGTACGAATTTGTAACGTAGTCCACTGGTATAAAATCTGATGTCCAATGGAAACCATAAAAGGTTTCGTTTGTTATGTTTGTAACTCCGATTGATTTCATTCCAGAGTGAGCAAAAGCAGAATCCCAATGATAGATACCCGTAGAATTAGGATCATAGGTCCATCCTGTGGGCATGGTATCGCCTTCCTCAAAGGATGGATTTGGTGCTAGATTAGGTCCAACAAGATGTCCGCAAGGTGCTTCGTTTTTTTGATGTGTGTCGAGGATAACATATGTCGTGTCTTCTTGTTCAAAGAATTTTTCAAAAACAAAAGGTGTTGGTTTTTCATTGTTAGTTCCTTTTTTTTCGAGAGTGCCAAGGACAGCTGATACATTGGTAAGTAATAGCGTACAAATTACGATTCCTACAAGTGTATGGTTCATGGTGTTATTCCTCCCGTTGATAGAGCAGAGTAGTGATTATAATGTGGTCTATTCATTTAAAAGTTTTGTGAAGATAAAATTCACTATAAAAGGAGGTGCTATTACTACATCCATATTCATTCATGTGAACGTTGTACAGAGGGCAAACATGAATCTTTTTCCGTCCAATAAATCTTTAATACCTGAATATCCTTAAGTATATCGAGGGAAGATTATGAAAAATTCAAGGATTTTTGCTGTCATATGCTGTGCTGTGTTTCTTTTACCCTTCATCGGTGCAATCCAATCAGGAGCGGATACACCACGACTCACCTTCTATTTTAGAGGAGGCAAGGGAATCCACGTGCTGCTCATCAACCTCGAAGACCGCGAATTAGTAAACATACACTGGACTATACAAATCTTTGATCACACCGTTGAAAAGAAAAACTTTTCTGGGACCATCGACAGCCTCGCGACAAAGGCGTTGGTAAAGATCACCACAGGCCCGTTTTCCTTGCCTGCGGGGGAGTACGGCTATCGTTTAATTCTTGGCCCACCATATGATATGGACTGGTGGTATGGCGCGGTAGGTCCGTCATGGATCATCGGCCACTGGATTCTGCTACGCCCCTTCCTCGCACCGATTCCTCCAGCCAACTAATTCTGCAACAAAAAATTTTTAGAATTTCGCTATTTTTCGTTGTAATTTATTTTTGACAAAAAAATCGGTGATTTTTACAAAAATTATAAATATTATAATAGTTATAGTTATTATTAGTATTATGGATATTGTGATCCTATGACAAACACAACCATTTCCGTGACACAAGAGACGAAAAAAGCGTTACAAGGACTCGGAACAAAGGGAGAAACCTATGATTCCATCATAAAAAAATTGATTACACGATCTGCATGGAAAAAACTAGATCAAGAATGGAATAGGATACTCACTCATGATGAATTTATTCCTCTTGATGAGCTGTGACGCTGATGCCATACACCGTTCTTGTTTCCAAGACATTCCAGCGGAAATTTCAACAATTACCAACGAAACTGCAGAATCATCTCCGCAATGCACTACAAGAGCTCCGAGAAAATCCCTATACGTCACGTCCGAAATGCGATATCAAAGAACTCAGAGACACACATCCGAAGAAACATCGCTTGCGAGTTGGAGAGTATCGGGTTATTTATGCCATCGACGACAATGACGTCAAGATCATTGATCTCATAAAAAGAGAAGTTGGATATAACAGAGTAGAATGACCTTTTTTTTTAAAGCATTGACTGAATTGATGATTTTTTTATTGTAGTGACTGAGAATACTGCATGGTCTGAAACAACCTACACGATATTTCGAATTCTTCCGATATGAGGTATTTTCTGTGAATGTTCTTTTGTATTATGTTTTATTAACGCCTTTTTACTTCGAAAAAATTTCCCACATTGTGGACATCGTGGCATGTTCTTTCCTCCTTCAATACTACAATCTTAAGAGACGGTTATATTTATTCCCTTTGACATTTCTTTTTTGGCAATAATCCACGTATTCATATTCATTTTCTTCTTTTATCAAAGTTCATTCACCGATTTTGGTATTTTTCATATCCTTATAAAGAAATCCGTATTGGAGGTTATCAGTAATTGAAACCTGTTCACGAAAACCCTGGTGGTTTTAAGAATAAGTTTTTAAAGAAATAAAAGCTACAAAATAATAAGGCGGAGGTAAAAGGTATGCCAAAATGTGAACATTGTGGTAAATCCTTTAAAACAAAAAGGGCGCTACATATACATTATACAAAAGCACACAATAAAGGATATGCCTAAATTAGTCGGATTGTAGATTTGAGGGGGAGATACAAATGAAAGATGAAGAATATACCACAACCGAAAGAAGCAGAAAAGGACTTAGAAGATTAACAACCGAAGAAAAAAAATCCGAAGAAACGCAGGAAGAAGAAAAGAAAAGAACACAAAAAGATATAATCCTGGACGAGGAAGAAGACGAAGATAAAGAAGAGGAAGAAGAAGACGAATATGCGAATTATTCAAATAAAAAAACGTAGAAGATAAGAATATATAGCTGCCCAGAAAAAGCAGTCAAAATCGTATCTAAAACACCAACTAAGATATCTTTATTTAACAGTATCGGAGAAACATTGAATTTTTTAAGTGATTACTCATTTCGTATTTTAATTCTTTTTATGATCGGTAAAATCATACCACGAAAACCTTCATTGATGATAAAATTAAAATCACTCGTTGACCAAGCAGATTCTGCAACGCAACCAAGATTACATGTTTTACACTTGTTATATTGAGAATACATTTTCTGTACGTTTTTTGACTTCCAGATATCCGATAATCGTTGTTCCCGTAGGTTAATTTGATGGTCATGTAAGAAAAGACAAGGTGTCATCAAAAAACCTCTATGATTTATTTGTACGCATTTCCAGGGATTACATGCATAATCAAAATGACCTAATTGATTGAAGTATCGTGTAGAATTACTAATAGGGTATAATGGTTTATGATCCAAAACAACTTGTTTGAAATACTGTAGTTGCTTCTGTGTTGGAATAAATTCTTGTGCCTTCGGGCCACCATTTGGATCTAGTAAATTAAATGTTATCGTATCCATGTTCAGTTCGTCAAAAACCATGTGAATGAGATCATGGATTTCATCAGCATTTCTGTTACTTACAGTAACAACTGCACTGACTTCGGTTTCTGCCTTTAATGTAATCAAATCATCCATGAGTACATGGATATTTTGTTTAATCTGCTCAAACCAATCTTTCCCTCTAATTTCATTATACGTCTCTGGGTGTATGGTATCGAGAGAAATTCCAAAAAAATCGAAATTTTTCGCTATCTTTTCTATATGATCTTTATTGAATAAACTGAGATTAGTGACAACCATGGGAACGAGACCTTGCGATTTTGCATGAGCCGCTAGTTCAAATAAATCTGAACGAAGAAAAGGCTCACCTCCGCTAAAAGTCAAGGTAACAGCACCTATTTTTGCTAAATCATTGATAATTCTTTTCCATTCCTCAGTAGTTGGTTCGTTTTCTTTTTTATTTTCCCACATTCCACAATAGTTACATCGCGAATTACATAAAGAAGTGATGGTAATGTATGCATAGGTCGGTCGTTTGACAGAAGGACCTATATGATTATACGCATAATTTTTTATAAACTTCAGACCATGTGATTTTTTCATATGTTTACTTTCATCGGGATTACGTGTTTTTCTCAGCGATATCTCCAATAATCGGGAGTTTAATTTTTTGCATCTGATACGCTTTTATCATCAGAATAAGCCATAAGATTACGACAAGGATCCAGAAAAGCCAGCTGATCCACCAAAGGAAATACCACCCGTGATCAAAATGGAGTAACCCGAAGGCTCCACCGAAGATCCACGCAAGAATAGTAAGGGGAAGAAACACTAAAATGGATTGGAGTGCATGAAACCGGATGATCTTGTTTTTATCGTCAATAAAATAAAAGAGCAATCCAGTGATCCACACTCCAAGGTAACAGAGCGCTGCTTCAACATTTTCCTCAAGTCCTAACGATGTTTTTACCATATTTTTTTCCCTCTGTCCATTTACAGCTATCTTTTATTTAATTCATTCTCATTCATCGTATGTATCTTTTTTAAAGCACAATCATAATCCGATACTGTGAAATATACCCACGATAAAATCTAGTCCGATAAGAGCGATAATAACAATAGCGATGAGTATGAGAACCCATATTGCAAATTTTATGACACCCCAAAGCAAAAACACGATCACTAGGATGCCAAGGAGTACCGCCCAAAACGGAATTGTTAAACCGAATATGTCCATCTCTTTCACTTCTCCATCTACAAATGATTATTTTTTTTTCTGAAACGCCTTCTTTTACAACTATATTTATTTAATCATTCTCATTCGGTAAATAGACGAGCGGACAAACTAACCACTATTTAAGTCCTCATTATGTTTTTACCTGCTGGACGGTTTTTGACCATTCCTTTTCCACCTGGACGACCGCCTGTCTTTGCTCCTCTTTTAGCACGGGTTTTGGCTGCAGTCATTCTGCCGCCTCTGCTTTTCTTTGCCATATTTCATCTACCTCCATAATTTTTCTTTTTTCATTCTATTTTGTCTCTCATTTTGAGATCCAAGAAATCAAACGACTTTTATAATTCCCATTAATACCATGACGATAACAGCTAATACTATCGCTCCGAGAAGGCCGAATATCAACCAACCTGCCACGAACGCTATTACCGAAAATATTGAAATGTGGGTCCATTCAACTTTTATTGCCATTTTAATCGCTTTACACCTTAGTAAATATCACCGAATTACCGGCATCATTGCTGATAACCAACGTTGAACCAGAGAAACTATAATTGAACGTGGAACCCAGAGTTCCTCCAGAAGAAAATGTGATTTTGTTGTTGGCAATCGTGTAGTTAAAACTACCAGTTAACGAAGCTATCCCGAGCGGGCCGGTTCCGACAATTGTTGCAGTATTACTGGTAAACGTAATCGTCGTTTCCCCACCAGCGGTCTTCCACGTTCCAATAAACTTACTTTGTTCGTCAACGCAACCGCTCAAGCTTATTGTTGTCAGCATCACTAGCATAATTCCAACTAGGACAAATTGTTTTTGTTTTTTCATCCAAATACCTCTACCCAATGTTTTGTTCATCTCTCTACCTGTATATAGAGTTGACTTAATAACAATTAAGAAACAGTTATAAAATAGGACAAACTCGTTGATATTGGGGAGCGATATGAAAGGAAGAAAAGAAATCATGTATGCAACGATCAACGTTTTGAACTCTGGTTTCTTCTATACTGCAGGAGTGCAACATGAAATGTACCTCTTCCACTAGGTATTGAGTTAACGGTTTAATAAAAAGAAATGAGAGGAGTTCTTGGGAAAAAATCCAAAGAGTCTCCAATTGAATTTATACTTATAATGGCCCTATGACAGTTGGAAGGAAGAAGCCGACAATGGCTGCGATAATCCATACGATAATGGCTATGCCTAGCGCTTTCAGCCAGCCGATGCTATACAAAAAGCCAAGAGCAATTAGCCAGGCTATTCCTCCAATTATGGACGCTAACCATCCTAACTCAGGGCGGAGTAAATAGTAGGTAGCTGCATATATTATTGCGCCGATAAAGGCAGTCAATAAAGCAGTGCCGAACCCCTCCTTTTCTCCGAATATTTTCGTTACGACATAGATAATAATTGCTGATATAACAAGACTTATGAAAAATACAATTACCGTTGCTAACGTTACATCTACCATTTTCTCTCCTCCATTTAATTTTTTTTGTTTGGTATCACAACGCCAACTATAATCAGCACAATTCCACCAACTATCAATGGAATCATGTATTGCGCATACGGGGTACTACTCGTAGTGACTAACCCGAAGAGTTGGGGGGTTGTTATTACTAAGGCACCTGCTACCAGACCAATTATTACAACAACTATTCCGATGGCGATTAAGATTCTATTCATATTTTTTCTCCTCCAGTACTATTTTTTATCTTTCTTACCGCTATCTATTATCTTTCTGGCTCTATCAACACCGTGTTCGTAGTCGTCTTTTCTGAGTGTGATTCTTCTTGTTTTTCTTTTATTATAGTCTGGATGTTTTTTGATATGAGGCACATATTTTAGAACATTTGTTGATTTAAAAAGATATCTCTATGATATGTGTTTGTCTATTTTATCATTGAATGGGAGTGTAGACCTTTTTCAGTCTGGAAGTATGGTGTGCCTCATGTTGTGTGTTCATCGATGACACTATTAAAAAAAAGAAAAATTATTAGAATTTCGCTATTTTTCGTTTCATTTTATTTTTGCGAAGTTTCTGGTCTTTTCGAATTTTATCTGATGCCATTCAAATCACCTCCTCAAACGATGGAGTCTGAAACGTGGAAAGTAGAAGAAATAATATTCTCATAGGTTCGTAAAAAAGAAACAAAACTGCGAGATTCTTATTCTTTCCTTGTAAGGAACCATACCGATTCTTTCTCTTAAATAGTTATGTATGGACACTGAAACCTACCTGCAATACGGAGAACAACGATTGTTGTGATGATGAATTGTTTTTCCATCATCCTTTCCCTCCCCTGACCTTTACAATGATGCTCTCTGTTTTAAATCTTGTAATACGTTCATATAGTTCATGAATCCTTCATACGGATTATCATAGGGGCTAAAATACGCATGGACCGCTCCGTCAGCGAGACCTTTTGTTGAACAGTAATACAAATGATCTGATGTTTGGAGACGACGCCAGGTTTTGAGTAACCGCTCATTCACCTTTTCTTTCAGTTTTCCCCCAATGGTTTTTAATTCATTAAAACAAGCCTTTTGCATATCATTTCCAAGCCAGGTGGAGACATTTCGATCTTCATCAGCCCAGGAGATCGCCCATGGAACATCTATTTCTCCAACAGGTGCGTATCGCGTGGCTGCCTCACCGACTGTGACAAAATCTACATTCTTGCACTTCAGTATTTCTCCAGGTAGATGTTTCAGGAATTCAAATATCCCTGTCTCGGTCCATTGATGTTCTCCAAATGTTTCGTAATCTAAGAAGAGATTCACGAGATCTCCTTCACAGCCCGATATCCATGCTGCAAATTTATCCGCGGTCAAAGGAAACTCTGCCCAGTCATGTGTGGAGAATCGAAAACCAACGTCGTCACTGAGTTGATAATTCCTTAAGAGCACGCTGAGGTCTGCATTCACTGGTTTATACAGATAATTCGCCGAGCGTCCTCCTAAGATCTTATCTGCTCCTTCTGTAATGATTCCTTTGTAGCCCAACTCTGCGATTTTTCTGGCAATGCGGTTATCATAGATTGTTTCCGTGTTTCTGAAAATCGTTGGTGTATAGTTAAATACTCTTTTTATTAGCTGACGATGCATGTCTACTTGCTTTTCGAACTCATCGAGATCATCATACAGGCTCGATAGCGAGTGGAAATACGTCTCTTGGAGGAGGTCGACGGCCCCTGTTGCGAGCAGCGCCTTGAAACTCTCGAGCACCTCGGGCATGTACCGTTCGCAATATTCGATGAAGGTGCCGGTCAGACTAAATGAAACCCGAAATTTTCCTTTGTATTTGTTGATCAGGTCAAGTAATATTTTATTGGTGGGAAGATAGCATTTTTTTGCTATTTTTTCAAAGATTTCTTGGTTGAGGTGCTGATTGAAATAGTCGGAATTTCGATCATTGGTTGCTCCGATGCTAAATACCGTGAAATGGTTCAGTCTCATTGGTTGGTGAACCTCGAAATATAAACACACTGATTTCATTCTCTCTGCTCCTTATGAACTTCGATTGTTTGATCTTTTAGGATATGGTCGTGTCTCAATTTTTTTACTAAAAAAGAGATGTGGGCGATATAATCGTCCTTGTTTCCTGTATCTCAATTTCTTAGTGTTTAGTTCTCAGAGTTTATGTTACGTCATAGGCTCTGGAACGAAGGACCTGATTGCATGGTTTGAAGTCGCTTGCATGGCCAACGGTTTTCCTTGTCCGTTGCTATTCATTGCTTCCGCGGGTCCTTTCCGAAGTATGTCGGATAATGGTAGTATGTAGTAGGCAGTATATAACATTGTGTACGAAGTCATATAAATGTGTAATGTTATTACATATTTGTGTAAATCATGGAGAAAAGAATGCGGATGAATATCTCAGTGACAAAAAAAGAAAACGCGCTCATCAAAAAACTCGCTAAAGCAGAAGAACGACCATACAGTCGACAAATAATCTATATGACAGATTTTTACGTAAAATATAGGGGATAAAATGTATTAATCTTTTTTGAAGTAGCATTGAAACATTATTTTTTATGATTTGATTAAGTCGTATTTAACTTGTATATCCTTTCTCTTTCTTCAAGCTGTTTTTTCAATCTCGCAACATTAAGACCATTATACACATCAAGTGTTTTTTCTGCAACGTTATCCCAAGTAAACAGTTCAATTTCCTGTTTTCCGTTTTCAGTGAGTGTTTTACTTAACGATTCATAACGTAACAATGAAATGATCTTGTTTGCTA
>Ga0315279_10003305_pt1 | contig 22684 bp, 27 predicted proteins | sample YL17G06_20_MG_FD_203694 | JGI IMG/M metagenome (GOLD analysis project Ga0315279, IMG submission 203694) | Sediment microbial communities from Yellowstone Lake, YNP, Wyoming, USA - YL17G06_20 | ecosystem: Environmental > Aquatic > Freshwater > Lake > Sediment | place: USA: Wyoming | collected... | reverse complement strand
ATCAGCTGCCTCGTCCGAGACTAGACTAAGATCTATTTCGGAGGGAACTAGCTATCACCAAGCTAGATTGGTCTTTAGCCCCTAGCCCCAGGTCTGAAGAACGAATTGCACGTCAGAACCCTTGCGGGCCTCCACTAGGCTTTCGCCTAGCTTCGCCCTGCCCAGGGCTAGATCGCTTGGTTTCTAGTTTTCACCGTCGTGACTCCGAGCTCTTTCAAACTCCGCACCTGGTCAGCCGAAGCTGATTGCGTGCATGTCGGTTTCCCTACGCTTACAGGCTTTTAACCTTTAGGCTTGCCACGACAGTGAGCTCCCCGGCCCGTGTTTATAGACGGAACGTGTAACCCTGGTCCCCCTCCTTCGTACCGCCACCTCACGATGGTTTCCTTCAGGAGGGATCTACCCTTCCGGGCCACACACGTCTTTAACCGTCTGGTTTCAGGCACTTTTCACCCCCCTTCCGGGGTACTTTTCAGTTTTCCGTCACCGTACTAGTACGCTATCGGTCTTGAGTCTTATTTAGTCTTGGCGGTTGGTGACCGCCGACTTCACATACCCAAGCCAGGGTATGCTACTCAGGGACTCCAGCTCAGCTCCTTCCAGCTTGCGCTTACGGGGCTATCACCCTCTCTGACAGGCCGTTCCAGGCCACTTCAGCTTGACTGGCGAGGAGGAAGCCGGGCCCTTCACACTACATCTCTCATAAGTTTCCCTATGAGATTCTGTTTGGACTTTTCCCATTTCGCTCGCTGCTATTAAGGGAATCCCGTTTGGTTTCTTTTCCTCCGCCTACTAAGATGCTTCCGTTCGGCGGGTTGCCGCTCCCAATTGGGAGCACCGTGGTTCCGAAGAACCGCGGTGAGAAGTCTCATTCAGGAATCCCCGGTTCTAAGGCTGCATGCGCTTACCCGGGGCTCTTTCGCGGTTTGCCGCGCCCTTCATCGGTGCTCAAGCCGAGCCATTCCCCAGACGGCGTAGCATATCGGGCCTTTCGGCAGTGTCTGTGTAACGTTTTCGGTGAAACTCACATGGTTTTGCTAGACATCATGACCTATGCACGGTGTCATCACGAGCTTTTGTGCCCATTCACCCTTCGCTCCTCATCATCTTTGATGGGAGCTGCATCCGTTTTATGGCTTTCAACAAGTCGCCAAAATCTTCAGAAGCGGTTTCCGAAGATATAAGGGTTACGTCGCGGTGGTCCGTTGTGGGGATTGATGGTTTTCATGTACCCAACATTTTTATTTTTGATGCCAAAATGCTATAGCTTAGCGCCTCGATAGCTCAGTCGGTAGAGCAGCAGCCTTGTAAGCTGCAGGTCGCGGGTTCGATTCCCGCCCGAGGCTTCATTGTGAGAGAGCAACCAAAGAAGAAATCTTCGATGCTTCAATGCAAAGGTTGACTGAAAAGCCTGATTACACAATTTATATACGGATAGACGACAATGGTGGTAGAGAGGATAACTCTTGGCTCTTGACGACCCTCTTACTAGCACGATAATTATCGTAGCGGTCATCGCGGTCTGCTTGCTCATCCTCTATGCGATGAGGGGTCGCGGAAAGAAGATCAAGGAGGCGCCTGAAGAAGAAAAATCCCAGGTTGATTTAAGGGGTTTACCCTTCAAGGTTGCGAAAAGCGTCTCCACTGACGAGGCAGGTCACGCGAAAGACGAACTGCGGATTCTGGAACTTGAAAGGGAAATCCTCTCTGACGCAATTCGTCGATTGTATGAGGCCCACGCGGGTGGGCAGATTTCAGAAGAGGAAAGAGAAAAGCTCGCGCTGACGTACAAGTCTCGAATGATGACGGTGAAGGACGCCATCTCGAGGGACGAGTCAGTAGTCGCGTTACACGAGCTCGAAGCTATGCAGGAAGATCTGATGAAACTCTTCAGCGAGCGCTTCGATGAACTGAGCGGAAAAATCGATGAGCTCCGTGCGAAGACAGAGACGAAGTCATTGAAGGAGATTAGCATACCGGTTCCGGACGTAGCTCCCGACTCGACAGATGAAGAAAAGACGGGAACTGATGAAAAATCCAAGAGAAGGAGAAAGTCGCCGCCTGCCAAACCGAGCCAGAGGTCCGAGGCTGAGAAGCGGATAGAAGAAATCAGGAACGAGGTAGAAAAGGTCCTGGACAGGTTGGGTCAGATAGAGATTGAATCCTAAACGAGACTGGGTTGAAGATGCCAAGAGGAGAGCCGCTCTAAAAGCGATTGAACACGTGGAAGACGGGTTCAACATCGGCTTGGGAAGTGGCAGCACGGCTGCATATGCCATCACAGAGCTGGCCAACAGGGTTGAGCGGGAACAGTTCCATATACTTGTCGTGCCAACATCCTATCAGGCGTTCATGCTCGCTGTAGAGAATGGAATCCAGGTAACGACTCTCGATGAACATCCAACGTTGGATTTGACGGTGGACGGGACAGACCAGATAGATCGAAACCTGGACCTCATCAAAGGCATGGGCGGAGCACTGGCCCGGGAAAAAATAGTTGCATCCGCATCGGAAAAAGTCATAATCATAGCCGACGAAAGCAAAAGGGTCACGTATCTGGGAGAAAACGACCATCCAGTTCCGTTGGAGGTCATGCAGTTTGCCGCCTCACCCGTTAAGCACAGAATCGCAGAAATAGGTGGAAAACCAGTATTGAGAGAAGGAAAGGGAAAGGCCGGGCCGGTCATCACGGATAACGGCAACATCATCGTAGACGCTCACTTCGGAGTGATCCATGAGCCCGCAGAGCTGGAGGCAAAATTAAGAAGCATCCCAGGCATCGTTGAAACTGGATTGTTCGTAAAGATGGCAGACGTGGTATATCTCGGAACGCGTTCCAACGTTGAAAGAATCGAAAAATAGCGCGCTTCCATATAGCTGCTTTGACGCGTTGCAGACGTGGTCATCTTGAACATCAAGGCAGTGCTGTTTGATTTGGGTAACACTCTAGTCAAGACGTGGGTGCCTGAGGCGACATTTCATGGGGTTCTAGCCTCTCTGGGCATTGACCGGCCGGTTGAGGAGATAAGAGAAGCGCTCCTGAGGACGGAGGGGGAATTTAGAGAATCTGGCTATAGATCCATGTACGGCAAGGCTGACTACGTTGAATACTGGGAAAAATGGGACTCGCATGTTCTCAGAAACTTGGGTATCTCTGGACACAATTATCTTGCCAAGGAGATTCTGATCAGATGGTTTGATCATGCAGATTGCGTGATTTATCCTGATGTTGAGAAGACTCTGGTTAACCTGAAACAGATGGGCTTGAAACTAGGCTTAATTTCGACCGCGTACGAAGAAGACATCGCAGCGATTTTTCAAAGGGCAAGCATGGATAGAAGCCTCTTTAATGTCATCGTTGGGGCAAATACGGTGATGAAAGAGAAGCCTCATCCAGATGTTTTCAAATATGCCCTCAGAAAACTGGGTGTTGAACCAGAAGCAGCCCTCTTCGTCGGAGACCATGCTGAGAATGATTACGAAGGAGCAAGAGCGGCTGGGATGCATGCACTCCTCATCCAGAGAGAGAATCAAAGCTCAGAAAGCGTCTCTGGTTTCAGGAGAATCAGCAGTCTTGAAGATGTCTACAAGTTTATAGATTAGCCTTCAGGTCTTTGCTGGAGAAAATTTGTGCGCGCGTATGGAAGTCACCACGGCATAATCGCAAGATGGAGCCTTTGACAGAAGCAGGGTACGCGGTGATTGCTGTTGAGAGTTTGCTGGCTAGAAATCTTCTTCGATTTCCATCGTACTATAAGCTTTGTCTTCTTCGATGGTCTTCTCTGAATCGTGATGTTCTTCCTTTCTAGGCTTCTTTTTCTTCCTGCTCATGTGTCTTGACGGCCTCGTTCGAATTTATCACATCAAGTTGTTTGGGTTTTGGTCCTAGTCCAGTTCTTGTCTTTCTCGGATTTCTTCAAGAAGAAGCTATGCTTGCCTTTCAGGCTGTATTCTCTTAGATCTGTGCCGCATTCGCATGAGTATGCATCTACCTTGAACTGTCCATAATTCCATGATTTCTTTGACTTGTCAAATTCCCTCTTGCAGGCAGGGCATTTCACCATTCAGATCCCTTAGTCTATTGTTCTCTGCATGTCTAAAAGAAGCTTTCTGAGGCGTCAGATTCATGGTTCAAGCTTCTGTGAAGTCTGAAATTCGGGTTTCGTAAACTGCCAAGCGGAATACGTCGTTTTTCAATGTGGTTCTCCCGCCTCGTACTGATGCACAAAAGAGGGCACATGACGTGATTGAATCAAATAACTTAAATCAAGCCTTGCTAATCAAACAACCTAGATCTGAAAGCCGGGGTAGCCTAGCCTGGCTTGGGCGCCAGACTCATAATCTGGAGTTTCGAATTGGGGCCATGCCCATGAACCAGAGGTCGCGGGCTCGAATCCCGCCCCACTGAGGGAGCATGCCTCCCTCAGGGCGAACGGCACCATCTGCCGAGCCCGTGAACAGGTAACGTGTTGCATTACTCGAGTTTATTCTGAAATATCGTCTCTCATGCGTGCGTTGATGATCTTGCCGCGTTTATGTCTGTCGTGTTTCTTGTTGATATTTCAGGTTGATCGTCGAAGCCTTTCTTGATTTGTGCGTTTTTCAAAGCGATTCTGTCGCCTATTTTTAGTTTGCTTGCGATGTCTGCCTGTTTTCTCCAGGCTGAAACCCATATTTTGCCGGTGTCATCTTTCAATTCGAAACTCGCGAGTGCCACGGTTTCCTTCTTGAATGTCATTACGTCCCTGACCATCGGCTTGGTGGCAACTTCTCCTTCGATATTGACGTGGGCCAAGCATTCTTTCAGATCAGATATTTTCGAGTATTCTTCTTCCGGCACGAATGATGCCACGTAAGTTTCTGAGTCGACGTGGATCTCTGGTTTTTGTTCCATTGCCCTCTTCACTTTGGCGTTGACGATCTGAAGCCCAAGATCCTCGTTCAGCATCGGTTGAAGCTCATCGACTTTTTCGTTCCAGGCGACGGCTGATATCTCGCCTGTTTCATCAGCTAACGTGAACCGCATTACTTTTCCTGGATCTGGGCCGTCTCTTTCGAAGGTCGAGGCTGGGAAAAGTTTTTTGACCCTGCCGATAATGTTTACTTTCTTGTTCTTCTGATCGAGCGTTATCTGTCTGATTCTTGTTGTGAACTTTTTTATCGTGGGAAACTTGGTAGGTTCTACGTTTTGAGGATCTACGTTCACCGTGCATTTCTCTCCGATGTGCAGTTCGACTGTCCCCCCGCGGCCCTCCTTGGCGTATGCGTGAGAAACGCGTAATACCTGCCCGACCTTTATGGTGCCAGATTCCACGATGCTTGTCCTGTCATTCCATGCCACGACCCTCACGATGCCCAGTTCGTCAGCGATGAGGAAACTTGCAAGCTTCCCTTTCCTCTTTCCATTGAATGCTCTTGATGGGAAAACTGCAACAACGCGGCCAGCAACCGTTACGTCCCTCAAGCCTGGAACCAAGTCCACGACTGAAAGCGTGGGAGTCGTGGAATCGCCGTTTTGGGTTTCCATGCCCATCTGGGCGGCAATCATGCGCAGAAGGGTTGTCTCGGAGATGAAGCCGCCAGTTCTGCGTTTTTCTTTCTTGAGTCTCTCTGTGATTTCTTCTTCGGAGATTTCAGGGCGCTTCGAGCATATCTGTCGTATTAGTTCATCGTCAATCATCGTGATTTCGACACAAGGCTATTGAAGGTGTTACGTTGATTAAAAGATTATTGGCATCCTCAGCTGTTAATGAATAGGGTTCCGATGAGCAGATGGACGCGACTCTACTCTACGATGTGGGCATGGCCCTCGTCTTCGTCGGCATGGCCGTTTCAGTAATCGCTGCTCTCCTCTTCTTTGTTTCGAGCTCGGGAGGCAAGCGAAAGACCCGGGGCGGAGGAGTGATAATCATAGGGTTCATACCGATAGTCTTTGGGACGGACAAGGATTCGATCAAGAAGGTTCTGCTACTTTCGCTGTTGCTGACAACAGTCCTGATCGTGGCAATCGTCTTGTATAACGTGTTTTTTAGGTGAGTGGAAATCTGCAGGTTGCGTCGGGCGAAGAAAACTCGGAGGACTTGACGAGCAAGCGGGGACATTCAGGGGTTTTTCTTGTCCTGCTCGTCGCAGGTTTTCTCACGTTTTTCGTCGGGATGATTCTCTTAGCGGTTGCCGCATCTCTCCTGGGTCACGGTAACTCGGCGAGTTTCGGGGTGATAATATTCTTGGGGCCGTTTCCGATAGTGATAGGCGCTGGTCCTCAACCAGTGCTGGTCATTTTGATCGCAGTGTTGATTGCCGTTTTGACTGTTACGGCTTTGCTGTTGGCGCGGAAGAGAACGAGAAGGGAGGATGACTGGGGCCTTTCTCAGTCTTTTTTCTCTTCTTCACCGTAGTAGACGACGTAGAGGAAAATTAGCCCTAACGTGATGAAGGTGGCGGTCATGAGGAGGTATATGATTACTTGAAAGTATGTTCCCAAGTCCATTGGAGCTGTCTCCGCGGTGAATCTACATTTGGAGTTTAGATATTTAAACATGAGCTTGTGGAGATGTCTCCCGCACAATTCCCCTTTCTTGTGAGGTTTGATTTTGGCAGCGAGAACACCGGTTGAACCATTATAACCGGATTGAACGTCGACGTCAGAGCGCGCGCTTGCTGATGCTCTAGGGTTATAACCGCTTTCAAACTGAGGGTAAAGAAAGAAGCAGAAGAAGTTCGAAGAGCCTAACTCTAAACTTCCAAAAAACTGTCTGACAATAAACCGTTGAAGGAAATGCTCGGCGCGCCCGCTATTTCGAGGGAACCAACTCCAGCTGCAAAAAAAAAAGAAAAAGGTAAGGGAACGAGCAGAAAATAAGTGTGAGGTCTGTCACAAGAAACAGTACGGAGTAACGCTGGAGTTCCATCATAAGAACATGAAGAACTCTGACACACGCGCGCTGAAACAGAATTGAGGAATTGGAAGCCTTTCCCCATTCAAATAGGAGGCTTTACCAAATCTTGGGACCACTGGTTGCTTCTTCTACTAAAAAAGGAAATGAAGAAGCTATTGCTTTGTATGATGAACTGTACACTGGCATTTTGTCGCCTTATCTAAGGGGAGATATCGAGTATATTCCCCATATTGGGTATTTCGAGTATAGATTTCGTGTTCAGAGGTCTTAAATTCTATCCTCAGGATATTCTGAAGACAGTGTTGAGGCAGTTTGGATCCGAATTCGTTCCTTGACCTGGCATTCTTGTTGGTCGCGACCGTTCTTACAATGTTGAGTGTAAACAGTCTTCAATTGTTGGCCCGAATACGCTTGGAAAAATCGTTGTTCATCCCGGTGATCATGTCCGCTGTCTTCTTCTGGTGCGGTTCACTCGTAAACGTGGTATTCGACCTCAGCTTGCAGAATATGCCCGGCCTGATTGTATTTCAAGATTCTGTCAGCCTGTTGTATCGTACAATGCTGCTGGTGGGACTAAGCATCCTAACGTACGGTGTCTTTGCATATTGGAGGCTAACGCGAAACGTAAGACTCCCAAAACACGAACCTTCGGAAAAACATGAGAATCAACTAGAAGTCACCGTGGAAAACCCGGCGGCAACCGAACAAGTTGAACAGCAAGCGAACACATAGGTCAGCACACGCTATGTTCACAGTTGTGATGATTTCATTCCAAGATGTTACTATATCAACAATTATTTGGTCTGCCCGCGCGTCTTGTCATGCAGAGAAATGGCGAGCAAACTACTATAGAAATAGTGAAGTGTGCGCTATTTCAAAACTTTAGAAGCTCCGCCAGCCCTCAGGATTCTTGTACCTTACTTTGGGACCGATTTCCCATAGCGCTTCGAAAACTTTGAGGAATTCTCTGTTTGGCAACCTCTTTTTCATTTTCACGAATCCATCCACAAGTATATCGAGCATCGTACTATTTGATAAGCATTACTGTTTACTAGTCCAACACCAATACAAAAAAGCTTCCGTATGATACTCGCAAAATATGTCCAAATTCCAATGATCTTTGAACACCGGCTTCCACGCGCGCTAGACCCACAACCATTAGAAGACCGGCTCAGCGGTTTTGTAAAATGGTTTGATAGCACGCGCTGTGAAACTCCAAAAACCGAAAATTGCGGGAGATTTCCTTCATGTCGCATAGGCATTGGGGCGGTTCAATGCTAGCACACTACACAAACGGCAACGTCTTAACCATCAAAAAATGTTGAGACATAAGAGTATTCAGAACACGATGAAGTACATTCATACATTAGAATTCAGAGATGAAGACTTTGAAATAGCGACAGCAACAACAGAGGAAGAAGCGAAAGAGCTAAGGCAAACTGGATTCGTCAAGCATGGCGAAATGAAAGGAATACACCTACAGAAAACCTAAAAGGTTTATGGGTTTAAAGTAAAATGCCATCGCTTAGATATTTAAGGAGTAGGGTTCTTCCATTCGGTCATCAGCGAATCGTAGAGCTCATCGCGTTCTTCGATGGTTTCATACCAATCCAGAGTGTTGGCGATTTTCTGGGCGATTAGGTGATAGCATAGGTGCACTTGCCTGTCCATGACGCGAAAGTAGAAGTCGTCACAGGTGCAGAATTCAGCCTGCGGGATTATCAGGTAATCTCGTTCTTTTCCAACCACGATCCAGATGATCTTGCCGCTCGGCCTGAAAACGTATTTCTTGACCCTGTTCTCCTTCAACGTTTCAAAAGCCCTCGTGAAACGTTGGCCAAAGGCCTCGTAGAAGAGTGTCAAATTCTTGCCGGTTAACTTGCCGTCTGCTTTCGCCTCCTTGCAGACGGTGTTTAGGATGTCGGTTTCCGAGCTTTGGGTCATGCATTCGGGGCCTCGTGGGTCTCCGCGTACTGGATTCGTGTGTTGACAGAGCTAGTCTATTTTGATCGGTTCGCCCTTTGTTTTCTTCTCTTTTTCGATCTTCGGGAACGTGACTTCTAGCACACCGTTCTTGTAGTTCGTTCTTGCCTCGGTGACCCTGACTCTCACGGGCAATTTGACATCTTTGAAGTACCTTCGCTGCGGAATGTCCACCGATATCGTCAACGTTTCTTCGGTCGCATGCAACTGTATGTCCTTCTTGTCCACGCCTGGCAGTTCCGCCACGACGTGGACTTCTCCGTCGGTTTCTATAATGTCGACAAGGGGCTCTCGTTCCTCTTTGACCTGTGGTCCGCGGCGACTCGACCTGAGGTTTCCAAACTTGTTGATCTCGGGTTTCCCGTCAGGGCCTATTTTCACGCTGTAACCGTAAACGAACGGGCCGAACTCGCGGGTTGTTGATCCGTCTGGGAGCTTGCGTTCTCTAACGTAGTCCTTCGGAACGCGGGACGTGAAGCTCTTGAACTCTTCTTCCATCATTCTTTCCATATCATGGAACATCTTGTCGATGTCCTCGAAATCCCAGTCTCTGAAGAAGGGGGAGCGTCGTTTTCTGGACCATTGTGGAGAATCGTCATCTTCATCTGGCATTTCCCGTGCCTCGTTAAAGTGTGAACAAGGCTATACTGTATAAGCATTTTGCTGGACAGTTTTCTTAGGTCACGCGTGCTTTCTAGTCTTCCTCACTCACACATTCTTATGTTGAAGAACAGTCTCACTGACTTAGAGACAGCTAGTGTGCCGGTAACGCACGCGATTTCACTGGCTTAGCATTCTGAGTTGTTCCAGCGTTCCCAGGAAGCTTCCATCCAGAAGATACGTCTCTGCTCCTTCCATGTCAACGGCTTGGGAACGAAGGACTGGACCCACGGCGACTCCGTCCTTGGAGTCGACGCCAACTTTCTTTTCATTCAATGGTCTTCCACCGAGGAAATCGTTGAATGATGGCATTATGAAAAGCTGGAGGAACTCGGCCCCCCGATATCGAGTTTCGGAGTGTCCTTTGCTGCCGAGTTTGTGTTTCTGTGTTAGCGTGGTTCCCAGCTCCTTGCGGTTACAGTTCGCTTTTATCCAGACTTGCCTCGTTATTCTAAATCCGGCGGGGTCTCGCAGGGAAACGACGGGATGAACGTGGCCCATCACCATTGCCTTGCACGTTAAGATATCTGGTGATGGCCATTTGTGCCCGTGGAAGAGGCTGACGTTGCCCAAGATGATGCCGGTCGCGGGCAGCAGTTCAACGTTTTCCGGCAGGAGCGGTTCGAGGTTTCCATCATGATTGCCCCGTACGACGAGTGTTTTGTGGACCAGTTTTCTCAGTTCGTTGAAGAAGTCGGGTACGTCGTGCCATTCGCTTGTTTCTGCGGTGGCTATCGTGTGCTTTACGTCGCCGAGGATCAGCAGTTCTTCAGGCTTGTATCGGAGTAAGAGTTCTTTCAGTCTTCCCAAGAGTTTCGGAGTCTGAGTTGGCAGGTGTATGCCTTTTCTTGAGACTGCCATTTCCCAGCCTATGTGCAGGTCAGCTATGACCATTATTCGCCTCTGCTGGACCCTGATCAGCGCGGCCGGATGTGGCCACAGTGGCTTTATCATTATTTTTCCTTTTTCCTTTCAAGCAGATCTATTATGGCCCTGTGGATCCTCGGGTTGGCGGAGGCCACAAATTCGACTTTCTGCTTCGGGCTCAGGTTGACTTTCAACGGGTCCATGTTGGGCGAGGTTATCTTGGCTCCGGCTTCGTTTATGATCAGCCAGGCAGCGGCCATGTCGGTGGGGCGAAGCTTTCCGCGTATGTCTATGAAGCCTTCCGTCGTCCCGTCGGCTACGTAGCACAGCTCGAGTGCGTTTGCGCCGAAGTGTCGAATATGCTTTGTTTTCTGGATTAGTCTGGTCAGTCGGGAAGCTATTGTTTTGATCTTGTAGGAGTTCAGGTCTATCCCGATCACTGCTTCTTCCAACGATGAATTCTCGGAGGGGTGAATCTTCCGGCCGTTGCGGTAGGCTCCTTTTCCTTTCTGTGCCGTGTAGGTTATGTCATGGTATAGGTCAGCGACCAGCGCCGCGTGCACTGTGTCCAGCGTCGGCTTCGTCGATACGGCGATTGACGTTGCGTAGAAAGGTATCCCTCGAGTGAGGTTTGTCGTGCCGTCTATAGGGTCTGCCGTCACGTAGCACTGGTCTGGACGTTCGCCATAGTATCTGAAGCCTGATTCCTCGCTTATCAGGGTGAATGAGATTTTTTGTTTCTTCAGCGTGTTGACTATGGCTTTTTCGGCTGCCAGGTCGATCTGTTTCATCTGGTCGCCCCCGGCGCCTATGCCCAAGCTGGGTTGAGGCTTCCGGGCGCTGGCTAGGAGAGGATGAATCTGATCTCGTACTTCGTGCTTGCATTGATTGAGAATCTGCAGCCATTGAAGATCGCGGGGCATCGTTACGTCCTCCGTCAGTTGACACTACTGCTGTACTATTTGTGATAAAGAGTTTGTCTTATCAGAAGCGAAAAACGTCAAAATGGGGCTTGTATGAGGAAGCAGGCCGTGTTGATTCTCTGCTCCGGGTCCGATATGGTAACCGTTACGAGGCGTATGCTTGTCGTATAGAATGAGGGTTCTAGAATAATGTTCTGAAAGAGAACACCAGAACAGAACCTCACAAGGCATTTATCCAACATTTGACAAACGTTTGATGTCTGCGGGGGAACATCGACGGCCTCAAAGATTGCGCGCATTCTGGAAATGCTCAGCGATGGAAGATGGCATACGCTTGAGGAGATCCAGCTGAAGGCCGAGATCGATGAGGTGCAGCTTCGGCGCACAGTGGATTTTCTGAATGAATACGAGTTCATAATGATGGATGAGGCAGGAAAGAGGGCTAAACTGAACAAGCTGGCCCAGGAGTTCTTGGCTCAAACGCCTACTGCATGAGAGACTTCAAGCCTTCATAGGCTCTCAGGAATTCTCTTCCTTTTTCAGTAACTTCGTAAGATCCGCTTCTCGAGCCATAATCTTCGAGGGTTTTGTGCAGAAGGCCCTGCCTGACCAAATAATGCGAGTAGGCTTTGAGCTGCCTGAAACTCAGATTACACTGGTACATCAGGAAAGTTCTTTTGGCTCCTCCGCGAGAGGCCCCCAGAATATCTGCGATAATGTCCAGCCGCCCACGATGGCCATTCCCCTCTCGTTTTCTATTCTTGATCAATGAACACACGTGCATAGCCTCTGGGAAAGGCTATTTAGGTCTCCCTTCTCCCGAAATACAATAGTCGTAAACGGCGATTTAAACATTCTGAAAGCTGGAGTATGCATACGCGATAGAACTGAAAAGATAAGATATTGGAAAAATCGCTGCTATGGTCCTTGCGTATAGAAGGTTTTTCTTATGATTTCGCAGTCCGCATCTTTGTCCATGAAGATGCTTATCCTGTTCTCATCGATGATGATGGACAGCATTCTGACGTTCTTTCCTTCGACCACTATGCTCTTGACGTCGCCTACGTTGAAAAGATCTGAAAACTCTTCGCTCGCGGCGATTGCCGAGGAAGAAAGCATGGCATAATCTATTATCCTTGCTGGGTCCTTGAGGTCGATCGAGGCGGTGTGCGAGTTTCTCAGTATGTATCCGATGACTCCCTCGTAGCCTCTTATTTCGTCGAGTCTGGCCCGCAGGTCACTCTCAGACACGTTCACCTGTAGAGCAATTGGCTCAGAAACTTCATCAGCCATCTGAAGATCCTTCTTTTTAGCTGGCATAGCAATTACTCTTCCTATTCAACTATAGGCTTGACTTTGACAAGCTCGCCTTTTCTGATTTCGAGCAGTTGTTGGATTCTCTGTGGCATCTGGACTATTCCCTTTCCTTCATGCTTCAAGTCTTTTATGGGTTTAATCTTGCACCGCGTTGATTGTCCCCTGAATGTTTCAATCTCGACTTCCTCGATTCTTCGATAGTCATAGAGTTCCTGCCACTGCATGAGAGTTTCTTCGTCCACTCGGACAGTGTCTGCTTTAACCAGCAGGCCTTGGATGTCTTCGACCATGAACTGATTTGCCGTCGGCTCAGCATGTGTGGTTTCAGGCTTCGCTGGCTGTTGAGGTGCTTCAGGTTCCTTAGTTTCAGTATGGCTACTAATCCGTTCAGCATGTTCTTCTTTCTTGATCAATGGCTCAGGTTCTGTCACGGTTTCAGGCGGGTTGTTCTTGAGGGGGGCCGGGCTGATTTTGTCCAGCAGCTTGAGGACGGTTGTGAAAAGGACGCGGCTTATCGTGTTCACGTAGTTCTTGTCTGCATTTTCCGCGGTGATCGTGACGAAGTATCGATCGTTAACGTGGGAAACGTTCACTCCACCCTTGCTGCCCTCGATCGTTATCTGTTCGATTCCGCCCATGGCCTCAGCTTTTTCTAGCAGGCCTTCGAAGTCGTCGATTATGCGTACTATGTTTTGCTGGGGCGTGTTCTCGTCTGCAGCCGTGATCTCGCCGTTTTCTCTGAAAACGAAGGCGTTGGTGATGTCTGGGCAGACGTTTCGGATTTCGTCCAGAGTGTTTTTCAGGGCAAAGGAGTAGAGGTCGTCGTCCATTTTTCCACTTCTTTTTTTGGTTCTAGGATATTCTGAAGAGTATACGTTCAGGTACCCCGTCTGACTGCAGTACGAGATACTTCAGGCCTTCAGTGTCTCCGAGTTGATCAAGCCATTTCAGCGCTTCGCGTGCTTTTTGCAATACGAGCAATCTCTCTTGGTGGCTTCGCACCACCTGCTCTATGGCAGTGAGCTCGTGAAACGGGTTGGCATCCAGCACCAGGCTCAGGCTGCCTATCGAGATTTCACCGAGGTTCTCAGTAGTGGCCTTCTTGCCTGCAAGCTTCATAACGACCTCATGGATCTTCCTGGATTTTTCAGCCAGGGCCCTGATGTCGTCTAAGCGACGCAGATACTCGCCCAACGTGCTTTTCGTGTCGCCGATCTGTTTATCCAAAGTTTCAGCTATCTCTTCTGCTGATCCATATTCTTTTATTTCAACTACCATTTTGTTCCGTACCTCCGAAGAGGAAATCACCAAATATTGGGATGGTGAATACTGTTGGTTTCACCCTACCCCCATTCTCAACAAAGGAAAGGTGGAAGCTAAGGTCTAGCTTTGCGGAGATATAGCATTGTAAGTGAACTGGTTGCCCTTCGAAGATGTGAGCTTGACTTCATAGTTGTATCCTATCGTCCATGTACCCGGATAGGATATATCAAGGATTTTGCCCGAGTTCGCGTTTAGAGTGAGTGGCAATGCGTAAGTGGTTCCATTGTCAACAGCAGCGTATTTCACTCCATTAATCCATGCTTCATTTATTGTTACTGGCGAGGTTCCCGTGTTATTGGCTGTAACATATATGTGTAGTCGAACTGTCGAACTGTCGAATTGCATGTTTGTGATTTTGAGTTGTTCTGTTGCCATGAAGTTGAATGTTAGGGCTCCCATCCATGCGGCTACGGCTATGCTGACTGCGACTGTTACGGCGATGAGTATGATTGAGGCTACTACGGGGCTTAGGGCTTTTCGGCTTCTGAATATTTTCATTTTTTGTTTAATCCCTCCTTTTGGAGCTGTTTGAGTATCTAGTGGAATCATCAGATTTAAATCTTACGACTCATGACATCATATCTTCCATCAGTAGAACGCAGCTACAAAGCCCCAACCCCGACCCCCCATGATGAGGGCTAGAAAACCATTATAAAACGAAGTGTACAACAGCAGCAGAGCATTGTGCCGTGAGGCTTAAAGCTTCATGTCGTCGAAAAACTGTAGCAGAAGCTTCGCGACTCTTTCGCCTAACTCGGTCTTCAGATAGTATTTCTTCAGCGGATCGATGCGTTCGCTCTTGGCAAGGCCCAGATCCTCAATCTCGATCATCCTGGCCCTGAAGGTGCCGTCGCTGAGGGTTAAACCATTCTCCCGCATGAACTCCTTGGCCTGCTTCCACTTCCCCCGGTTCATGTGGAGCAGCATGATGCAGTCTATGGCATGATCTTTCTCCAGCATGGCCTTTATCGCGGCGAACCTCGGCTCCGTGAGTATACGTTTGACCTTCTCCTCTTCTCCAGTCTTCACCATCAACATCATCCTGCCATTCTTGGTTTCTAGTATAGCTCAAATGCCTTTAAAAGATTTAACCTATATTACGATTTATGACTTATATCTGCGGATATATAGCTTATTTTCCGAGAGCTACTTGCGTTTACGATATAGCATCACTCCGCTGTATTCATGGACAAATTCGTAGCCCATAGCTATCAGGCTGGACGCTTCATCAATGGTTTTGGCAATTGCTACATAGAAGTCTTCGTTCCCAGGGTTTTTGTAGATTTTTTCCTCCAAAATAGATGTAGAGCATTGTTGACTTGCTGTCTCTGTGGCCCGCAAAGTCTTGGACATAGAAGGGGTCACGGACTTCGTGAGCATAGTCGGTATTTCTCCAACGTCGGAAGCGTATGAAAGCCTATCTTCAGCAGCCTAGGGTTTCCATGTCTTACGGCTAGCTTCTTCCGCTGTTGATAGTAGTTTGAGCTTATGGCGCTTCTCTTTGATGGGAATAGTCTTTCTGGCTTCTTGGGCACGTTCGACAGTATGTCAGTCAACGTTTGTGATATTGGAATGATTCTAGGGTCAGAGTTTTTCTCCATTTCTATTGATATCAGCCTTCGCTGAAGGTCTATGTCTGTCCTCTTTAGCGATATGCATTCTGCGCGCGCGCCTCTGAGTTCTATGGCTTCTCCTCGACTATCGAACTTCCAACTGTCAAACCGCTGCGCTGATGGGCAAATTTGCAGCTGGGGGTTCGGTCGTCTTCAGTTCGAAAGCGCGCGCACAAAACACTATGATAGAAGGCATGGGATTTTGATTAAATCGTTGGAACGATTCCCATGTCAAAACTAACTCTTGGTACGGTATTGTTGTTTTCGATGAGGACGTTTCCACAAAGTTGTGTGGATTTGGTACATAGAGGCGTGTGCAAGTGTCCATGCGCACACACAACTTTTCGCGCGCGCATAGGGTGAAACATTTATGAGGCTAGCGTAGGGTCATCTGAAAAAAGAGAACATGTCCTTGTCATCTGTCCAAGAGTCTTTAGCCAACTGGGTATACGCCTTCGTTTGCCACTCAAGGCAAAGTGCAGGTTCCACTCAAAAGGACAATAGCTCTCGTGTTCTTACAGAATAATATTCCGAAACGTTTAAACGTATTTCCAAGGCTTCGTATTCCATAAGGTTAGGGGAGAAAGGAAAATGAGAATAAGAGTCGCAGGATTAACGTTAGTCGTGATTCTTCTTATGAGTTTCACCGTGGTCCTGGCAAGAGCACAACCGTCGCAGCCCCATAATGCCGACGCCATGTGGGTTGAGCCCTCAGCCGTCAGCTTCAACACTAACACGACGTCTGTCGGGTTTAAGTTCAACGTTACCGTGGCCATGAACTTCACCGAAGACACGTTCGCGTGGCAAGCCGTGATATACTACAACTCTACTCAGTTGAACTGTACCCGCGTGGGAGCCACGGCGCCGCCGACCAGCGACTTCATGACGGGCCACTCAACAACCTTCTCGAAGGCAATCAGCCCCGGAGCCTATCCGCCGGTTGGCGATCTCAAGTCAGTGTTAGCAGCTGAAACATGCTCGTCCCCCGACTTCGCACCAGGCCCGCACAGCGGAACCCTGTTTTGGGCAGAATTCCAGATAATGCTGGCACCAGGCTCAGGCACATTCGACAGCAAGTTTGACATAAGCACGCAATACGCTCTTGGCAACGTTTACGTCTGGGACGCTTTCGGCACTCCATTAACGTTCACGCCCTACGATGGCACATACCAGTTTGCAGGGCCATCCGGTCCACCACCGCCACCATCGCTTTCAGTTTCTATAAGCCCGCTCTCAAGCACGATACATTTAGGCCAAACCGTGCACTTCACCTCAACTGTGACGGGAGGAGTAGCGCCCTACACTTTCCAATGGTTCCTAAACGGGACTCCTGCCTCGGGGGCAACCTCAAACAACTGGGACTATACACCAGCGACGATCGAAAATGACTCAGTCTACTTAGCCGCAACGGACAACAATGGAACAAGCGTAAACTCGAACATTGTTTCAGTTACTGTTGTATTGCCACTTTCCGTATCAATAAGCCCAATCAACCCAGCTCCGATTGCTGTGAACCAAACACTGCTCTTTACGTCAAACGTCACCGGCGGGATAGGACCCTACAGTTTTCAATGGTTCCTGAACAACACTGTAGTTTCAGGCGCAACCTCAAACAGCTGGACATTCTCATCAACGACAAACAATACTTATGCTGTATACTTGAACGTCACGGACAGCCTCGGAACAAGCGTAAACTCGAACATTGTTTCAGTTACTGTTGTATTGCCACTTTCCGTATCAATAAGCCCAATCAACCCAGCTCCGATTGCTGTGAACCAAACACTGCTCTTTACGTCAAACGTCACCGGCGGGATAGGACCCTACAGTTTTCAATGGTTCCTGAACAACACTGTAGTTTCAGGCGCAACCTCAAACAGTTGGACATTCTCGTCTATGATAAATGCTACGTATGCCGTGTACTTGAACGTCACGGATCAGAATGGAACGGTTGCGGAATCAAACACCCCCGTGGTGACTGTGACCACACAGACGCCGCCCCCACCATCTGGTGTACTTGCTGAAGTTGACATTGAACCTCAAACATTAAACCTAAGGAGCCATGGCAAGTGGATTACTTGCCATATTGAGCTTCCAGGAGGCTTCGATGTTGCTGATGTCAATGTTTCCACTGTCAGGCTAAATGGAACTATCCCTGCAGAGCCTAAGCCTGTAGCTATAGGAGATCATGGCAAAGGTGGTATTCCAGATTTGATGGTGAAGTTCGACAGGACAGCAGTTTCAGAACTCATACTCTCCGAAGGGCTGATGGCAGGCAACGTAACTTTTACAGTCACTGGAAACCTTACAGATGGAACCTCCTTCCATGGCAGCGTCGTCATCAGAGTCAGGATGCCAGGAGACGTGAACGTTGATGGAAAAGTTGACGGACGAGACATTGCCCTCGTAGCCAAGGCATTCGGCTCATGCCCAGGAAACCCGAGATGGAACGGCCTAGTCGATGAAAATGAGGACAACAAAATCGACGGCAAAGACATCGTGCCAATAGCAATAAACTTCGGAAAAGCATACCCCTAATTCCCTCCTTTTTAGCGCGCGCAAAACAGAAAAATAGACGTGTATTGGTCTGAACGCGCGCGGGTATACGATTTTTTGACTGTCTTTTTGGAAGCCTATAATTGGTTGTCCATTAACTGTCGTCGTGGTCGTCGTCGTGGTTAGTTGGGATAAAACTTTACCCCAGCCACCACACGTCGTGCTCTTCCTTAATTCTTGGGCGCGCGCTACGCCGATGTTGCAGATTGATTTTCTGTAATATAATACGAGGAAGAGCAGAAGCTTGGCTCTTCTGTTTTTCTAGATTTGTCGGTGCGCTCGCTAGAACTCCGCGAATTCTACGCTTATTTGAGATTCGTAAACCATAAGTTAAATCATTTGTGATACTGGACTTTGCATGATGAGAAAATGATCGAAGAAAAGTACTATTGTCGCGCGCGCGTTTTCGGGTGACGTCTTCATTTAGGACGAAGCGGAGCTGTTTTGGAGTGACCTAGACTTTGAGCCTGATTTGTCGGTGTCCTCGGACTTCATCATAAATGGTTGCAGTGGAATAGCCGAAGGGACTGAACATGCTAGCGGCTGATGCGTATAGAAGAAGCAGGTATTTCTTGACGTCCGGGTTTGTGTTCTTTTCTATCAGTTCTTCCGCCGTAACCCGCCTTTCGTAGCGTTTGTTCTCGGCGCTCGTAAAAAGGAACTTGACGTTCTTTCCAGCCGCAACTTCAGCTCCTTCTTTCGTCAATTGCTTGGCCGCGATGACTTGACTGACCATCTGCTTGTATCTCTTCGGATCCTTTGACAAGTGTTTCGTAATTATCAGGTCCCATATTGAAACCTCTCCGGCGAGGAGCTTTTCTCTGTAGTCTCTCAAGACCTTCAAAGCATCAGGGATCTTGGCTAGAAATTCTTTTGGATTCTTTGCCTCAGCAAGCACTTCCAACATTTTTGTCTGAGCATCATGCACGAACGGCGGCGTGTCTCTCCTTCTCACCTCAAGACCTCTGACTTTGATCTTGCCCTTTTCCATTACTCCATAGTAACGGTTCAATACTCCGACGTTTGGATGCATTTTGGAGGGGAGAAAAACGATCCAGTCATAGCGGCCTTCAAAGCTCAGTGGGATACGCGTCTCTTCATGTATCTGTTTGCAGAGCTCCTGGTATTCCTCGTTTGTTGCACCTCTTTTCTTGAGCCAAAGAGAATCAACGATGCCGTGAATGACCCTGAACCCTTTTTCTTCAGCGATTCTTGACGCGTTCAGAAAAGCCTCTCTGCCGAAAGCACAGACGCCTATGTGACCGTCCACCGTGCCGAATCTTGCGTTTCTGTAGCCTAGGTAGCCGAAGCAAGTCACCAGAATCCATTTCAGGGCTGTCTGGCGATTATCATAGATCTCTTTTAGTCGGTCGTCCCGAGTTTCGGATTTCAGTTTTTTGTAGAGAAGTCTCTTGGCGATTACGGGCTTCAAAGCTTTGGGCACTATCCCTGCTTTCTTCTCGCAGATGTTGTAGCCGAGCTCAGGAATGCGAATTTTCGAGTCAGGGCAGCATTTGCAGAGAACCGTCTCGGCAGAAATGTTGTTGTTAACCATCACCGTCGGGTACATGGAGGCAAAATCGACTTCGCCGACGTCGTCGTGAACGCCAACTTCCGGCTCATAGACGAAGCCTCCGCGGTCTCCGACGAGCAATTCGAGGGCTGATTTGAAAGCTTCAGGGATGCTCTTGTTCCTTGGAATCAGAATGTTGTCTTTTACGGCTTGATAGAACTGAATGGACGACATGCTTGAGCCGATTGAGGAGCGCGCAGCCGCGTGCAGTGAAACCCTGCAAGTCCTAGCTATCTCAAACAGTCCGTCCAGCCCAGATTCTGCGAGAATGAACGTGTTCTTTTCGTCAACATGAACCCTGCCGTACAATCGTCTCGCTGGAGCCCGATAGAAGGTGCGACCATAAGAAAAGAAAGTCTTTCCGCGAAGGTCCCTGGCGACCAGAGGGCTTTCATCTCTGCCTAAGATGAGCTTGTCTAATACGCTGTTGATTAATGCCCTGCGAACAAGGTACGGGAAAAGGTGCGAATCGCCGCCTTTGGTGACGATGATGTCAGGATCAAACTCTTTCACGGCCTGCACGAGTCGAAGCAGCTTGTCTTTCTCATCTCCCGAATCAACGATGACCGTGTCATCGCCTTGGCTCACGACTATTTTGCCTATGGGATCACTTAACTTGGCAATCTTGGCCTGCTTGGAAACTTCAACGTTGATTTTCGAGATCCTCAACGGTGGAAGGGCATAATCCACGCTTTCAACGGAGTCAAGAAGGTTGTACTTCAACTGGGCATTTTCGGATTCGATCTCAACGAGCGCGAGGGGAAAAACGTCGCGGTTATAGAAGTACAGTTGTTCGTGTTTCAAGTCGCAGTTGAATACCTGATATTGCAGGTATCTTCCAGACTTCAAGACTCTCCGAGTGAATGAGGGCGACATTCTGCAGTCTTTCAGGGTTACTTCGACGACTGTGGACTCTTCTGAATCAGTTGCGTTTGCGCGTCTCTGGACAAAATCCCAGGAGACAACTGCATCATCATAGAGAAACTGGCTGGCAAGCCTGTGTAGGCCGTCTTCTTTCCCTGAAACGTATGTTTTTGGTTTGAAACTGTCTGTCAGTCGTAAGCGTAGGCCGTTTTCAGCTATGATCCAGACCGCAAACTCGCCGAGCTCAGAGGGGTATACGTCGAGTATCCAGCCTTTTGCATGGTCAGGGTTGGGCCGGCTTCTGTTTGATTGCAACGAGTTCTTTCTCCAGACGGTTCAGCTTCTTTTGTTGTTCCAGCAGGATGGACATGACCATCGGCTCAAACATCTCTGGTCGTGTCGCGTTGCTTCCTGCGGATGCGTGGTTCCTGCATGCGTCAATCATCTGCTCAAACGCGTCTTTGTCTTCAGAGCGCAGAGCCTTTGTGAATCCGCTCCAAGTTTGAATCTCTGTGTCTAGAGCAAGCCGATACGATTCAACCGTCTTTCCCATGGCTAGACGCCCCTAGTGAAATCGTTCAATGTCAGGTTTTCAGATGGAAAGTCAACGGACCCCAATTTGAATATCGGGTGTTTTTCGAGGGCGAACTGTTTTTCAAATGGGTATGCTGATTTCTTTTTTACAGATATTGTGATGTTCGATCTTGCACATGCAACGGCATGGAAGAATGTGCTGCGCCTAGAATAGTAGTGCGGTAGGCTGGTCGCCAGCAGGATCACGTTCTTCTCTTCAGCAAACTTCGAGAGGTAAGTGGCCACTTGGCTGAAGACCTCTTTGCTTTCTTCTGGAGGGATGTCTTTGTCGAGGTATAGCCCTGGGTAGTCCGATATGATCACGAGTCTAGCATCGTATTTTGTCACAGATTCTTCAAGTTTGTCTAGGATTATCGCGGTCATCTGGTGTGCTGTAAATGCTCTTGAGATGAAGATTCGCTGCAAAACTTCCCTGGGTCTCAGATGGTGGAGTCGGGCTAGTTGCGACACCTTGTAGAGCCTGAAAGTGTTGCCTCCATCGATGAACACGGTGCTTGATTCCAGTCCGCCTAGCTGGTATGGGAGTTGAGCTCTGACAGCAAGAAGCAAAGACAAAGTCAACACCGAAGGGAGACCATAAATGACGGCAAAGTCGCCCTGCATGAACCCCGGGAACAGGCTGTCTACGTTTTGCATGTTGAATGATAATATGGCCTGAGATGAAACGGGCTTGATTATCGTATTCTGCGCCAAAATTGTTCACTTCCTCGAGTCAGTGGGGATTAAAACATGCGGTTCTCAGAGCTTTTAACGGTTGAGTCGAATAGTAGATCTTGAAGGGTGGAGAGTAAAGTTAAAGTGAAAATCATGGTAGTTGCTTCTCTTATGAGAAGAGACTATTTGAATAAGACCGTTTATAGCACGTGCTAATATTCGCGCAACCGATTTTTTTGAAGAAGAGGGCGCGCGTCGATGGACGAAGCATATGTCTTGAGTTCCAGCAACCGAAAGAGTTACAGGCCGCGGAAAATTCAAAGATCACGCTCGGTGGCAGAATGGACGAGAGGTCTCAGTCAATCAGCGCGCGCGCTTTGCGGAGAAGAAAAAGATAGGGGTTCAAGGGAGTGGGATTTGGCCCATCTCGCTCATGTCTTCGAGGCTGTTCATCTTCACCATTCGGTCTGAGATTGTATAGAGTACGTCTTCGATGTATATTGATCTCTTGATCCAGTATCCTTGGTCGATGATGCTTGTGCCATTTGCCATGTGGGTTATGCTTCCTTCAAGTGTTAGGTCGTGGAACAGTGATATGTCGAAAACGTAGGCGCCTTGCCACACTGGGTCTCCGTAAGCGCTGTCTGGAACAGGGCTGGGGTATTTGCTTTCGTCTATCTTTGCCACCAGGACTGGTATCACGAGCAAGTTCTTGGATCTGTCGAACAGGAATGCTTTGGGGTCCGATAGGACTGGTGTATCTGATCCTCTGTCGCCGATTACGTAGCTTGCGCTTTGTATGGGGTTGGTTACGTTGGTCACGTCGAAGAGGGATATTTTTATTCCTTGGTACCAGGCGAA
>Ga0315279_10003304_pt1 | contig 22686 bp, 18 predicted proteins | sample YL17G06_20_MG_FD_203694 | JGI IMG/M metagenome (GOLD analysis project Ga0315279, IMG submission 203694) | Sediment microbial communities from Yellowstone Lake, YNP, Wyoming, USA - YL17G06_20 | ecosystem: Environmental > Aquatic > Freshwater > Lake > Sediment | place: USA: Wyoming | collected... | reverse complement strand
ATCCACCGGATCGCCCCTACAGGACGCTGCGGGTCCGCGTCGCTACCCCAGCCACCCCATCGTAGGGGCGACCCGGCGGGTCGCCCCTGTATCGTATCGTGCATCCGCACCGACCCACCCCCATCGGCCCGCCGCGGGCGCCGCGCCTACGGCCCGAAGATCTCCAGCGTGTTCAGGACGCTGCCGTTCCACCCTCCGACGACGTAGAGCTTCCCGTTGATGGCCGCCGCGGCGAGAGACCACCGAGCCGTGGGCATCGCCGGGCCGGTGGTCCAGGAGTTCGTCGCCGGATCGTACACCTCCAGCGTGTTCAGATAGCGGCCGCCGTACCCTCCGACGACGTAAAGCTTGCCCTCGACCGCCGCCGCGGCGAGAGCTTCGCGAGCCGTGGGCATCGCCGGGCCGGTGGTCCAGGAGTTCGTCGCCGGATCGTACACCTCCAGCGTGTTCAGCAGGCTGCTGCCGTTGTCCCCTCCGACGACGTAAAGCTTGCCCTCGATCGCCGCCGCGGCGACACCTTCGCGAGCCGTGGGCATCGCCGCGCCGGTCGCCCACGAGTTCGTCGCCGGATCGTACACCTCCAGCGTGTTCAGATAGACGCCGCTGAAGTTGTACCCTCCGACGACGTAGAGCCGGGCGCTCGCGCCTTCTCCGATTGCCACCGCGGCGAGAGCTGCGCGAGCTGTGGGCATCGGCCGGCCGGTCGTCCATGTGTTCGTCGCCGGATCATATATCTCCAGAGTATTCAGGTAGACGTAGACGTAGCCCTTGCCGGACCCTCCGACGACGGAGAGCTTGTCGTTGACCGTCGCCGCGGACCCGACTCTTGACCCTCATGCGTGCTCTCGCGACATTCTCTGTCGGCGATGGAGTTCGCCATATGCGCCGCGCCACACAGTGCGGCTGATGACTCCTACAGGAGACTGTGGGAGTCTTTTCGTTTGTACGGGAGCCGGCTCATGGTACCGCCAGGGGAACCCCACCGCGAGGAAGCCGAGAAGTCGCATACTCGGCCCTCCCCCGCCACGGGCAGCGCGCATCTGCACCTGACGGAATCGCAGCGCCGCATCATCGCGAGCTCGCTCCAGGTGGTGGAGGAGCGCGTCGTGGCGTCTCGCCGCCTTCTTGCCCGGCAGGACGTCCCCCGCGCGCTCGTGATCTACCGCGACCAGTATGACGATGCGCAGGCGGAACGCCTTATCGCAGCCCTCGATGCGTTCCAGCGGATCATGAACGAAATCGCCGACCGGGCAGGCGTTCTCCCCGCCCGCGAATCGATCCGCCGCCGCCTCTCGGCGAACATGTCCTCCGCGTGGGAGATCATCGAGGACCTGCGTTCGAACCGACTGAAGGGGTACGGCGCGGTGCATCCCCAGCTACCCGGCGAGCTCGACCCGCTCGTCGACGAGGCGTCGCGCCTCATCCGGGAGTTCCTTGATGTGTTGAGAGCCGGGCACGAGCGGCCGGCGACCCCACGGCAAGGTGGCGCATGATCGCAGGTCTCCCGCGCAGGCCGATGAGGAGTCACGAATGGAAGGGATTTTCGTTACCGCCACCCTTTGGTTGGGGCTGGCCGTCGTCGCCACGGTGATCGCGTATCATCTCAGAGTATCCATCGCCCTTGTCGAGATCTGCGTCGGGGTCGCCGCCGGTGCGGTCGCGAGCCGGTTCTTTCACCTGGGTGCGCTCGGTGGCGACCTCGAATGGCTGCGCTTTCTCGCTTCGGCGGGCGCGGTTGTCCTCACCTTCCTCGCGGGAGCGGAACTCGACCCGACCGTGATCCGCACAAAGTGGCGGGAGGTCGCCGTTGTCGGGTTGATCGGCTTCGTCGCCCCATTTCTCGGATGCGCGACGGTAGCCCGCTACGTCCTGAACTGGGGCGGCCAAGCGAGTTGGCTCGCCGGGGTGGCGCTCTCCACAACCTCGATGGCGGTCGTGTACGCGGTGATGCTGGAGACGGGCTTCAATCGCACGGAGTTCGGCAAGGGCGTCCTCGGCGCGTACTTCGTCAACGACCTTGGTACCGTGGTGGCGCTCGGGCTCATCTTCGCTCCCTTCACCTACAAGACGGTCGTCTTCGTCGGGGTGAGCACCGCTGTCCTGGCCGCCCTTCCGTTCTTGACATCACTGCTGACCAGGGTCTACGGGAACAGGACCGCCGCCATCCGGACGAAGTGGGTTGTTTTGGTACTGTGCGGGCTCGGAGCACTTTCCCTCTGGTCGGGCAGCGAGGCGGTACTGCCTGCCTACATCGCCGGCATGGTGCTCGCCGGCTCCGCCGCGCAGGATCACTTCTGGGTGCGGCGTCTCCGCACGCTCACCGTCGGGTTCCTCACACCGTTCTACTTCATCCGGGCCGGAACGTTTGTCTCCCTGCCTGTGCTCCTCGCGGCGCCAGCCGTGTTCATCGCGCTCTTCGCCGGCAAGGTGCTGTCGAAGGTGTTCGGCCTCTATCCGGTAATCGGACGGTTCCGCACGGAGCGCTCCGAGCGTTGGTACTACACCCTCATGATGTCAACGGGGCTCACCTTCGGGACGATTTCCGCGCTGTACGGGCTCACACATGGGATCATCACGCAAGGGCAGTACTCATTCCTCGTGGCGGTCGTCATTGCCAGCGCCGTCATCCCGACGTTGATCGCCAGCCTCGCGTTCCTGCCTCGTCATCTGCTTCCGGAGGCGGTATCGGCAGAACGAGCGATGGTGACCGACGAGACAGAGGGCGAACTGGGCGAGGAGTAGGACACCCGGCGAAGCCACCGCCCGTATCCCTTGTATCCGCCAGGGGCTGCACCTATTCTGACATGACATCAGGCATGCGGGCGGGCATCCTGAGCCCGTCACATGCACGGCCTCGCCCCGACACGCGGAAGACGCCCCATGATCGACGCCCTCTGGAACGCCGCGCTCCCACCGTTCTCGTTCACGTTCGCCGGGCAGCCCTCCGCGGACCTTCTCCCACGCTGGACGGCCGACGAGACGACGTCCGCCGACGGCATCAGCCGCCGCACGTACCGCGATCCGGCGACGGGCCTCCGCATCGTCGCGACGATCCGCCGGTTCGCCGAGGCCGGCGCGGTCGAGTGGGTCCTCGAGATCGCCAACGACGGCGCCGCTGACACGCCGCTCCTCGCGGACATCCTGCCGCTCGACGTGACGCTGCCGCGAGCGAAGGACGTCCCCGTGCAGCTTCACCACGCGAACGGCAGCCTCTGCGAGATGGACGACTTCATCCCGCGGACGACGAGCCTGCGCCCCGGAGCCAAGGTGAAGCTGGCCCCGTTCGGCGGCCGGTCGTCGAACGGGGTCATGCCGTTCATGAACGTCCAACTCGGCCCTGACGAGGGCGTCGTGCTGGCGATCGGCTGGTCGGGCCAATGGGCCGCGTGGTTCGACCGCGACGAGGCGGGCGTGCGCGTCCGGGCGGGCATGGAGCGCACGTCGCTCGCGCTTCGTCCGGGCGAGACGATCCGAAGCCCTCGCATCCTCCTGGTCCCGTGGAAGGGCGACGACCCGATCGTCGGCAACAACCTGCTCCGCCGCACGATCCTCGCGCACTACACGCCGACGCTCGACGGCGAGCCGATCCTGCCGCCGATCGCGCACATGCGCCAGCTCAAGTACTACTTCACCGGGCAGGTGACCGAGGCGGACCATCTGGAGGCGATCGCGAAGGCGCACGATCTCGGGTTCGAGGCGTTCTGGGTGGACGCGCTCTGGTATGGCGGCGGCGACGCCGGCGGGGTAGACTGGGCATCCCAGGTCGGCAACTGGACGGTGAGGAAGGACCGCTTCCCGCGCGGTCTGAAGCCAATCGCCGACGCCGCACACGAGGCGGGGATGAAGTTCGTCCTCTGGCTGGAGCCGGAGCGCGTCGTCGCCGGGACCGCCATCGCCAGGGAGCACCCGGATTACGTGCTCCGCGTGGCCGGCGACGAGTTCAGCTTCCTCCTGGACCTCGGCAACCCGGCGGCGCGAGCGCACATCACCGACCTGGTGTCGAAGCTGATCGACGAGGTGGGGATCGACATCTACCGGCAGGACTTCAACATGGAGCCGCTGCCGTACTGGCGGGCCGCCGACGAACCCGATCGGATCGGCATGCACGAGATCCGCCACGTCGAGGGGCTGTACGCCTTGTGGGACGAACTGAAGCGCCGCCATCCGCGCCTGGCGATCGACAACTGCGCGAGCGGCGGGCGCCGGATCGACCTGGAGACGACGGCGCGCGCGTTCCCGCTCTGGCGGAGCGACTACACCGACGTGGGCGCGCTCCACGAGGGCATGGGGCTGCAGGTCGGCGCGCAATCACAGGTGGCCGGGCTCTCGCGCTGGGTGCCGCTCCACACGGCCGCGGTATGGACATTCAGCCCGTACGACTTCCGAAGCTCGATGTCGGCCGGCGTCATACCGTACACCGACATCCTCGCGCCCGATTACCCGTCGGACGACGTGCGCCGCGCCGTGCGGGAGCTGAAGCGCCTACGCCCCTTCGTGCTTGGGGACTTCCACCCGCTCGTGCCGCCGACGGTGGCGTACCACGACTGGTGCGCCTACCAGTACGATCGGCCGGACATGGGCGCGGGCTGCGCCGTCTTCCTGCGGCGGCACGAGAGCCCGTTCCCGACGATGGAGGCGCGCCTCCACGGCATCGACCCGGCGGCGACGTACGACGTGAGCATCAGCCCGACGTTCGACGAGGCGCCGAGACGACGCATGTCGGGCGCCGACCTGGCCCGCATGGCGGTGACGATCCTCGACCGGCCCGGCTCGGTGCTCGTCGAGTACCACAGGGCGACGTAGCCGGGCAGCGGAGACGGCCTGCCCGCCACCGATGCCACCATTCCCTTACGTATCCTCCGAGAAGGGGGGAGCGCTCATGCTGCAGATCGCCTGGACCGAGGGCCCGCACTTCCCGCAGCTCGTGAAGGGTGGCGCGATGGGCATCGTGGACGGCGCCCCCGTCTACGCGGCCGGCGTGACCCAGCCCTGGCGCGAGTCGGAACTCGCCTGGCGTTACGACCCGGACCGGAAGGACTGGTTCCCCGTCGAGCCGATGCCGCTCGGCCGGTGCTACACGACCGGCGCGACGACGAACGGCGCCGGCGAGGGTGGCCTCCTCGTCGTCGGAGGGAGGAAGACCTTCCCCGGCCGGCCGATCACCGCGCTCAACGACGCGTGGTGGCTCCGTCGGATCAACGACGTGTGGCAGTGGACCGAGCTCCCGCGGTTGGAGCAGCCCCGAATCGGCGCCGCGCTCGCCGTCGTCGGGGACCTGGCGATCTGCGCCGGCGGCGGCGACTGGGAGCACACGTACGGCGGGGCCTTCACCGCGGACGCCGTGACGAAGGTGGAGGCACTGGACCTCTCCAACCCGCAAGCGGGATGGAGAGATCTGGGCGAGCCGCCGTTCTCTCCGCGCGCGGCGTGTACGGCGGCGGTCGCCGCGGGTAACTGCTACCTTTTCGGCGGGTACAACTGCTGGGTGGACGATGGCAAGGTGCGCCACATCACCTACTACGACGAGGTGTACAGGTACGACCCCGCGAGCGGCACGTGGAGCGAGCGCGCTCGGCTGCCGGTGAAGCTCTACGGCAACCAGGCCGTCGCCTACGCGGACCGCTACATTGTACTCATGGGCGGCGTCGCCCGCCTTCCTTTCTGCGGCCAGGAGATCGAGGTCTTCACGATCCGCAAGGACGAGAAGCGCGGCCTCCTCACGGGCGGCTACAGCGACCTGGTCTGGGTCTACGACACGCGGACGGACACGTTCGCCCTCCTGCCGGAGCGGCTGCCGCGCGGCCACAACGACATGCGCGCCTGCGCTCGGTTCGGCGTGGTCTACCTCGTCGGGGGCGAGAACGCGGATGTCTCCACGAGCAACACGACGGATACCTTCATGATCGGGCACATCGAGACGTGAACAACCGGGGGATCATCCCGCCACCAGAGGAGGGAGCGGCAATGACCATGACCGCACGGGAACGGTTCCACGCGACGTTCGGCTACGGCAAGCCCGACCGCGTCTTCATGATGCGGCAGTGGACGTTCCACGACACGAACCAGCGCTGGCTCCGCGAAGGGATGCCGTGGGACGTGCACTTCAACACGTACTTCGGCTTCGACCGGACGGAGGGGATCCCGATCAACACCGACATCTTCCCGCCGCTTCAGACGAAGGTCGTCGAGACGGGCATGGGATGGAACATCCGCGAGGACGAGTTCGGCGGACGCGTCAAGTACTGGACCGATCGGGAGCTCGGCATGCCCCAGTGGCTCCGCTACCCGGTGCGCGACCGCGAGACCTGGGAGCAGTGGAAGCAACGCCTCAACCCCGACGCGCCGAATCGCTACCCGGAGTACTGGGACTACCTCAAGACGTGCTGGCGCGAGCGGGATTTCCCCCTCTCCATTGGCGCGGGCTCGTTCTACGGCGTGATCCGCAACTGGGTCGGGATGGAGAACCTCGCCTACTGGTACTACGACTGCCCCGACCTCGTCCACGAGATGACCGAATACATGGCCGATTACACCCTCCATCTCATCGAGCGCGCCCTCGACGAGGTGCCGGGCATCGACTACGCCGCAGTCTGGGAAGACATGGCGATGAAGACCGGCCCGCTCATCTCGCCGAAGCTGTTCCGTGAGTTCATGATGGGCCCGCTCAAGCGGATCACGCGCACGCTCAACGAGGCGGGCATCAAGATCATCTCCGTGGACTGCGACGGCCGGGTGGACGACCTCATCCCGCTCTGGCTCGAGGCGAACGTCAACCTCGTGTACCCGCTCGAGGTGGCGGCGGACTGCGACGCGGTGCGGTATCGGAAGCAGCACGGCGAGAAGCTGCTCCTCCTCGGCAACATCGACAAGCGCGCCCTCCGCGACGGGTGCACGAAGGCGGACGTCGAGCGGGAGGTGACGAAAGTGGAGCCGCTCATCAAGGAAGGAGGCTTCTCGCCGATGGTCGATCACGCCGTGCCGCCGGACGTGTCGCTCGCGAACTTCAAGCACTACATCGACCTGGTGAACGAGGTCTGCCGCGGCGGGTAATCGCGACGAGACGGGCTGGACTGTTCTCGCAAGAGGGGTTCTATGCGGCCGATCGGCATCCCGGATGAATGGCTCGATACGCGGGCGCTCAAGATCGCGCTCGTGCTCTGCGCGCTGCTCGCGACGGCAGTGCGTCTCTTCCTGCTCATCGTCTACGCGCATCCCACGAACCCGTACCTGTGGGAGTTCGGCGTCGTCGCGCGCAACCTGGCGACGACGGGCACCTACGCCTTGTTCGCGCCGAGCGTGCCGTCGGCGTACATGCCGCCGGGCTACCCGGTGCTCATCTACCTGTTCTACCGAGTCTTCGGGATCGGCCCCGTCGCGCACGTGGCCCTCTCGGCCGTCGTGTTCCTCTTAGAGTTGGCGATCCCGTTCCTCGTCTGGCGGATCGCCGCGCACCTGTGGGACCGCACGACCGGTCTTGTGGCATTCCTGCTCGCGCTCTTCTGGCCGCACTTCCTTCTCCTCGCCGGACGACTCAACAGCGTATCGCTGTACGTGCCGATCCTCATCGCGGCGTGTGGCGTCCTGTTCCTGCCTCGGCTGTCGCTTCCGGCCAAGGCCGCCATCTGCGGGATCACGCTCGGCCTCTACGCCACGATGCGCTGGGAGGCAGCGGTCTACCTGGTGCCGTTCGGGTACTGGTTCCTGCGCCAGTCGGCGACGCCGGCACGACGCCGGCTCCTGGCGCTCGCGTTGCTCGCCGCGACGTTCGCCGTGCCGATCGTGCCGTGGCTCGTGCGGAACTACTACGTCTACGATCGGTTTGTGCTCTCCACGCAGGGATGGCGGAACGTCGTCCGCGGTCACCACGCGAACGCGACCGGCACGGCGCGCGACCCGTGGCCGGCGGGCGCGCAGGCGTTCGACGAGGGCGAGTCGGCCGGCGGGACGCCACTCCCCGGCGTCGAACTGCCTACGAACGAGAAGCACGCGTTGCCGATGGATGAGATCGCCGTGGACTCGATCCACCGGCGGGAGGCGCTCTCGTACATCGCGAGCCACCCGCGGCATGAGGTGATCCTCGCGCTGCGGAAGTTCTTCTACTTCAACGTCGCCGACTTCACGCACCCCGTGGATCGCCTCTGGCCGATCTGGCTGCCGTCCTTCGCGGCGCTCGTCATCGGCCTGGTCTTCTGGCTGCGCACCGGCACGCGCAACCTGGATCAGCAACTGCTCTGGGCGATCTACGGCCTCCAGATGATCATCGCGATGGCGTTCCATGTCGTCCCGCGCTACCGCATGACGGTCGTGTTCGTGCCGGTTCTGTTCCTCGCCGCGTGGATTGCGTCGCGCGCGCTGCCCGCGCTCGTGACGTTGCGGGACAAGCGGGCCGCGGGAACATCCTCACAGCCCTGAGGGAGGGATCGGTGGAGATCATCCGCTGCGAACCGGACATGATCGCCGGCGTGACCACAGTGTACAACGCGTCGATCTCCAGCGTGCCTCACTGCTGGCCGGCGGAGGAGGGCGACCTCGCCGCCGCGCTCGCTCCGGCATTCGGCATCGCACCCGGCGGGACGCCGGGCGTCGTGCCGCTCCATGACGAGGCGGCGTTCGTCGCGCGCGAGGGGACGTCGATCACCGGCTTCGTCCACGCCGCATTGGAACCGCCCGACGACCCGTACGCGCCGGAGCAGGGCGTCATCCCGTTCCTCGCGTACCTGCGCGGCGAGCGAAAGGCCGGGCAGGCGCTCCTCGCCGCGGCGGAGCAGCATATCCGCGCGCGGACGATCGGCCACAGCGTCGCGTTCAACCAGCGGCACCGGTACCCGTTCTACTACATGAAAGCCGCGTTCCTGTCGGACGACATGGATCACCTCGGCGCGGTGCTCGGGCTTGGCGGCTATGGGCGCCTTGGCGGCGAGGTATTCCTCGATTGGCTGGGGTTCGATCCGCCCCCGGTGCCGTCGGAACCGCCCGCTGCGGACGTCGAGATCCGCGTCGAGTGGCAGGATGGCCGGGGCATGCTGCCGGGGCTCGCGGTCCGCGCCATGCGGGACGAGGCGGAGGTCGGCCGCTGCCGCCACGTCTCGGGCGGCGAGTACGCTCGCGCCGCGGAGGCGTCGGAGTGGGCGTTCTGCACGTCGCTCCACGTGCGTCGGGAGTACCAGGGGAATGGGCTCGGCCGCTGGCTCCTCTGCCGGTCGTTCGCCGAGTTGAAGGTGCGCGGCTACCATCACGCGACGATCAGCACGGCCGCGGACAACTACCGCGCGCAGGCCCTGTACTGCAACATCGGCTACCGCGCGGCCGATTGGACGTACGGCTGGCGTCGCGACGGCCACGCGCATTAGGCCGTGTCCGACAAATCCGGAATGGCCTTGTCGTAGGGGCGCACGGCCTCGTCTTCGCAGAGGACGCGGCACCCCTGCGGGCGGATGCGGAATGCGGTCGCGCCGCCACATTGGGTAACCCATTGTAGGGACGACGCATGCGTCGTCCGTGGCCGGAATGGGTCGCGTAATCACGCCACGGATGCTACGCGGTCGAGGCATGCCTCGACCCTACGAGCGGTTGCGGGATAGGGCCGCACCGCCACGCTGCGTAACCCGTTGTAGGGGCGATCCTTGTGATCGCCCCTACGGCGGGAATGGGTTGCGCCGTCACGTCGCGGACGAGGCGCGGACAAGGCGCGAACGGGGGAGAGGATGCCATCCGATATCAAGCCGACACACAAGCCGATCCGCGACTACTACCGGAAGATGGAGGAGTACCGGGCGGGCGACGTGACGCACGAGGGCGCGGTCAGCACCGCCTTCCAGAGCCTGCTCGACGACGCCCTTCCGACCGGCTGGCGGCTCGTGCCGCAGGAGGAGTACCGGTTACCGGGCAACGGATTCGTGCGCCCCGACGCCACGATCCGTGACGACTTCGGCCAGCGACGCGGCTACTGGGAGGCGAAGGACACCAAGGACGATCTCGACGCGGAGATCGCGAAGAAGCGCGCCGCCGGATACCCGCTCACGAACACCATCTTCGAGGATACCCGGCAGGCCGTCCTCTACCAGAATCGCGGCGAGGCAATGCGGATCGACCTGGTCGATCCCCGGGCTCTGGCCGGCCTGCTCAACCATTTCTTCTCGTACGCCGAGCCGCAGATCGAGGACTTCGACCGCGCCGTCGAGGAGTTCAAGGGCACGGTGCGCGATATCGCCGACGGGCTTGTCGGCATCATCGCCGCGGCGTATGCGGAGGATCGCGCGTTCCAGGTCGCGTTCGACGGTTTCCTCGACCTATGCAAAGGCTCCATCAATCCGAATATCAGCAAGGCCGCCGTCGATGAGATGCTCGTCCAGCACCTCCTCACCGAGCGGCTCATGCGTACCGTCTTCGACAACCCCGACTTTGCCCGCAGGAACATCATCGCGGTCGAGGTCGAGAAGGTCATCGATGTGCTGACGAGCCATGCGTTCAGCCGCGCCGACTTCCTGCGCTCCCTCGACCGTTTCTACGTCGCCATCGAGAACTCCGCCCGCGGCATGACCGACTTCTCCGACAAGCAGCACTTCCTCAACACCGTGTACGAGCGGTTCTTCCAGGGCTACGCGGTGAAGGTCGCCGACACGCACGGCATCGTCTACACGCCGCAGCCCATCGTCGATTTCATGTGCGCGAGCGTCGTCGATGTCCTCCGCGACGAGTTCGACAGAAAACTCGGCGACCCCGACGTGTTCATCATCGATCCCTGCACCGGCACCGGCAGCTTCATCGTCAACCTCATGCATCGGTGCCCGAAACCCGCACTGCCGGACCTCTACGGCAGCCAGCTCTTCGCGAACGAGGTCATGCTGTTGCCCTACTACATCGCCGCGCTCAACATCGAGCACACGTACCTTGAGCTGAAAGGCAACTACAGGGCGTTCGAGGGTCTCTGCTTCGTCGATACCCTCGGCCTCGCCGAAGAGGACCGGGGTAAGAAGGGCGACCAGATCCCGCTCTTCGATCACATGACGGAAGAGAACGACAAGCGCGTGCAGCGGCAGAGGAAGACCCCCATCACCGTCGTCATCGGCAACCCGCCGTACAACATGGGGCAGGTCAACGAGAACGACAACAACAAGAACCGTGCATATGCGGTCGTTGACAAGCGGGTGCGGGACACGTATGCACACGCTTCATCCGCGACGCTCAAGAACAAGCTGTACGATCCGTACGTGAAGTTCTTCCGCTGGGCGACGGACCGTCTCGGCGGGCGCGACGGCATCGTCTGCTTCGTGTCGAACAACAGTTTCATCGATCAGGTGGCCTTCGACGGCATGCGGAAGCACCTCGCGGAGGACTTCACGGCCATCTACCATGCCGATCTCCACGGGAACGTGCGGAAGAACCCGAAGCTCTCCGGTACGACGCACAATGTCTTCGGCATTCAGGTCGGCGTCGGCATCACGCTTGCCGTGCGGAAGGGTGCGAGTCGGCCGGCGCGCATCCTCTATGAGCGCGTGCCGGAGAAATGGCGAAAAGAGGAGAAGTACGACTGGCTCGCCCGCTCGTGCTCGGTGCATGGCGTGTCGTGGCGGGAGTTGCACCCCGACGTGCAGCATACCTGGCTCGTGGCGGGTGATGCGGACGAATTCGCGGCATTTCTGCCCATCGGCAGCAAGGAGGCAAAGGCGGCCGGCGGACTCGATGCCGAAACGGTCTTCAAGCTCTACTCTCTCGGTGTGTCAACAAATCGCGACATGGTCGTGTACGACTTCGACCGCGCAACGCTCGTGGAGCGCGTGCGGACCTTCGCCGACGACTACAATGCGGAAGTGGATCGCTACCGAAGGTCCGGTAGGCCCGCGGATGTCGATAGCTTTGTGCGGTATGAGAAAATCGCGTGGAGTGAAGGACTCAAGCTCGATCTTCGACGCGGGACGTACGCAGCCTACCGCGAGGAAAGCGTGCGGCGTGCTCTTTACCGACCATTCCTCGCGCAGTATCTGTTCTTTGATGGCGTGCTAAATGACCGTCGCGGTCAGTTTCCTGGCATCCTCCCGACGCTCGAGACGGAGACGGAGAACCGAGTCATCTGCGTATCCGCACTCGCCAACACCAAGTCGTTTCACTGCCTCGCCACTCGTGTCATCCCTGACCTGCACCTTACCGGCGACTCCCAGTGTTTCCCCTTCTACGTCTACGACGAAGACGGGACGAACCAGCGGGAGAACATCACCGAGTGGGCGGCGCGCACGTTCCGTGCGCGCTATGGAGGCGCAGGCATCTCCAAGTGGGACATCTTCCACTACGTCTACGCGGTGCTCCACCATCCGGGCTATCGGCAAAAATTCGCGGACAACCTCAAACGAGAGCTGCCGCGGATACCCTTCGCGCCGGATTTTCGCGCATTCGCGGAGGCGGGCGAGGCGCTCGCGCGGCTCCACGTCGGGTACGAGGAGGTCGAGCCGTGGCCGCTCGCGTACGTCTGCGCGAAGGATACGCCGCTGTCGTATCGCGTCGAGAAGATGAAGCTGACGAAGGACCGGACGGCGGTCGTCGTGAACGGGTCGCTGACCCTGGCGGGCGTACCGGAGGCGGCATTCGGCTACCGGCTCGGCAACCGCTCGGCGCTGGAGTGGGTCATCGACCAGTACCGCGTGACGACCGACGCACGAAGCGGGATCGTGTCCGATCCCAACCGCGCGGACGACCCGAAGTACATCGTGAACCTGGTCGGCCGCGTCGTACGGGTGAGCGTGGAGACGGTCCGCATCGTGGACGGGCTGGCGGCGATGTCGCAGATGCAGGTCGGTGATGTGGGCGATCCGCATGGGCTCACCACTTCACGCCGGGGATCGCCGCGGGCGTCTCCGTGACGCCGACCGAGCCAGCGGTAGGGCCGCGGGAGAGAGCCTCGTCGAGCCGCGCCTGGAGCGCGCGGGCAACCTCGGGGTGCCGGTCGATGGCGTTCACGAGTTCGTCGGGGTCGCTCCGGCGGTCGTAGAGCTCCGGCGGGCGGACCGTGCCGTGCGGCGGGTGAGTCCACGCCGCCTGGTAGTTCCACTCCTTCGTCCGCACGCTCGCGTACGCGCCGAACCCGGTGATTGCCACGTCGTGCGCGTTCCCCTCGCGCTCGCCCGTCACGAACGGCCACAGATCAGCGCCGTCGCAGCGGTCGGGGACCGGCTCACCCAGGAGGCCGAGGAGCGTCGGCATGAGGTCCTGCTGCTGCGCGAGTCCGTCCACGACAGTGCCGGCGCGCGGGTCGCGCGGGTTGCGGATCACGAGCGGCGAGCGGGTCACCTGGATGCGGACGCGGTCGTGCCCTTTGTGGATCTCGCCCTGCTCGCCCATCATCGTGCCGTGGTCGGACGTGAAGGCGACGATCGTGTCGTCGGCGAGGCCCATCTCGTCGAGCACGTCGAGGACGTGGCCGCACCATCGGTCCACGTGGGTGCACTCGCCGGCGTAGTTGGCGCGGATGCGCTCGAACTCGCCCTCGCGGCAATCCTTGACGAAGGCGGGCGCCCAGAAGAGGTGGAGCCCGTCGAGGTTCGCGCAGTAGCGAGCGGCGTCCTCGCGCGGCGGGTCCCACGGCTCGTGCGGGTCGAAGCTCTCGACCCAGAGGAGCCACGGCCGCTTGTGCCCCCATTGGCGCAGCCAGTTGGCTGCGCCCCGCATGACCTGCGCGGCGTAGTGATCCGCCTCGTCCTTCCACCAGACGCGGTTGTTGAGGTACTGCGCCGAGAAGAGCCGTAGGGTGGATCGCTCGGGCTCCTGGGGATGGACGTACGGCGAGAGGTCGACGTCGGGCTTCGGCGTCGGCGTCAGGTGATCGGCCTCCTGCCCGCGAATCCACTCCCACGAGTGGAACCCGCGATGGAAGTTCTTCCCCGGCTTCATGAGGTGGTAGAGGTCGGAGACCAAGGCCGTCGTGTAGCCGCGGTCGGCGAGCCACTCGGCGATGGTGACGTCCTCCTCGAAGAGCGGGTGCCAGCCGGGCAACTGCACGGGATCGCTCTTCTGCGGATGGTACGCGAAGGGGAAGACGCGCCGGCCCGTGTAGAACACGCGCCGCGAGGGGATGGTCGGCAGCCCTTCGCCGTGGAAGTCGGCGAACCGCACACCCTCGGCGGCGAGCCGGTCGATGCGCGGCGTGGAGATCCACGGGTTGCCGTAGCAGCCGAGGTAGTCGGCGCGGTAGGTGTCGGTGCAGAGTACGAGCAGGTTCATGCTGTCTCCTTGCTCGCCGCGGGGGCGTCACGTCATGAGGTGGGAGTCGAGCCAGGCGTAGGCGAGCGCGCGCGATTCCGGCGGGAACGAGTGCCCGCGATCGTGGAAGTACGCGGCGAAGTCCTCCCCAGCGCCGAGGAGCCGCCAGACGCCGAGCGCCTGCGTCGCGAGCTCGACGAGGGCACGGTCCGAGACGGACATGCCGGTGTCGGTGAGCGAACTGATGTTCAGGAAGGGTCGCGGCGCGATAAGTGCGACCATCTCGTGCAGGTCGAACGGCGCCGGCAGGTCCGCGAGGAACCGCTGTCGGAGCGCGGGCAGGTAGACGTACCACCCGTCGCGCGCCCAGGCGAGCCGGCCGGGGTTGTCGGCGAACGTCGTGAGGCCGCAGTTCGAGACGCACGCGCGGATGCGCTCGTCGAAGGCGGCGGCGAAGATGGCGCCGTGTCCGCCGAGAGAGTGGCCGATGACGCCGATGCGGTCGGCGCGCACCTCGGGGAGTGAGACCAAGAGATCAACGGCGCGCGCGGCATCCCAGATCGCCTTACCGACCGCCGACCAGCCGGGATGCTTGCGGTAGAACGCCGACGTGTCGTACGCCTGGAGCTCGGGCGCGATCCGATCGCCGGCGGCGACGTGGTCCGGCGCGAGGCAGACGTAGCCGCGCTGCGCGAGGTGGTGCGCGTACGCCTTCTCGTCGGACTCGCCGAGGCCGGCCGGCTCGCGCTTTCCCTCCGGCACGGTCTGGTGGAGGCATACCATCGCAGGCCGTGCCAGTGACGTCGGCGTCGAGCCCGCGTCGGGGACGAGGAGGTACGCCCGGACGCGCTCGTCCTCCTCGACCGCGTAGCTCACGAGCCGCCTGACGTAGCCCTCGCAGCGGACCTCCTCGTGTCCCTCGTACGCGAGCGGGGGCACGCGCTCCGCGCCGCGGCCGAGCACGGGCGCCATGCGACGACGGATGTCCGCGACCTTCTCGGCCCAGTCCGCCGGCGTCGTCACGATGCGGCTGCGGCCGTTGGACTCCAGGCGGAGAAGGTCGGTGAGGTACGTTCCCATGCGGGCCTCGCTCTTGCGGTCACGTGCCGGCGCCGTATCACGCCTGCGTCACCCACTCGACCGCGGGGATTTCGGCTCCGCCCTCGTCGGTGATGCGGAAGTAGAAGCCCCAGCCCCCGCGGTAGTTGCCGATCTTGAGCAGGAAGAGCGATCGGCCCGCCGGCAGCCGCACGGGAATCGCGTCCTCGTCGGGCATGGCGATGCGCTCGGTGTTCGACGCATGGATGAGCCGGCCGTTGAGCCAGATCTTGCCCGTGTCGTCGCAGCCGAACCGGATCACGGCCTCCGTGGGCTCGGAGAGCTCGAACCGCGTGGCGGCGTAGCCCTGGATCTCGACGCCGCCTGCGATGAGGCGGCTGAGATCGACGTAGCCCATGGGTGGCGTCTCGACGCGCCGCCAGCGAACCGGCCCCGTGACCCCGGCATACTCGGCGCGGAGGTCGACGTCCCGCTCGGGCGGATAGGGCTGATGGTAGCCCGCGCCGCCGGGATTCGGGAACGCGCCGACGACCCACCAGACGCGCGGCATCCCCAGGCCGTCGAGGACGTCGAGCTTCGTGTTGCAGAGGCCGACCATGCGCCGGCGCATGCCGCGTTCCATGGCTCGGAATGCCGGCAGATCAATGAGCTTCGGCGTGCGCAGCGTCTCGACGTAGTCGTCGAAATCGTCCGCGAGCGGCAACGTGGAGATCGCCGGGCCGCCGTAGCGGGCGCGCTGCTCGGGCGTCATCCGCCACCAGACCGGCCCGCAGGCGAAGACCCAGACGTAGCGGCGGCTCGTCATGCGGGCGGCGGCATGCGTCGCGGCGAACGTCTCGGGTGGGTAGTTGCCGCTCTTGTCCTCGCCCGGCTGGAGGATGCGGTCGCCGAAGACCTCCTTCCGGCCGCCGTAGCCGAGCCGCTTGCCGTCCGCGTCGCGGATGAAGCGGAGGTAGCCGAGCGGCGCGAGGCCCAGGGCGACGCCGCAGCGCCTGGCCCAGTAGTCGGCCTGCTTCGGCTCGAGGTTCTCCAGAAGCACGCGGTCGAGGCCGTAGCCGTAGCGGGCGATCCAGTCCGCCGCGGTCTGGAAGTACGTGCACTCGGGAAGGACGTGCATGCCGCCGGGCGCGTCGGCGACGACGAGGGCGTCGAGGTAGCCGAGGAAGAGCTGCTTGGCGAGGTCGCCCATGATGGACCAGCTCTCCGGCAGATGGAGCGTCACGATCTCGAGGAATTCGGCCAGCATCCCCTCCTGAATCTCGCGGCCGCGGCGGCGCGCCTGCGCGCAGAGCTCCTCGTTCGACCGGCCCGACGCGCGGTACGGCGCCCACTCCAGCCCGAGCGACTCCTCGATGTACTCGTCGTCGAGCGCCATGCCGACGAAGCCGGCCATGCGAGCGAACCGCGCGCCCTGGCGGAAGCTCCCGACGACGCGTGCCCAGGCGCCATCGTCGAACCAGTCGGGCAGGTGCTTGTGGAAAGGCACGCAGATGAACGTCTCCCCGGCGCCGGCCGCGCGGAGCCGGTTGTTCATCCTCCGGCACGACCGGAGCCGCGGGTTCTCCTCCCCGACGACGCGTGTGCCGTCCGCGAGCGCCCAGACATCGACGTCCCACCCCGGCATGATGTCGGGACGGAGGAAGCCGCCGAAACCCTTCGCGGCCCACTCCTCCGCCGTATCGGCCACGTAGTCCACGGGCGGCGTCGCAAAGAGCAGCGTCTTCACCCGATGCGGCTCGGGGTCCGGCACAAGCGGGTACCTGTTGGCGCTCACGTATCCCTCCTGGGCTGACTGCCATGGGTCGATGGCGGCGCCCACCCGCCTGTGCTGCACTCCGCCTCGGGCCGACACGCAGGTCGGCCCCTACCGCGACGGGGTGCGGGCCAGCCTCGGGTCGCCGTCGGTCGGGACGCTCGTCACACCTTGAGCCGCAGCTCCATGCCCTGCTTCACGAGCCGCTTCTGGAGTGCGGCGACGTCGAGCTTCCGCGGCTCGACCTTCGCCTTCGCCGCGAGCGCCGCCGCGGTGCCCGCCGCTTCGCCGATGGCCATGATCGGCGCCATGGCACGGAACGACTCGTACGGCTGCTGCTCGGACGAGATGCAGCGCCCGGCCACGAGGAGGCCGTCCATCGACTTCGGCACGAGCGAGCGGTAGGGGATGTCGAACCCCTCGTGCTCGAGGTAGCGGCGGTAGCCGTAGAAGCTGATGATCGCGCAGGAACTGATCGCGACGACGTCGTCGAAGCGGCGACCGCTGATCGCGTCGTCGGCTGCAAGCTTGTAGAGGCCCTCGACGAACCGCGTCTGCCGGATTCCGAGGAGAGCGGGCGTCTCGGCGACGTAGGCGTGCTCCATGCCGGTGTGCTTCGCCTTCCGTGCCGCGAAGTCCTCGAACACGCGGAGCCGCGCGTCGATCTCGGCCTTCGTCAGCTCGGCGGCGTTCGTCCCATCCTCCGTGAAGCCGCCGGGGCCCCAGACGACCGTGCCGTTCTCCGTGACGCACGAGCCGAGGTCCGTCTCCTCCGCCAGCCCGGCGATGCGGTACATGAGCGAATCGCCGAGGCGCGGCGCCTCGGCGTGCTTCACCTGCCAGAACTCCGCTCCCGCGCGCGCCACGACGTCCGCGTCGCCGCTCGCATCGACGATCACGCGGCCCATGATCGCCTGCCGGCCCGACTTGTTCTCGACGATGACGCCGCGCACGCCGCCGTCGGCCACGATGGCGTCGGCGCACCACGTGTGGAAGAGGATGTCGGCTTTCGCCTCGACCATCATCTTCAGCGTGACGTACTTGAAGCGCTCGGTATCGATCGCGTACGAGTACGAGAGCACGCCCTTCTCGATATCGTACTCCTTCTGCGGATACGGGCTCTTCCCGAGACCGCCGAGCTTGTGGAGCGCGAGGATGATCTCGGCGCCGATGCCCTTGACAGTCTGCGTGGAATCGGGCTCGACCTGGTTGCGGAAGCCATTGATGTTCGCCATGAGGGACGCGGTCGCCGTGCCGCCGAAGTAGGGGAATTGCTCGATGACGAGGGTGCGGGCGCCGGCGCGGGCGCTGCCGATGGCGGCCGTAAGGCCGGCGCAACCGCCGCCGACCACGATGACGTCATACTCGCCCCAGACGGGGATATCGCGTGCAGGTTCGCGGTGCGTGGCCATGCCGGGTCCTCCGGAGGCGGTCGGATGATGGGGAAGATGGGCGGGTTCTCGGGAATGGTACGCTGGGTGCTTCACCGGCCCAACCCGAGGAGCGCCCACATGACGAACCCGCCGGCGAGCGGTACGGCGATGTTGTCGGCCGCGCGGCCGGACAGGCCCTCGACGACGGCCGCGACGAGGGCGCCGGCCAGCACGACGTACCAGGGGAGCAGCCCCCAGGCGAGGCCGGCGAGGAACGACACGAGGGCGAAGGCGATGCTGCCGGCGAGGGTCTTGTCGGGCCACCACCGCGGGCCGCCGATGCTCCTGCCCGCGACCGCGGCCGCCGCGTCGCCGAGGATGGCGAACGTCATCGCCGCCGGCGCCACCGAGGCCGGGAAGACGAGCACGGCGAGCGCCTGACCGATCATGAAGAGGCTCGCGCCCGTCGGCCGATGCTCCTCCCACGGCCTGCTGAGGCGGCCGAGAAACGTCGTCCGGTAGACGTGTCGGGCGAGCGGCGACGCGAGCCGGAACGCATCGGCGGCGAGCACCGCAGCGGTGAGCGCCAGGATCATCTCCCGCCCGCGCGCCTCGCCGAACGCCACGTAGCCGAGCGGCAGGACGATGCCGAGCGCGTGGATCGCCTTCCGCCCGAGCTCGGACCGGAGCGTCGAGCCGCCTCTCTCGGCCGATTCCCGCGGCGGATGCTCCTCCTTCATGGCTTCGTCCGCTCCATGATGGCGACGAAGAACCCATCCGTCCCGTGACGGTCCGGCGTGAGCGCCAGGTACGGCCCTTCCGCGACGAGCGAGGCGACGTCGGCCGGCAGCGCCTCCGTCGCCGGACAGAGGGCGAAGTCGGGGCGCTCCGCGAGCAGCCGCGTCACGACGTCCTCGTTCTCCTCGGCGAAGATGCTGCACGTGGCGTAGACGAGCCGCCCGCCGGGCCGCACGAGCGACGCGTACCGGCTCAGGATCTCGCGCTGCCGCTCCGCGTGCCGGGCGACGTCGTCCGGCGCGAGGTGCCACGGCCCGTCGGGGATGCGCCGCCACGTGCCGCTGCCGGAGCATGGCGCGTCCACGAGGACGAGGTCCGCGCCGGCACTGGGGCGCGACGTTCGGACGATGGTTGCCCCCGCGCGAGCGGCTCGGCGTCGCAGCTCGTCGAGCTTCGCCCGATCCACGTCGAGGGCGAGGATCTCGCCGCGGTCCTCCATCGCCGCCGCGAGGGCGAGCGTCTTCCCGCCGGCGCCGGCGCAGGCGTCCACGACGCGCATGCCCGGTCGCGCCCCTGCGGCGAGGGCGACGAGCTGGCTCCCCTCGTCCTGAAACTCGACGAGGCCATCGCGGGTGAGCGAGGAGCCGTGGAGCGAGACGGGTTCGTCGAGGACGACGCCCCACGGGCTGAGGGCCGTCGGATGCGCGGCGATGCCTTCCCGCGCAAGGGCCGCGATCACGTCCGCCCGCGTCGTCCGGAGCGCGTTGATGCGGAGCACCGCCGGCGCGCGTTCCCTGCTCGCGACGGCGATCGCTCGCGCGCGTGCCCAGCCGTACTGGCGCACGAGCCGCGCGACGACCCACTCGGGCAGCGACGCGCGCGATGCGAGGTCCGTCGCATCCGTCGCCGCGTTCGGGTCGAGGCCGACGAGGGCCTCCGCCGCCGTGGCGATCCACGCGTCCGCACCCGGCGGGAGTGGCTCCGGCGCCGCGGCGGCGACGGCGTCGAGGATGACCTCGTCCGCGTACCCGGCTGTGCGAAGCAGCGCGCCGCACGCCAGGAGCACGGCGACATCCCCCGATGGAGGCGCGGCGCTCCCCGGGGTCGCGAGCTCGATCGCCCGGTCGATGCGCCGGCGCCAGCGGACGAGTGCGAAGACCAGGTCGCCGATGGCCGCTCGGTCGGAGCTTCCGAGGCGCGGATGCGCCGCGACGTACCGCGCGAGGGTCCGCTCGGCGTAGTATGCAGGGTCGCGCAAGAGGCGCATGACGGCGAGCACGTGGCCGAGGTTGTGCCGGATGAAGCGCGGGCGCCCCGCGGCGATCGACCCGGGGAGAGGGTCCCGCCGCGCCGTGGGCTGGGCGCGATCAGGATCGGCGCGCACGGCGAAGCAACCAGAGGGCGGCGATGACGAGGATGATCAACGGGACGAGGCTGCGGCCGCGGCCGCCCTCGACGCGATGCATCATCCGCAGCGCGCGCCGGCAGGCGACCTCGCCGATGAACTCCGCCGCCGCCTCGGGCGGCACGCGCCAGGACATGCTCGGCCCGCGGGGCGGACGGTAGGTGAGCGCCGTCCCGTCGAGGGTCAGCGCCACGCGGCCGAGCGGGTGCGGTCCTCCGATCCGCCACTGCCAGATGCGCCGCACCAAGAGCGGATGGCGCGCCCACGGCGGCAGATCGCGGGAGATCGCCTCGTCGATCGCCGCGGCGGGCATGAGCGCGAGCGCCGTCCGCGTCAGACGGAACGTCGGCCCGCCCGACCAGGTGAGCGTCCTCACGTCTCCATGCTCGTTCATGGCTCGATCAGCACGACGTACACGACGGCGGGGCCGTGCACCCCGATGATGAGGTGGAGCTCGATGTCGGCCGTCTTCGACGGGCCCGTGATGAGGGTGAGGTTGCCCGGCAGCCCGCGCGGGAAGTCCGCCGCCAGCCGGGCAGGAAGGTCGTAAAGGTCCGGCAGGATCTGGTCCGCCCGGACGACGGCGACGTGGACGCGGCCGAGAAGGCTCACCGATCGGCCCTTCTTCGGTGCGCTCGCCAGGACGAGGGAGCCGGTCTCCGCCACGGCGTAGTCGACGCCGGTGATGCCGCACGTCATGGCGAATGCCCGCGCCTTGCGCGCCTCCTCCGGCAGCGCCGGGTCCCACTCCTCGACCGAGATTCCGGCAAGGGCCGTCTCGAGGTCGAGCTCGTCGAACAGAGGCGTCGCCCACGTCATGACGTGGGTGATCTCCTCCTGGCGGATGATCTCCGCGATGCGGGCGGCGGCTTCGGACGTCGTATGGACGCGGCTCACGCGCATGTCGGCGCCCTCGGCGCGCGCGGCGAAGACATCGGCGAGCGGGCGCTCGTCGCGCATGCGGCCGACCTCGCCGGTCACCCTGTCCGTCTCGTGCGCGTGCGGTGGCACGGCCCTCGCCGCCCCGATGCGGACCGTCTTCAGGAAGTCGTCGCGGCGTCGTCCGCTCATCATCCGATGTCCTCGCATCCCCACGCGTCAAGCACGTCCTCGATGGCGGCGATGGACGATACGCGCGCGTCGGGCGTCTCGTCGGGTCGCGTCGGATCGGGCTCGACCGGCCAATTGGGTATTCGCGCGAGCGAGTGGAGGTAAAGCCGGGCGTGGGGCGTGTCCGGCGTCCACCCCTTCGCTTCCGGGGAAAGATAACAGAAGATCGTCCGCATGCCGACCCGTCGCGCCGGAGCGATGTCGCGGTCGAGGCGGTTGCCGACCATGACGGCCTCGCTCGCGGAGCAGCCCGCGCGATCCAGCGCCCAGCGGAAGATCCGTTCGTCGGGCTTGCTCGCGCCCACGACCGCATCGAGGGCGACGACGTCGAACCAGCGGCGCAGGTCGTGCCGGCGGAGCGTCTCCTCCACCTCGGGCGGCTGATCGGCGATGACGCCCATGCGGACGCGCCGCGCGAGCCTCGGCAGTGCCTCCGCCACGCCGGCGACCGGCACGACGAGCGGCTGCCCCTCGCCCGAGATGAAGCGCCGCGCATCGTCCACCCACGCGGCGAAGGCCTCCGGCGCGAGCGACTCGCGCGCGATCGTGTAGTGCGGGCTCGGGTCGCCTCCCGCGGCGAGGTGCTCCCGCCGCGCGAGCAGCGCGGCAAACGACAACGATGGGTCCGCGTATCGCAGGGCGGAGAACAGGAGATCATAGAGCGCGAAGCGGAGCGGGTCCTCGTCGAGCAGCGTATCGCCGAGGTCCCAGAACATCCAGCGGATCATGGGCGCTCCGCTGGCGAGCCGCGAGCGGCTCGCCCGGCGTAGTCGTCGAGGATGGTGCCCGCCGCGCGGCATTCGGCGATCCCCGCCATGAGGCCGGTCGCCGTCGCAACGGCGTCGGGGATGAACCGCAGGAAGCTCCGCTTGCCGCGATGCGCCGCGGCGTAGACGAATGCCCCGGCGTCGTGGAGCTTCCGCTGGATCGCCGCAAGGCGCAGCAGGAGGTCGCACTCCTCCGGCAAGGCGGCCGCGTCGAGCGGGACCTGACGGAGGTACGCACCCACCATGCGCGCGCGGGCCGCATCGTCGAGGCAGACGTACGAGTCCCACGCG
>Ga0315279_10003303_pt1 | contig 22689 bp, 24 predicted proteins | sample YL17G06_20_MG_FD_203694 | JGI IMG/M metagenome (GOLD analysis project Ga0315279, IMG submission 203694) | Sediment microbial communities from Yellowstone Lake, YNP, Wyoming, USA - YL17G06_20 | ecosystem: Environmental > Aquatic > Freshwater > Lake > Sediment | place: USA: Wyoming | collected... | reverse complement strand
GCATCGGGCGCCATCCCAAAGGCCATCGGCCCCGGGCATCGCGGACTTCCCTGGCCCCCGACGCCCGACCGGGTCCTCGCCTTTGCTTGACGCGCCGGGTGATGTTTGCTAGCGTGGGCGTCGCTTCTCGCAGCCTTCGGCTGAGCATGGGCGTGGCAAGGCTCCGGGTCGGGCGGATGCCGCCCGGAGCGGTGCCCACGCCCCACCCGCGGGCCCGCAGCGCGCCGTCGTCCCGCGCCTCACCCCGACATTCGGTGGCGCGGCCCTCTCCGGGGCGGAGCCATGAGCGATCACTCGGATATCGCACGCCTGCAAGAGAAAGTCGAGCGGCTCCGCGCCCTCATCGAGACCAGCGCCATTCTCACCTCCAGCCTGGACCTGGAGGAGGTGCTGCGCCTGGTGCTGGAGAAGGCGCAGGGCGTCGCCAACGCCGAGGCCAGCGCCATCCTCCTCTACAATCCGGCGACGAACAAGTTGGAGTTCGAGGTCGCCTTGGGCGAAAAGGGCGGCCTGATCCAATCCCTGCGTCCCAAGATCACGCTGGAGCTGGGGCAGGGGATCGCCGGGGCCGTCGCGCAGACGCGCCGGGTGGAGTGGGTGCGAGACGCGGCCACGGACCCGCGGGTGGCCAGGAGCGTGGACGCCACCACCGGGTTCGTCACCAGGAACCTGCTGTGCGGCCCCCTCGTGGTCCGGGATCGGCTGGTGGGCGTGGCCGAGGTGATGAACCTGGCCCATCCGGAGCGGTGCGGCCCCGACGAGCTGGAGATCTTCGCGGCCTTCTGCCAGCAGGTCGCCGTGGCCATCGAGAACGCGCGGATGCACAAGATCCTCGTGGAGCGGGAGCGCGAGAAGCAGCAGCTCGAGTTCGCGACGGTCATCCAGCAGAGCTTCCTCCCGACCAGCTTCCCCACCTGCCCGCGCCGGCGCTTCCAGGTGGACGCCAAGAGCATCCCGGCCTCGGCGGTCGGCGGCGATTTCTACGATTTCCTGTCCCTGGACCCCGACCGGCTGACGGCCGCCATCGGGGACGTCTCGGGGAAGGGGGTGCCGGCGGCCCTGTTCATGGCCAAGCTGATCAGCGACCTGCGCTTCGCCGGGCAGAAACTGGGCTCGCCCGAGGCCATCCTGAACGACATCAACCTGGGTCTCACGACCCAGGCGCGGCGCGGGATGTTCGTCAGCGCCCAGTACCTGCTGCTGGACGCCGAGACGGGCGAGGTACGGGTGGCCAACGGGGGCCACGTGCCGTTCCTCTGGTACCATCGCAAGGCGGGCGAGGCCGAGGTGGTGGACCTGGAAGGCGGTCCCCCCCTGGGGATCCTGCCGGACGCCGCCTATCCCGAGACCACGCTGTCCCTGGAGCACGGGGACAGCCTGATCCTGCTGACGGACGGCCTCGTGGAATGCACCAGCGCGTCCGGCGAGGCCTTCGGCTTCCCCCGGCTGGTGGAGGTGGTGGAGACCTCCGCCCCCACCCTGCCCGCGCTGGTCCAGCCGATCCTCCGCGCGGTGGACGCGTTCACCGCCGAGGGGCGGCGTCACGACGACCTGACCCTCGTGCAGGTCACCTGGTGCTGAGCATGACGGAGACGGAGAGCCTCGAGATCCGCCTGACGAGCGACCCGCGCTGGCTGCGAGTCTTGCGGGCCGCGGTGGGCCAGGTGGGCCACCTGGCGGGACTCACGCCGCAAGCCGTGGATCACCTGAAGCTCGCCGTGGATGAGGCCTGCGCCAATATCATCGTCCACGGCTACGAGGGAAAGCGCGGGCAGCCCATCGTGGCGACGCTGTACCTGTACCCGGACCGGCTGGAGGTGCGGCTGCGGGACTTCGGGAAGAAAGTGCTGCCGGATTCGATCCGTCCCCTGGAGCCGGACGCGTCTCGTCCGGGGGGACTGGGCGTGCACCTGATCCACTCGTGCATGGACGAGGTCGTGTACGAGTCGGCCGATGGGGAGGGGATGGTGCTGCGGCTGGTGAAGTACCTGCGGGAAGGTGCGGAGGGACCCGGTGGAAGTCCACGTCCGTAATCACGAGCGGGCGGCGATCATCGAGGTTCAGGGCGAGGTGGACCTGTACACGTCGCCGGAGATGCGGGAGGTGATCGTGGAGACGACGTCGGCCAAGGCGCCGACGGTCGTGGTGGACCTCTCCGGCGTGGCGTACATGGACAGCTCGGGGGTCGCCACGCTGGTGGAGGGCCTCCAGCTCTCCCGGGGCTACGGCGGGACCTTCCGGCTGGCGGGCCTCGGGGGCGCGGTCCGCGAGGTCTTCAAGTTCGCCAAGCTGGAAAAGGTCTTCGAGATCTACCCGGATGTGACGCGGGCGCTGGCCGGCCCGGGTGGTTCGTCCCCCGGCGCCACCGAGGTTCGCGCTGATCGGTGGCCATCATGACTGAGCTTCTGACGGCGATGGGGCGGCGGGCGCTCTCGACCCGCAACGACCTCGCCGCCGCATACCGCCTGCTGATCCGGGTGGCGGCCCGGCTGGCCTCGGCGCCTTTCAGCGCCAAGGGCTTCCGCTGGCCCGCGACGTGTCGCCAGATGGTCCGGATCGGGGTGGAGTCGCTCCCCATCGTCTTCCTCATCGCGGGCTCGGTGGGGATGATCGTGGCGCTGCAAGCGGCCACGCAGCTCAGACGGGTGGGCGCCACCATCTACGTGGCGGACCTCGTGGGCGTCTCGCTCACCCGGGAGCTGGGGCCGCTGATGACGGCCATCATCATCGCGGGCCGCAGCGGCTCGGCCATCGCCGCCGAACTGGGCAGCATGAAGGTCTCGGAGGAGGTGGACGCGCTCACCGCCATGGGGTTGGACCCGGTGGAATTCCTGGCCCTGCCCCGCATCGTGGCCATGGGCATCATGCTCCCCTGCCTCACGACGCTGGCGGATGTCGTCGGCATCTTGGGCGGGGTGGCGGTGGCCTGGCTGAGCCTGGGGATTCCCGTGGCGAACTACCTGGAGCAGACGCTCCACGCGCTGCTCCTCAAGGACATCTTCAGCGGGCTGATCAAGAGCTGGGTCTTCGCCGGGATCATCGCCGGCGTCGGATGCTACCAGGGGTTCCGCGTGGAGGGGGGTGCGGAGGGCGTCGGCCGGCGGACCACGGCCTCGGTCGTGGCCTCGATCTTTCTGATCATCGCGGCCGATCTGGTCTTCACGCTGATCTTTTACGTGCTGGGCTGACGCGGGCATCCCGGGATCGGTCCGGGACGGCGCGTCCACGATACGCCATGGCGGCATCGCACGCGATCATTGAAGTCCAGGACCTGGTGACCCATTACGGGACCCGGCGGATCCTGGACGGCGTGAGCTTCCGGGTCCCGGAAGGACAGGTCACGGTCATCCTGGGCGGCAGCGGCTCGGGCAAGAGCACGCTGCTGCGCCATCTCGTCGGCCTGCAGCAACCGAGCGCGGGCCAGATCCGGATCAAGGGCCGGGATATCACCCGCCTGCCGGGCGGGGAGCTCACCGAGATCCGGAAGCGCATGGGCATCCTGTTCCAGAGCGGCGCCCTGTTCAACTCGATGACGGTGGGGCAGAACGTGGCGCTTCCGCTCCTGGAGCACACCCAACTGGAGCCCTCCACCATCCAGATCATGACCCGCATCAAGCTGCAGCTCGTGGGCCTGGCCGGCTTCGAGGACTTCATGCCGGCCCAGCTGTCGGGCGGCATGCGGAAGCGCGCGGGCCTGGCCCGGGCCATCGCCATGGATCCCGAGATTCTCTGCTTCGACGAGCCCTCGGCGGGCCTGGATCCGGTGACGGCGGCGGCGCTGGACGAGTTGATCCTGAAGCTCAAGCGGACGTTTCGCATGACCATCCTGGTGGTGACCCACGAGCTGCCCAGCCTCTTCGGCATCGCGGACCACGTGGTCATGCTGATGTCCGGCAAGGTCCTGGTGGAGGGCGGGCTCGACGATCTCCGGGCGTCACCCGACCCGCGGGTGCAGGACTTCCTGGCCCGGCGCCCGGCCCCGGAGCATGAGAACGCCGAGGGGTACCTGCAGTCCCTGGTGGGGGCGTAGGGATGGCCGCCGGCGGGCGCGACGAGGTGAAGGCCGGCATCGTGATCGCCGTCTCCCTGGCGGTCCTGGCCGGCCTGATCATCGGGGTGAGCGGAGTCAGCCTGTGGGAGCGCTACGACCGCTACACCGTCCGCCTCCGATCCGCGACCGGACTGGAGCCGGGGACGCCGGTGCGCTTGGGCGGCTTGAAGGTGGGCAAGGTGCTTACCCTGCGCATCCTGCCGGAGGACACGTCCCGCGTGGAGGTCACCCTGGGCGTCATGCAGGGGATCGCCATCCCACAGGGCGCCTGGGCCACGGTCGCGACCCTGGGGCTCTTGGGGGATCCGTTCCTGCAGCTCTCGACCGAGACGCACAGTGCCGTGCGCATCCCGCCGGGCAGCCAGATCCCGGCGCGCGATGCCGCGCAGATCGCGGACCTGTTGCAGCGCCTGCAGAAGATCGCGGAGACCACGGACACCATTTTGGCCGAGGCGGCCTCCATGCTCCGACAGGACGTGGCGGATCTGACGCGGCGAATGAGCGAGGTCGTCCGGGCCAGCCAGGTGGCCGTGGCCCACATCGACGCCTTCGTGGCCCCGGCCAACCGCGAGCGCGTGGACACGATCCTGGCCAACCTCGACCAGGCGGTCCGGGACAGCAGCGGATCGGTCCGGGCGGTGCTGGAGAATCTGACCGCCGCCACCCGGCGGATGGATGGCACCATGGATGCGGTGCAGGGGCTGGTGGGGGAGAACCGGGACGATCTCCGCGAGGCGGTGCGGCTGCTCAAGGGGGACCTGGAGGGAGCGGGCAGCCTGCTCGCCCGCATGGAGCGGACGCTCCAGGGCGTGGACCAGACCCTGAGCCACGTGGATCACACCGTGCTGGACAACGGCGACGCCCTGGAGGAGACGCTGGCGAACCTCAGGCGCAGCAGCCAGAATCTCCGCGAGCTGACCCAGTCATTGAAGGAGCGGCCCTGGAGCGCGTTCTTCCCGGCCGACCAGCCGGAGAAGCCCGGGATGGATTCCCGCCCCCCGAAGGAGGCGCGGAAGTGATGCGGACCGCCCCATCTGCAGGGCTCGGGACGATCATCCGGGGGCCGCTGATCCTCGGGGGGATGGTGGGGGGACTGCTCTTCTTGGCGGCCTGCGCCGCGGCTCCCGACATGCACTACTTCCGGGTAGAGTATCCGCTGCCCGGCCCGTCGGGAAGCAGCCCGCTGCCCCTGACCCTGGGGATCATGCGCCTTCGCGCCCCCGAGCCGTACCATCAGGAGCGGATCATCTACCGGACCTCGCCGTACCAGGTGCAGTATTACGTCCGCGACCGGTGGGAGTCGCCGCCCGTGGATATGGTCAACGACCGGCTCTTCGAGCAATTCGCGAGGAGCGGGCGCTTCCAGCGCGTGGTATCGTGGAGCCGGGAAGAGGCGCCGGCCTACCGGCTGGAGCCGCGGCTGCGGCGCTTCGAAGAGCTGGACGAGGGGGATGCCTGGTACGGCCTGGTAGAACTGGAGTACGAGCTCCTGGACCGGGACGGGCGAAGCCTGTTGCGCGAGGTGGCGAGCCAGCGCGTCCGGGTCGAGGTCCGCAACCCGGAGGGGACCGTCGAGGCGCTGAGCCGGGGGCTGCGCGCGGCCCTGGACGAGGCCGTGACGAAGACGGCGGCGGCACTCCGGGACGTGCGACCCTAGGCCGGTCCGCCCCAGGCGGATCGCGGCCCATCGGAGGCGGGAAAGGCGTCCTGCCCCTCACACCACCGGGGAGGTATCACATGGCCATCAGCCTGCTAGCCAAAGAGCTGGAGGCGCTGCGGAAGGTCAGTACGCCGGCCGTGTGCAACGCCATCGAGACCTTCAACGTCCGGCCGCGGAACGAGGGGTTCATGACCTCGGAGATTCGCTGCCTCTTCCCGGACCTGGGGGTCATGGTCGGCTACGCGGCGACGGCCCGGATCGTGACGGACGAGCCGCCCGTCGAGGGGCATCAGGTCTCCCGCCTGGATTGGTGGGATTATCTGCAGGAGATCCCGAAGCCCCGAGTCGTGGTCTTCCAGGATCTGGACCGCGTGGTGAAGGGCGCGTACTGGGACGAGCAGACCGCCAACATCCAGAAGGCGCTGGGATGCGCGGGGGTGGTTACCGACGGCGGCGTGCGGGACCTGGACGCGATGCATGATCTCGGACTGCACGCGTTCGCGGCCCACGTGCTGGTGTCGCACGCCTACGTCCACCTGGTGGACTTCGGCATTCCGGTGCGGGTGGGGGGCCTCACGGTCAGCCCGGGGGACCTGCTCCACGGGGACAAGCACGGGATCACCGCCATCCCGTCGTCCATCGCCGCCGAGGTGGCGTCGGCCGCGGCGCGGCTGGAGCGGCAGGATCGGCAGATCGTCGAATTGTGCCAGTCGCCCGACTTCACCCTGGAGACATTGAAAGAGCGCTGGGGAAGGATTCGTGGGATATACTAGCCCCCAGCGGGATTGCGAAGGATCCACGGGCACTGGGAGGGAGTTTTGAACGATGCACCCGATCATCATCCTGGGATCCGGGCCGGCGGGACTGACGGCCGCGCTCTACTCGGCCCGGGCCCACCTCGAGCCGCTGGTGGTGGACGGGCACGAGGCCGGTGGACAGCTCACCCTGACCACGATGGTGGAGAACTTCCCAGGCTTCCCCGATGGGCTCATGGGCCCGGACCTGATTGCTTCCATGCGGAAGCAGGCAGAGCGTTTCGGGGCCGGCTTCCGGGGCGGTAGCGCCACGTCCGCGGACCTGTCCCGGCGGCCGTTCCGGATCACCATCGACGGGACCGTGGAGGAGTGCCAGGCGCTCATCATCGCCACGGGGGCCTCGGCCAAGCTTTTGGGCCTGGAGTCGGAGCGCAAGCTGATGGGCCACGGGGTCTCCACCTGCGCCACGTGCGACGGCTTCTTCTTCCAGGACCAGGACATCCTCGTCGTCGGCGGCGGCGACTCGGCCATGGAGGAGGCGATCTTCCTGACCAAGTTCACCAAGCGCGTGACCGTGGTGCACCGCCGGGATAAGCTGCGGGCCTCCAAGATCATGCAGGACAAGGCCTTCAAAAACCCCAAGATCGACTTCACCTGGGACTCGGTCCCGGAGGAGATCCTGGACGTGAACCAAGGCAAGGTGACGGGCGTCCGGATCCGGAACCTCAAGAGCGCGGCCGTCACGGAGCGACCGGTGGACGGGGTCTTCATCGCCATCGGGCACACCCCCAACACGCAAATCTTCCGAGGCCTCCTGGAGATGGACGAGGTCGGCTACGTCAAAACGCACGAGGGGACCAGGACCAGCGTCCCCGGCGTGTTCGCGGCCGGCGACGTGCAGGACCGGGTGTACCGGCAGGCGATCACCGCGGCCGGGTCCGGCTGCATGGCCGCCATGGATGCCGAGCGGTTCCTGGAGCATGCGGGACACTGAGGCCGATTCCGATGTCCGGTCGGTCGGGATGCGGGGATGGCAGGAGTTCCGGTGCGGGCCTGCGGACAGCGCCGCAGAGGCTGCGGCGGCATTCTGATGCGCGGTGCGCTGCCGAGTGGGCCGATGGCGAGGATGTGGAGAGCATCTCTGGCGCCCTGATCCGCCAGCGGCGGATGAAGTGTCCAGGGCCTCATTTGCCTAGAATGTGGTGACATGACCGAGACCAAGGAATCGGCGAAGAAGATCCTGATCATCGATGACGAGGAGGATTTGTGCGTCCTGGCGACGCACGCCCTCACGCTGGACCGGCGCGACCTGGAGGTCATCAGCGCCAAAGACGGCCCGTCGGGCATCCGGCGGGCCCAGGCCGAGCAGCCGGCCGTCATCATCCTCGACGTCATGATGCCCAAGATGGATGGATACGAGGTGTGCCGGCTGTTGAAGGCGGATCCGACGACGCGGGACATCCCCGTGATCATGCTCACCGCCAGCGGCGATCCCCACCTCAACCGGAAGGCCTTCGACGCGGGGGCCGTGGCCTGCCTCACGAAGCCCTACCGGAAGAGCACGCTGACGAACACCGTGGACATGGCCCTGGCCAGCGGCGAGCGCTCCCGCGGGCGCCCCCACTGATCCGGGCGCTGCCCCCGCTTCCGGCGGGGTTCCGAATCGCGTACACCCGCACGCCCCACTACTCATGAACGCCCTCGTCGGCCTGGTCCGAGCCTTGGTCCCGGTGACCCTCACGCTCCACGTCCGCGTCCCCAGCCAGCATGCCTCGGTCCCCGTCCTGGGGGACGAGCGCATGGGCACCGCCACCCTGGTGGACCCGCAGGGGCTCCTCCTCGCGGTGACCTATGTGGTCATGGGGGGCCAGGAGATCGAGGCCACGTTCCCCGACGGCCGCAAATTCCCGGCGGAGATCGTGGCGCAGGATTTCGAGAGCGGGATCGCCGTGCTCTCCGTCCCGGTCCGCGACCGGCCCGCGGCGAGCCTGGGGGATTCGCGAGGCCTGGCCGTGGGGCGGGATGTGTTCATCCTGGCGAGCACGGACCCCACGGCCCGTCGCGTGGGCACCGGCGTCGTCACGGACCTGGGGCCCTTCGACGCCTACTGGGAGTACAGGCTGGATTCGGCCATCCAGACCTCGGCCTTCAATCCCGGCCTGGGCGGCGGGCCCCTGTTCGACACCCGCGGACGCATGGTGGGCGTCACGTCGCTCAATCTGGGCCAGGTGGGTCGCTTCAGCCTGGCGATCCCGGTTCACCTGTTCACCGAGCACCGGGAGGACCTGCTTCGTTTCGGGCGGGTGCCGGGGCGCACGCGGCGGGCCTGGGTCGGATTCTTCGCCCAGCCGACGGAGTCGGGGATCGTGGTGGCGGGGGTGGTCCCGGAGGCGCCGGCCTCCCGCTCCGGGATCCGCGAGGGGGATGTGATCGTGGCGGTCAACTTGCGCGAAGTGGAGACGCGGCAGGAGCTGTACCAGGAGATGTGGAAGCACGAGGCGGGGGCGCCGCTCTCCTTCAGCATCCTGCGCGAGGGCCGGCGCACCACCGTCGAGGTGGTCACGACGGATCGCGCGGAATTCTACCGGTAGATCGGGCCGTCGGCCCGGGCGGGATGTCTCCAGGCCGGGTCGCCGTGCGGAAGGGCGGAGGGCGGGCATGCCATCTGCGATCTCAGCGGAACGGCTCCGGGGAGTCCTGGACATCGTCCGGTTGGCCAACGCCGAGACGGATCTCGGCGGCCTGATCGACCTGGTCACGCGGCAGGCGTGTTCCCTGCTGGAGGCGGAGCGGGGGTCGCTGTACGTGCTGGACAGGGAGGCAGGCGACCTGCACACCAGCATGGCCATGGGGCTTCCGGGCAAGGCCATCCGCCTGAAGCTGCATCAGGGCGTGGCCGGCCTGGTGGCGGCCGCCGGCGAATCCATCGTGGTGGACGACGCCTACGCCGACCCCCGCTTCTACCCGGCCGTTGACGAGGCGACCGGCTACCGCACCCGCACGATTTTGTGCGTCCCCATCAAGAGCCGGCGCGGGGATGTGCTGGGGGTGCTGGAACTCCTGAACAAGCGCACCGGCAGCTTCACGCCGGAGGACGAGGAGGCGCTCCTCCTCCTCGCCTCCCAAGTGGGCGTCGCCCTGGCCAACGCCCAGCTCTACGACGGGCTCCGCACCAGTGTGGACCGGCTCTCCCGCCTGATGAAGGTCGGGGCCGCCATCAGTTCCGAGCTGGACCTGGACGCCCTCCTCCGGACCATCTCGCAGACGACGTCCCACCTGCTCGGCGCGGAACGGAGCACCGTGTTCCTGGTGGATCGGGCCCGGAACGAACTGTGGTCGCGGGTGGCCGAGGGGCTGGACCGGCAGGAGATCCGCATCCCCCTGGCCGCGGGGATCGCGGGATCGGTGGCCACCACGGGGGCGCCGATCCGGATCAACGAGGCGTACACCGACCCGCGCTTCAATCCCGAGGTGGACAAGCGCACCGGCTACCGCACCCGCACGATCCTGTGCGCGCCCATGCGGAACGCGCGGGGGCAGGTGATCGGGGTCTTCCAGGTCCTGAACAAGCGCAGCGGAGAATTCTCCGCGCTGGACGAGCAGCTCCTGGCGAGCCTCTCCTCCCAGGCGGCCGTGGCCGTGGAGAACGCGCAGCTCTACGACGAGGTCCAGCGCGCCTACGCGCAGCTTCAGGCCCTGGACAGGATGAAGGCGGATTTTCTCAACAGCATCTCCCACGAGCTGCGCACTCCCCTGGCGCCCATCCTCGGGTACAGCGACATCCTGCTCTCCGGCAGCATGGGACCCCTGCCGCCGAACTGCGTCCGGGCCGTGCAGGCCATCGCGACCAGCGCCAAGCGGCTGCTGTCCCTCGTGGAGAGTCTGCTGGTCTTCGTCCGCCTGGATCAGGGAGAGATGGCGTTGAGCCGGGAGCCCGTGGACCTCGCCCCCCTGGTCGCCATGGTGATGGAACCGTTCCAGGCCAAAGCCGCCGAGCGCAAGCTGAGCCTCGCCAACGAAGTGGCGGGGAGCGTCCCTCCGGTCATTGCGGACCGGCAAGAGCTGATCATGGCCCTCACGCACTTGGTGGACAACGCGACGAAGTTCACGCTGGCCGGCGGGCGGGTGACGGTGAGGGCGCGGCCGGTGGCAGCCGAGGACGGGAGCCGGCTCGTGGAGATCGCCGTGCAGGACACGGGCATCGGCATCCCGGCGGAGCTCCACGCCAAGATCTTCGAGCGGTTCTACCAGGTGGATAGCTCGACCACGCGGCAATTCGGGGGCGTGGGCATCGGCCTGGCCGCGGTCAAGCAGATCGTCGAGGCCCACGGCAGCCGTGTGCTGGTGGAGAGCGAGCCGGGGAAGGGCTCGACCTTCCGGTTCCATCTGCCGGTCGCCACGTAGCCCGGTTTATTCATGTTCGGCAATTTTGCCTCGCGCGGCAAGAGGCGCTGCGCAAGGAATGTGAACCCTTCGCCCGACATCCAGGACGGCTTCCCGGTGAGCCGCGTGGTGGCGGACGAGGTGCGCGCCGTGGGTGTGGAATTCGGCGTGCCCCGGTCAGCGTGAGGGGGGGTACCTATGGCCGCCAGGCGCTCACAAGCGCGTGTCCACATCCGACCGATGACGACGCCCGATCTGAAGCAGGTCGTCGCCGTGGCAGCCGCTTGCTTCGGCGCCGAGGCGGGGTTAGGGGACGTTGCATTAAATGTCAAATAATTCCTACCGGCACCACTGGGCAAACAGGTGATTCCGCCGATGGGCCGCCTTAGCTCCCTGCCTTGCTGACCAGGAGACGTTGGCGCGTGTCTGGCCCAGCACCTTGGCCAGGTCACTGGCCGGCCGACCCAGGTGTTCAACCCAAACATAGGCTAGGAGTTGCCGTGCGCGTGCCGCGGATCGCACCCGGCTCTTCCCCAACATCACCGTTGCGAAAAGGCCCAGGCTCTCGGCTATCCGGCTTGCCAATGTGTGGAGGTCTACCTCTCGCCGCGGCGCCCCCGTTTCCTTGTGCGCCTCTCGTTCCACCTCCCGAAGTAGATCCTCGACAAAGGAACCTGTGCCGAGAACCCGCTCGTCTGCCGTGTAGACCTCCCGGCCGCGCCGGAGATTTTGGACAGCAGCCCAACCGCCGGCGCTTCGAATAAGGCCACCCCCTTGGAATTCCGGGCGGTGGCCTTGCGGGATTCCTGCGGCTACGAAGGCGCGATAGCGGGCGCGGGCGCGTCTGGGATCGGAAGCGAAGCGCCCCAGGACCTCCTTGGTGGCTTGCCAGGCATGAGGGGCAGATCCCACCAACGCAGCGTGCCCTGCGTACGAATAGCGATCCAGGCCCTTCAAATCAGCTACCACTCCTGCTCGAATCGGATTGAGGTGGAGGTATCGCACCAATTCCAGGAAGTAAGGCTCCTCCTCGACCACGATTGATCGATACCGGTTCTGGAAGAGGTGGCCAAGCCGGTGGTGGCGCCGGTTGAAGACACCGGCATACCCTGTGAGAAGGGACCGCATGATGCGGGCCAGGGGGCGGGTTCCGGTCCGAACCAGGAGATGGGCGTGGTTGGGCAGGAGGGCCCAGGCATAGATGGTCAAGCCCGCAGCCGGGGCGAGGGTCGCAAGACGCTGAACGAAGTCATCCCGGTCACGGTCATCTCTAAAGATGGGCCGACCTTCGATGCCCCGCACCATGACATGGTGCAGGACACCCGGGGCATCTAGACGGGGACCGCGGGGCATGTACGAAGGATACAACAATTTTACATTTAATGCAACGTCCCCCATCACGTCCCCTCTGCCAGGCGGAGTTGGCGTCCCGGCGGTGAGATGGTTGGATTGGGCGAGCGCTTGACTCGGGCAAGGAAGGTGGTACAGTCTGAGAGCCGCCGCGGAAGAGCCGAGAGCGGAGAGGCTTGAGCCGAGGAAGACTGCCACTCCCAAGAGGGCAATGACCGGTCGCATTGGCGGGCGATTCGCAGGGCCAAGGCAGAATACAGGACTGGGTATGCCACGGAGGGAGACGCTGTGACCTAACTGCTGGACGGGCCTGGGCGAGGCGAGCCCGGGGGAGGTGCGTCATGGCGATGGTGAAGCGGTTGCAGGAGTTCCTCGATTCCCGCGGCGTCAAATACGAAATCAGCCCGCACCGGGAAGCATTCACCAGCCAGGAGATCGCGGCTGCCAGTCACGTCTCCGGCAAGGCCATGGCCAAGGTGGTCATCGTCAAGCGCGGCACGGGGATGGTGATGGCGGTCCTGCCGGCCGCATGCAGGGTGGGTGTGGATCGTCTCGAGAAAGTCTTCGGCATGCCGGGAATCACCATCGCACGCGAGCAGGAGTTCGCCGGGCTGTTCCCCGACTGTGACACGGGGGCGATGCCGGCCTTCGGGAATCTCTACGGCCTCGAGGTGTACGTGGACGAGGAGCTGGCCAACGTCCCCCGGATCGTCTTTCAGGCGGGGAACCACCAAGAATTGGTGACCATGGACTACGCCGACTTCGCCCGCCTGGTCCAGCCCAAGGTGGCCGAGTTCTGTTCGCACAAGTGAGGGCTGGACGCACGGCGTTCTCCCCGTATGCCTACCCAAACAGGCCACGGCCTGCAACTTGGCCGTGGTTTCTGTTTTCAGCATAGCGTCCTGTGCATTCTTCCTTAGGCCTTGGCGTCCTTGTCCGCCAAAGGCGGATTGGCGGTTGAGCAGAGGAGGTCTTTGCATGCGCGGAAAGCCGGTGAGCGCCTCGAACGTGGTCCTCTCGCGTGTCATGCATCCAAACGACGCCAGCTTCATAGGGACGGCGCACGGCGGGGTCATCCTGCGCATGCTCGACGAGGCGGGCGGGATGGCCGCCTTCCGCCACGCGAGGAAATCCGTGGTCACCGCGGCCATTGACAGCATGAGCTTCCTGGCGCCCGTGTACGTCGGGAATCTCGTCACGGCCAAGGCCTCGGTCAACTCGGTAGGCAGGACCTCGATGGAGGTAGGGGTGCGGGTGGAGGCGGAGGATCTCTTGACCGGGAAGGTGGCCCACACCGCCTCCGCATACCTCGTGTACGTGGCAGTGGATCGGCGAGGGAAGCCCCTTCGCGTTCCTCTCCTCATTCCGACGACGGCCGAGGATCGGCGGCGGATGGCGGCGGCGGAGCGGCGGCGCAAGGCCCGCGCCGCGCGCCGGATGGCGGGCCACGGCGGCCGGTAAGGGGCAGCGGACAATCTCCCGGATCGTGGCCTCCCGACTGGACGCCGTCTGCTCTCTGTTGGTATCATGCCCCCCAGAGCGCGAGAACGCATGGAGGCGAGAAGGCTGGAAAGCTCAGGCGTCCAGCCTCCCAGCGTTTTTCCGACCCACAGGAGGATTCCCGATGGTCTCCCTCGACGACCTGAAGGCCCTTGCGATTCCCGCCCAGACCAAGATCGTGCTGCTGGTCCTGGATGGTCTCGGTGGGTTGCCGCGCGCGGGCGACAGCAAGACGGAGCTGGAGGCGGCCCGCACCCCCAATCTGGACGGGCTGGCTGCACAGGGGAACCTGGGCCTGGCCGATCCGGTGGCCCCCGGCATCACGCCAGGCAGCGGCCCAGGTCACCTCGGCCTCTTCGGGTACGATCCGCTCCAGTTCCGGATCGGGCGCGGCGTCCTGGAGGCGGTCGGCATTGATCTGGAGTTGACCGAACGCGACCTGGCCGCCCGCGGCAATTTCTGCAGCGTGGATGCGGCCGGCCTGATCACCGACCGGCGCGCCGGGCGCATCCCGACGGAGACCTGCGCCCGCCTCACGCAACTGCTGGAGAAGATCAGGGTCCCGGGTGTACAGTTGATCGTGCGGCCGGTGCGGGAGCATCGCTTCGTGGTGTTGTTCCGAGGCGAAGGCTTGAAGGAGGGCCTGTCGGAGACGGACCCCCAGCAGGTCGGCAAGGCGCCGCTGCCGGTCCACGCGGAGGTGCCACAGGCCAAGCCCGCAGCCGACATCGCCAACCAATTCGTGGCCGAGGCCAAGCGGGTGCTGGCCTCCGAGCATCCGGCCAACATGGTCCTCCTGCGCGGGTTCTCCAAGTATCCCCGCCTGCCGAAGCTCACGGACATTTACGGCGTGCGAGCCGCCGTCATTGCGGTGTATCCCATGTATCGGGGCCTGGCCAAGCTGGTGGGAATGCAGGCGGTGAAGACCGGGGACACCGTGGCCGACGAGTTCGCCGCCCTGGAATCGGTCTATGCCGACTTCGATTTCTTCTTCGTCCACGTGAAGAAGACCGACAGCGCCGGCGAGGACGGGAACTTCGACAAGAAGGTGTCCATCATCGAGGAAGTGGACGCCCAGATTCCGCGGCTGCTCCAGCTCAAGCCCGACGTCCTGGTGGTGACGTGCGATCACTCGACGCCGGCGGCCTTCAAGGCCCATAGCTGGCACCCGGTGCCGGTGCTGCTCTTCTCGAAGTGGTGCAGGCCGGATAGCGCGCCGCGCTTCACGGAGCGCGAATGCCGGACCGGCAGCATCGGTCACGTCCGCTCCGCCGAGCTGATGCCACTTGTCATGGCGCACGCCGAGCGGCTGACCAAGTTCGGGGCGTAGCGAGGAGAGCTGAGACCCGAGAGCCGACAGGGACAGCGACAGGGACAGGGAGAGACATCGGAGATCGCTGCTGGGTGTCTCTGGTGGAGGTTGTTCGGCGGACAACCGAGGAGCTGTGCAGACGTCATGACGGTTCGACTGCTGGCGGTGGCCGATATCCACAGCCGTGCGGCGGCGATCCAGGCGATCTGCGACGAGGCCAAGCGCCACACCCCGGATGCTATCATCGTCGCCGGCGACGTGACGAGCTACGGCGACGCGGCCGAGGTGCAGCGAGTGCTGGACCGCCTGCCGGGCCGGGTCCTGGCGATCCCAGGCAACCTGGACGTGCCTCGGACGTTCGAGGCAGGCATCGCCAGGAGTCACGCCGAGAGCCTGCCCGGAAAGCGCATCGAGATTCACGGCGTGAGTATTGTCGGCCTGTCGAGCCGCGCCGCCACGCAGGCCACGCCGTGTGACGTCCTGGTCCTCCACGAGCCGCCGTGGGGGATCCTTGACGACGTGGGCGGGGGGCGGCACATCGGCTTCCGGGAGCATCTGGACGCGCTGCAACGCCTTCGGCCCAAAGTCCTGCTGTGCGGCCACTGCCACGAAGCTCCCGGAGTCGTCAGCGAGCGTGGGACGACTGTGGTGAACTGCACCCTCGGCAGTGGCGGCCGCGGCGCCCTGGTAGAGATTGACGGCGACCACGCTGTGGCGCGGCTGTTGTAGCGTCGCCGGGACGGGTGGAGAACGCCTGGCAATGCCCCGCGATCTGAAGGATCGGGTGGCCGTGATCACCGGCGCCTCCAGCGGAATCGGGCGGGCGGCGGCGCTGGCCTTTGCGCGAGAGGGCGTGCGTGTCGTCCTGGGTGCCAGGCGCGCGGGCCGGCTGCACGAGGCGGTCGAGGCCATCCAGCGCGCGGGAGGGCAGGCCCGCGCTCTTCAGACCGACGTGACCCGGCCCGAGGACGTCCGGCGCCTGGTCGGCGAGGCGGTGGCGGCTTTCGGCCGGCTGGACATCCTGGTCAACAACGCGGGGCTCGGGTACTTCGGCCGGCTGGAATCCATGCCCGTGGAGGAGGCCCGGCACCTCTTCGAGGTGAACGTCATGGGCACGATTTATGGCATCCAGTCCGCCGTGCCCATCATGCGGTCGCAGGGGTCAGGACACATCATCAATATTTCCTCTGTCGTGGGAAAGCGGGCGACGCCCGGCAGCGGGGTGTATTCCGCCACGAAGTTCGCCCAGGTGGCCCTGTCCGAGTCGCTCCGTCTGGAGGTCGCCGACGCGGGCATCCAGGTGAGCGTCATCTGTCCGGTCTCGACCACGACCGAGTTCTTTACGGTCGCAACGGCCCGCTCGCCCATGAAGCACGATCCGTCCGGCCCGGTCTATTCCGCGGAGCAGGTGGCGGAGATCATCCTGCGCTGCGCCCGCCGGCCCCGGGCCGAGGTGCTGGTCTATCCGCCGGTGCGCCTGATGGTGGTCCTGAATGCCGTGTGGCCGGGGCTGGTGGATCGCGTCCTGGCGGCGTACTGGAAGAAGGTTCGTCCGGGATTGTGACATACGGTTCGACGGCTTCCTTGTGACCGGCTGCGGATGGGAGGATTCATGGGTGCAGATGGTGGTGCCATGCAGTGGGCGTCAGCGACGCTCCAGGAGATCTGGAAGGAGAACGCCGCGGCTCGCGAGGCGCTCTTGGCCGAGGTCCGCGGATTGTCCGAGGTGCAGCTTGCGTTCCGGCCCTCGCCGGGCAAATGGTCCATCGGCGAGATCCTGGATCACCTGTCCCTGGCGGAACGGAGCATCGCGCGGGTCGCCTCCCGGATCCTGCAGCAGGCGGCGGGCCGCGGCCTCATCGGCGAGCCGGGCAGCATGGAGCCGCTGCCGCACCGGATCGACCGGGAGATGTTCGATGCGCCGGCCGGGGCGCCTGAGTCCGTCCTTCCCTCGCCGGACCGGCCGCTCGCGCACCTCCTCTCCAGCCTCGGGGAGAGCCGGGAGCGCCTCTTGGAGGTGAGCAGCCGGGCGGATGGCCGGGTGGTCGGGAACGTCACGATCCGCCACTTCCAGCTCGGCGAGCTGCACTTCTATCAATGGCTGGCCCTGGAGGGCGCCCACGAGTCGAAGCACCTGGCCCAGATCCGCCGGATCAAATCGCATCCCAAATTCCCCAGGGACTGATCGGACCGTGCGGACACCCGCGAGCCGCTCGGGACGGTCGCCAGGGAATCCGTGACTGGGGGGAACATGGCCTCGGCACTCGCCGACATCCTGTTTCCGGCGACGATCCGGCGCGTGCCCGGCGAGCGGGGGATCAACATCGCCCTGCGGACCGCGCACCTCATGACCTCCGGCATCCTGCTGGGGGGGCACGTCTTCGACGTCCCCGCGCACCGGCTGATCCTGTTCCTGTACCTCACCATCGCGAGCGGCGCCGGCCTGATCCTTCTCGATCTGTACTCCTCCTGCCGCTGGATCTACCTGGGCAAGGGCGTCACGGTGATCCTGAAGCTTTCCCTCGTGATCGCGGCCGGCGTGTGGTGGGAGCATCGGGTCGTGCTCCTGCTGCTCGTGGTTCTGATCGGCTCGGTCGGATCGCACATGCCGGCCCGATTCCGCTACTACTCGCTCATTCACGGGCGCACCATCCTCGATCCGCCCAAGGCCGCGGTCGGCGCCAGGACTTCCCTCTGGCGCCAGTGAGCGCGGCTGGTGACCGGCGGCTCCCACGAGGAGCCAGATGGACTACCGGCGACTGCACGATTGGGACGTCTCGCCGCAGGAGGCGATCCGCATCCAGCAGGATCTCTGCGCGCGGCTCATCGTCCGCGATGAGGCTTCGACCCCGTTTCGGACCATCGCGGCGATGGACGTCTCCTACGACAAGCGGTCGCCGTGGCTGTTCGCCGCCGTCGTCATCATGCGGCTGCCCGGTTTCCAGGTCGTGGAGACGGTCGGGGTCCGGGCGGAGGCAAAATTCCCCTACATCCCGGGCCTCCTGTCCTTCAGGGAATCGCCGTCCGGCCTTCAGGCGTGGGAGCGGCTCACCACCCGGCCCGACTGTCTGATCTGCGACGGCCACGGCTACGCCCATCCGCGGCGGTTTGGCTTCGCCTGTCACTTCGGCCTGCTGGTGAACCTGCCCACCATCGGATTTGCCAAGAGCGTCCTCGTCGGACGTTTCGATCCGCCGGGGGCCGTGCGGGGGAGCGCGACCGACCTCGTGGATGCGGGCGAGGTAATCGGGGCGGCCGTCCGGACCCGGGAGGGCGCGGCGCCCGTCTTCGTCTCCGTCGGCCACCGGATCAGTCTGGCGAGGGCCGTGGCCACCGTCCTGGCGTGCACGTCTGGATATCGGATCCCGGAGCCGGCCCGCCAGGCCCACGCGCTGGTCAACCGCCTGCGTGAATCGGGCGCTGAACCTGCGGGCGCGAAGGACCTGTTCGAACCGCAGCCGTGAGCGCGTGGGTGCGTTTCGTCACGGGCGATTCCGAGTGATGGGAGGGGGCGCGCGTTCGAGTTTCGGATTGACCGGCGGGGCGTCCTCACCTACCCTCTCGGAGGGCCGCCCGGGATCGCCCGCCTCGACTCTACCGGTGCTTCCCCACGCCGAGCCGGGGGCAGAGGGCCTGCACGGGACAGGTGCTGCACAGAGGGGAGATGGGCTTGCAGAGGTTCTGGCCGAAGGTGACCAGGAGGTCGTTGTACGGGATCCAGTGGCGGCGCGGCAGGACCCGGCGGAGGGCGAACTCGGTCTGCTCTGGCGTCTTGGTCCTCACGATGCCGAGACGGTTGCTGATGCGGTGCACGTGGGTGTCCACGCAGATGCCGGGCTTGCCGTAGCCGATGGTGAGGACGAGATTGGCCGTCTTGCGGCCCACGCCCTTCAGGCTGAGGAGCCTCTCCAGATCGTCCGGGACCTTGCCCTCGTGTTCCCCCAGCAGGGTGCGACACAGCCCCTTGATCGTCCTGGCCTTGGTGCGGTAAAACCCGGCCGGGTAGATGGCCCGGGCGATCCGCGCCGCAGGCAGCCTGACCATGGCGCGCGGCGTCCTGGCTAGGCGGAACAGCCGGGTGGACGCCTCAGCCGTGACCTCGTCCTTGGTCCGCAGGCTGATGAGGCACGAGATCAGGATCCGGAACGGATCGCGGGAGTCCTGGGCGACCGCGGCCACGGCCGTGGGGTTCCACTGCCGGCTGGTGCGCGTGAGCGTCCGGACGATCCGATGGATGTCCCCGGGCGTCCTGGCCATGTCCCTGCGCTCCATGTGGGGCAGGCGGTGGCGGCTGAAGGCGGCGGATTATATCACGGGAATCCGGGAGGACGGTGACCGATGCGAATCTTCTTCGCGGGGGCGGCGCGCGACGTGACCGGGTCACAACATCTGCTGGAGTTCGACGGGACGCGCCTTCTGCTGGACTGCGGGCTCTACCAGGGCCGGCGCAAGGAGGCCAGCGAGCGCAACCGGCACCTGCCCTTCGACCCGCGCCAGGTGGACGCCATGGTCCTGTCGCACGCCCACATCGATCACTCCGGCAATATCCCCACGCTGGTGAAGCAGGGGTTCCAGGGGACCATCACCTGCACGCCGGCCACCCGCGACCTGTGCAGCGTCATGCTGCGGGACGCGGCCCACATCCAGGAGGCGGACGCCGACTTCATGAACCGGAAGCACGCGGACCAGCTCGAGGAGCCGGTGGTCCCCCTCTATGACGAGGCGGACGTCCTGAAGGCGATGAAGCAGTTCCGCACCCTACCCTACCACCAGCCGGCGCCGGTGCTGCCCGGTGTGACCTGCAGCCTGCTGGACGCGGGGCACGTCCTCGGCTCGGCCATCGTCCAGCTGGACATCGACCGGCCGCCGGACCGGCTGCGCCTGGTGTTCAGCGGGGACCTGGGCCGGCGGAACATGGCCATCCTGCGCGATCCGGAGATCCCGGAGCCGCCCGACGTCCTGATTATGGAGAGCACGTACGGCGACCGGTTGCACTCGCCCATGGCCGGGATGGAGGCGCAGCTGGCGGACGTGATCAACCGGACGGTCGCCCGCAAGGGGAAGATCCTGGTCCCCAGCTTCTCCCTGGAGCGCACCCAGGAGTTCGTCTACGCCCTGCACCGGCTCACGCTGCGGAAGGCGATCCCGCGCATTCCGATGTACGTGGACAGCCCCCTGTCGGTCCGGATCACCGAGATCTTCAAGCTGCACCCGGAGTGCTTCGACGAGGAGATGCATGCTTTCATGCGATCAAACGGGGATCCCTTCGGGTTCGAGAACCTGACGTACATCAGCAACGTGGAGGACTCCAAGGCCCTGAACGACCGGGAGGGCCCCATGATCATCATGGCGGCCTCGGGGATGTGCGAGGCGGGGCGCATCCTCCACCACCTGCGGAACGGTATCGAGGACGCGCGGAACACCATCCTGATCATCGGGTTCCAGGCCAAGAACACCCTGGGGCGGAAGATCGCGGACCGGGCCTCGGCGGTGCGGATCTTCGGCGTGGAGCACTCGCTGGAGGCGGAGGTGGTCGTGATGGACGCCTTCAGCGCCCACGCGGACCGGGACGACCTGCTGGATTTCGTGAAGGGGTGCCGGTCGTCGCTGCGGAAGCTCTTCCTGGTCCACGGGGAAGAAGAGCAGATGACGCCCCTGGGCCAGCGCCTGACGACGATGGGGATCCCCGGCGTCCATGCGCCGATGCTGGGCGAGTTCGCCCGAATCTGAGGTTCGCAGGCCGCGATCCATTCTCCCGGATTGACTTTTTCCTCCTCCCCTCATAATCTTCCTGCGGCGTCCCTGCCCGTGGGCCCGCCGCGGCGACGCGGGGCATCCCCGTTCGTCGGCACGCATCACGGTCCATCGCACACCTGTCGATCGGAATCTGGAGACGCCGGCCCTGGCTCGGACTCGATCCGACGGCCGGACCATCCCGTCTCCCACGAGAGGACATCGCATGACGGAGCCATTGCACTTTCTGACGTTCGGCCCGCATCCCGACGACGCCGAGATCGGGACCGGGGCCTTCCTGCTCAAGATGAAGAATCGGGGGTACCGCACCGGCATGGTCATCCTGACCGAGGGTGAGATGGGGAGCGGCACCCCCGAGATCCGGCGCGAGGAGACGCGCCGGGCGGCGCGGGACCTCAAGCTGGACGCCATCGAGGTCCTCGACCTGGGGGACACGCGCCTCGAGGACTCGCATGCGAATCGCGTCACCGTCGCGTCCATGGTCCGGAAGTACCGGCCGCAGATCGTGCTGGCCCCCTACTACGGCATCGAGCCGAGCCGCGGCCGCGGCCATTCGGATCACATCACCTGCGGGCACCTGGTGACTCACGGGGTCAACTTCGCCCACCTGGAGAAGTTCCCGGCCGAGGGCCGCCCGCATGCGGTGAAGAAGATCCTGTACTATTTTCTCCCGCCGTTTCTGAAGCCGACCCTGATCGTCCCCGTGGACGACGAGTTTCCCCAGGCCATCCAGGCCCTGGCCAACCACAAGTCGCAGTTCGATCGGCCGGATCGGCCCAAGTTTTTCCCGACCCGGCTGGAGGCCAATGCGGGCTACCTGGGGGCGCAAGTCGGGGCGAGGTTCGGCCAAGCCTTTTACGTTCAGGATCCCCTGAAGATCGAGGACCCGCTGTCGCTCTTCGCCTGAGGCGCGCCGACTCCACACCCGACGGGCTGGCGGGGTCCTCCGGCTGCCCGAGGCGGCTTTCCAGCATGCGTCTGCAGAAGCGGTTGACGCAGATCGGTGTCCTGTTTCTCGCGGTCTTCACGGCCGGCACCATAGCCTTCATGCTGGTCGAGGGCTGGTCCTGGATGGACGCCCTCTACATGACCACCATCACCCTGTCCACGGTGGGCTTCCAGGAGGTTCACCCCCTCAGCACGGGCGGCCGCCTGGTGGCCATTGCGCTGATCCTGGGCGGCACCGGCTCGCTGGCCTACGGGCTGAGCGTGGTGACCGCCTTCATCGTCGGGGGCGAGCTCCGGGATATTTTGGGGAAGCGACGGATGGAAAAAGCGCTGGCGAAGCTGCACGGGCACGTGATCGTTTGCGGAGCGGGCGAGACAGGGAAGCACGTCGTCGAGGAACTCCTGAAGACCGGGACCCCTTGCGTGGTGATCGAGCAGAACCTGGCCCGGTGCAAGCACCTGGAACGGTTCGGCCCGGTCCCCGTCATCGAGGGGGATGCGACCGACGGGGAGGTCCTGACCCGGGCTCGCATCCCGGTGGCGCGGGGGCTGATCACCACGCTGCCCTCGGACAAGGACAACCTCTTCGTGATCTTGACCGCTCGGGAGCTGCACCCGACGGTTCGGATCGTGACCCGGGCGATCGAGGACGAGAGCCATCCGAAGTTGCGGAAGGCGGGCGCCGATGCCGTCGTCTCCTCCAACCAGATCGGCGGGCTGCGCATGGCCTCGGAGATGATTCGTCCCCAGGTCGTCTCCTTCCTGGACACGATGCTACGGGATTCCGAGCGCGTCCTGCGGGTGGAGGAGGCGGAGGTGGTTTCCGGCTCCCCGGTGGTGGGGAAGACGTTGGCCGAGCTCGATCTCATCAACCGGGTCGGGCTGGTGGTCATCGCGAGGCGGCAAGGGCCCGACGGAGAGTACGAATACAACCCGAAGCCTTCCTCGGCCTTGAGGGTCGGAGACTTCCTGATTG
>Ga0315279_10003302_pt1 | contig 22695 bp, 19 predicted proteins | sample YL17G06_20_MG_FD_203694 | JGI IMG/M metagenome (GOLD analysis project Ga0315279, IMG submission 203694) | Sediment microbial communities from Yellowstone Lake, YNP, Wyoming, USA - YL17G06_20 | ecosystem: Environmental > Aquatic > Freshwater > Lake > Sediment | place: USA: Wyoming | collected... | reverse complement strand
TGATCTGGACAGTACCCATTGGAGATGTGACGGAGCCGGAGAGGGAGTTTCCGCTCTGCCGAAGGGCAGCCGAAACATCCATGGGTCCCTGTGGGGATGAGATCGTAAGGGTCCAGTTGCCCGAGATATTCGCGGGCGGAGCCGCCTCACCGCCTTCGGATGGGCGAGCGGGAGCCTCGGACTCCGGGATCTCGAATCTCTGGCCGTCAACGAAAACCCACTTGACGCGCGTTTTCGAGTCGAAGAGGTCACCTGTCGTGAGGATCAGGTTGGCAGTTTTATTCTTCTCGATGGAACCCAAGCGGTCGGCGACCCCAAAGATCTCGGCCGGCGTCAGCGTAAGGGCACGCAGAGCCGCCTCTCTGTTGAGGCCTGCGTCGACCGTCCGGCGCACGTTCCTGATGAAGTCGCTCGGATTTGCCATGTCGTCCGACTCGAAGGCAAACCGGACACCCACCTTTGCCAAGGCTGCCGCACTGGCAGGAGCTTCTACCCGGCGACGCAGTTCGCGCAGCTCATCCCTGACCTCAGGATCTACATCGCGCTCGCGTTCCGGAAACTTGACACTCAGCAGCACAGGGACATTTCGATCGCGGAGCAGTGTTCCGATTTTACCGGCTTCAGCGCCGCCAGAAAGAACCAGCTTGAGCTTGAAAGCGTCAGCCAGGTCCAAAGCCCGTTGAATCTCCGCTGGCGTGTTGCCGGGCAAAACCACCGGCATCTGCTGCTGGACCAGCGGTTGAAGAGCATCCAGGGCGCGGCTGTACTCCGGGCGTTGCGCGCCGGGCTGCGAACCGTAGATGCTCCAGGCCGTTTTATATTGCTGCGCGTCCATGAGGGTCTGCTTTACGAAGGCGAACACTCCCATCAGCGAGCTTGGATAATCTCCGCCGAATCCCATCCGACTCGCGAGGCTTATGTGAAAAGCGACGGGGGTTTTGACTATCATTCGTCCGACGGGGGATCCGGAGAGATTCAAAAGGGAACTCTGCCCCGGGAAATAGCCTCGGCGCGGTGCGACCAGCGTGGTGGTAATCCCGGCGTTGCGCGCAGATTCGATCTTTCGATTCGCCGGTGAGACGAGATCCGCCGCCTGCCGGTATGGGGTCAAGCCCTGCCTTTCCTCGGGAGACTGAGCCGCCGCCGGCTGTTGCGCCTGCGGCGTTGTCGTCGGCGGTCCCGCCGTCCTGGGAGAAACGGGAGCCTGCGGCTGAGGCTCCTCGAGGCCTATATCGGAAAGGGCATCGATCAATCCCGGATAGAGTGTCAATCCCGTTGCGTCAATGACTCGGGCGTCGGGGGGTACCGTCACGTTCGTGCCAACCGCCTCGATGATTCCATTACGCAGCACGACGGTCCCTTTCTCGATCGGCGCGCCGGCCACTGGGATCACCCGGGCATTGATGATCGCAAATACCGGAGGCTCGTCTGTCCGTGCCGCAGGAGTAATGACCAGAAGCGCAAATGTCAGGGCGACTGCGGACAGGAGCCGGCCGGAATTGCGTGATAGAAATCGCACGCGCGAGATCCTCATGCAAATTCCTCCTTTTTGGCTTAGATGGAATCCGGCTATGAGATCTGATTTGTATGCTGATTTTGCAGCAGGGCCGAACGCCATCTGAGGATTACTAAGGATAATAGACTGCTATTAGCGAAAATTGCCTTTTGGCAAGCATTTATTAATACCACCTAAATTGCTGTGCTGTTTCGTGAAAAGTAGGGGGTCGTATCTGAAATATTCAATATTTGCGGGCATGGATTCCAGTGGCGCGCATCCAAGTGCAGATTTTGAATATTGCAGATACGACCCTCTAGGTCTCGAGGGCGAAGGTGGGCTTGCGTGTTTTCCAGGCACCGCGCGTGAAGTCGGGGCAGGCAACCGGCGCGCTGTTCCTCGCTATCGATTCCTCCGAAAGCCCGACAATCGAGCTCATGACCACGGAATCGTAAACATCTATCGGCGTTTGGGTCTTGTTGCGCACCGCTTCGAGGAACTTGCTCAACTCCAGGTAATCCGTTCCGCCGTGGCCGGCTTCGCCCGAGCCACTTCTCAAGGCCTTCCACCAGGCATGCTCGTACTTCTCCTGAAACGGGGCAAAGGGCTCCCACTCGTGGTATTTCGGGCTTTTGTCAACGACATAAAGGACGCTGCGGTCCTCGTCATAAAGGCCGTGCGTGCCCTGGACCATCCAACGGTTGTCGTAGGGCCGGGGCAGCTGCATGTCGTAGTTGATGACGATGGTCTTGCCGCCGTGCGTCCGCACAACTGAGGTGACAATGTCGCCCTGCTTGTATTGACGCTTCGCGTTGGGATGGTCGGGGCCAAACTTCCGCGCAAAATAGCGGTTGATGGCGCGCGAACTGGTCGCTGTGGAGGTCAGGGTGGCGAAATTGTCGCCGCAATTGATATCCATCCAGCTGAGCACGGGCCCGAGGCTGTGGGTGGGGTACTGGTCGCGGTTGTACTTGATCAGATACTCCGCGCTCCACCGCATGTTTCCCTGCTGGTCGAAGAACCAGTGATCGATGCAATCATGGGAGTGCGCGCAGTGGCAATGGACCATCTCGCCGAACAGACCCGCACGAATCATGTTCAACACGGCAAGATTGTCGCGGCGAAAGCTCCAGTTCTCAAGCATCATGCAGGGGACGCGCGTCTCTTCGTACGTGCGCACCAGGTCCCAGCATTCGGCGATCGAAAGCGCCGCCGGCACCTCCACCCCGACGTATTTGCCGCAACGCATGCCCACAACCGCCATCGGCGTGTGCCAGTTCCAGTATGTCGCGATGATGACCGCGTCAATATCTTCGCGCGCCATCAAGTCCTTGAAGGACTCCTCGTTTTTCGAATAGCCTTCTGGTTTTGAGTGGCCCGCCCTGACCACCATGTCCTGCGCGGCAGAGAGATTGTCGACATTGATGTCGCACAGCGCCGGGAATGCCAGGCCCTTCATTGGAAGCATGGTTCCCAGCAGGCTGCGGCCGCGGTTGCCCGTTCCCACCACGCCTACACGGAGGGAACGCTGTTCATCGGAGGACGCCATTACCGCAGCCGGTTTCGTTACCACCACACCCAGCGCGGTTGCGGAGGCCATCTTCAGAATATCTCTGCGTTGAATTCGTTTGCGCATATTAGATCCTCCCTGCTTCAGTGAACGAAGGCGGCACTTTTCAAATGACGAATGTAGAATGACGAATGACGAATATTTGATTTGGGTTTTTCATTCGTCATTCGTTAGTGTTATTCGGTTCAGAATCTCAGATTTCGGCAAAGACCTTTTCCAAAAACTCCCGGTTGGCCTTCGCATTTGCTGTAACCACGTCCGGCGTCGGGCCGAGCGCGCAGCATTCGACCATCACGGGCCCTTTGAATCCAGCGGCCTTTAACTTGCTGAAAACTCCCTTGAAGTCTACCTTGCCAGTCCCGAACTGGATCATCACCTCGCCCTTTTGTTGGCCGCAGTCCTTGGCGCAGAAACCCGTAACGTACCGGACAATCTGCTCCAATTCCGTTACAGGGTCCTTGCCCGTGTAATGGATGATATTTCCGGCATCGTACCAGACGGTGAAGTTTGGATGATTGACCTTCTCGAGGCAGCGCAGAAGATCATCCGAGGCGCCGCTCCCGCCACCGTGCGGTTTCACGACCACCTTCAGGCCATATTTCTGCGCATAAGCGGCCGCGGCAGCCATAACACGGTAGTAATGGTCGTAAAGCTCCGGCCTGTCGACACCGAAGCTCATCAGGTATTGCAGTGAAAGTGCGTGGCCGTTCTCGATTTGCTTTTGCACGTCGCGAATCGAATCATCCAGGGGAATGTCGTGTCTGGTGTGCAGCGCACCCATGTTTGCGATCAGGCCGTACGCGGCGATCTTTTTCTTGAGGCCCTTGAGATACTCTGGTGTCGCTTCCGATCCAATGAAAGGCTCGTCCCTAGTTCTGCTCAGAAGACCTGTAATCTTGTAACCGGCATCGTGGATGCCCTTGAGAGTGGTATCCAGGTCCCATTTGGTCCATGGTCTGTTGAAACAGCCGACGAGCCAGTGAACACCTTTTGCTTTCCTGGCCGCTTGTGCGTGAGACAAAGTGAAACCAGCGCCTGCCGCGGCGGCGGCGCTACGAAGGAACTCCCTGCGTTTCATAAGCTTTCCCTCCCGGCCCCTAGCCTACACCACCGAGGCGCAGAGATCACAGAAGATCTCTCCGGCGGCCGGGACCTGCCTGATCGCGCATTTTCATGCGCGGTGGTGCGACGCTGGATCATGCATACTTTGTAATGTTGACATTGGGCCGAGATAGGCGCTAGCGTCTGGTCCGTGAGCGGATGGAGGATGCGGTGAGTGCAGAGTGCATGGAACCGATGGTCAAAGGCACATTTCGGGAGCCCCTTGGGCTGCTGATCGGCGGGAGATGGGTGCAGAAGGAATCTACGATCGACGTGCGCAATCCGCTCGACAGACACCTCGTGGGCTCTATAGCGGCAGGCACTGCGGCGGATGTTCGCGAAGCGATCTCGGCCGCGGCGGCTTCGCTGGTAAAGGAATTCCCCACGCACGAGCGCTACAGCGTCCTGATGCGCGCCGCGGACCTGGTTGAGAAGCATAAAGACGAATATGCCTGGACGATCGCGCGCGAAGGGAGCAAGACGATCCGGGAGGCCCGGCGCGAACCGCCGCGTACGGCGACCCTGTTGCGCTTGTCGGCCGAGGAGGGGCGAAGAATCGCAGGCGAGACGCTCCCCTTCGACAGCAGGATCGGGTCGGAAAACCGGGTCGGTTACTATTTCCGCTTTCCCGTCGGCATCGTAGGAGCGATCACGCCATTCAACGACCCGCTCGCCATGGCGGCGCACAAGATCGGCCCGGCGCTGGCGGCCGGCAATGCTGTCGTGCTGAAACCCGCCACAGCAACACCCTTCTCAGCCCTCCGACTGGCCTGCCATCTGGTAGAAGCTGGTCTGCCACCGGGCCGGCTCAATGTGATAACGGGCTACGGAGAGGATCTGGGCGAGGCATTGGTAACCGATCCGAGGGTCCGCGCCGTCAGCTTTACCGGCGGAGTTGCTACCGGCGAGAGAATCGCAAGGCAGGCCGGTATCAAGAAGCTCTCCATGGAGCTCGGCTCCAACTCGCCCCTGATCGTCATGCCCGACGCGGATATGGGCCGGGCTGTTCCCTCCATCGCTGCAGGAGCATTCGCCCAGGCGGGCGAAAACTGCATCGGTGTGCAGCGAGTCCTCATCCATGAAAAGGTGTACGATATCTTCGCTGAGCGATTCGTGGAACACGTCTCACATTTGACCGCAGGATCCTCGATAGACGAGACAACGGACGTCTGCGCCATGATCAGCCTGCAGGAGGCGCTACGCGTCGAGGAATGGGTGTCAGAAGCCGTGGATCAGGGTGCCCGAATTCTGATCGGTGGCCGGCGCGACGATGTCCTCTTCTGGCCCACAGTACTGGAGCACGTACCCGATGGAGTGCGATTGGATCAGGAGGAAATCTATGGACCGGTCGTATCGCTTTACCGAGTGGCTTCATTGGACGAGGCAATCGAGCGAGCCAATCGAGTCCATTACGGCCTGCATGCCGCCATTTTCACCGAGAGCCTGCGGGACGCCTTCACCGCTATCCGGCGCCTTGCCGTCGGAGGCGTCATCGTGAACGATTCCACGGACTATCGCCTGGATGTGATGCCGTTCGGCGGAACAAAGCTGAGTGGGGTCGGGCGGGAAGGCATTCGTTTCGCCATCCAGGAGTTCACGGAAACCCGCGTCGTCTGCCTGAACCTGTGACCGCGCGATCCCTTCAGGCCTCGAACTCCGTCAGCCGCTGGTCGATGGATTGTTGCAGTTCCCCCGCAGGAAAGAACTTGATATCATTATGGCTATTTAGATGGCCATATTGCTTCAAAGGAGACGAATGAAAAAACAGATCACGATTGCAGAAGCCAAAGATCAGTTACCGGGGATCATCCACGAAGCGGAGCGGGGTAAGCCGATCGAGATCACGCGTCGCGGTAAACCCGTCGCGGTTATCCTGTCCATCACAGAATACACGCGCATCCGCGCTGGTAAACGAGGATTTTGGAACTTACTGCAGGATTTTTTGAAATCCGGAGTAGGGAAAGCGGTTTGGGCTGATCCGGATTTTACCCGGAACGTGCGGGATAGAAGCATTGGAAGGCGGGTAAGAATATGACAGTCGCATACCTGCTCGATACCAATGTGCTGTCAGAGCCAATCCGCCCAAGACCCAGCCCAAGTGTGATGTCGCGCCTAAAAGCCCATCAAAACGAGATGGCGCTAGCGGCACCCGTATGGCATGAATTGTGTTTCGGCTGCCGACATCTTCCGCACGGCAGGCGGAGGCAAGCCATCCAGCGTTATTTAGATGAAGTTGTCTGGCCTTGCTTGCCGATTCTGCCTTACGACAGAGAAGCCGCGGAATGGCACGCGGCCGAACGTGCCAGATTGGAAGCACTTGGTCTGACGCCGGCGTTCGTCGACGGGCAAATCGCCTCCATTGCCAGGGTGAATGACCTGGTTCTAGTAACAGCCAACCTTGAGGATTACCGGCAGTTTGAGGGACTGCAATTGGCTGACTGGTCCGCGGCAAAGTCATAACGCGTGTCACCAACCGCGATCCAACCTATGCCGAAAAGAATTATCTTCGGACATTTTTGCTGCGCTGGTAGGCAAACTTAGAAGACGGGCCCGACGCCGATTGTCCGATTCGGTGAAATATCTCAAAGGCCGATCGCCGAAGACAAGGGCCTCCTGTGCCCAACTATTTCGCAAGATTTCCAGGTCAATCCGCGGCTGTGCTCTTCTGGCAATGAGATGGAGGTCGTCGCCTTCTGATTCCACGTCCCGGACGATTCAGTCCGGAAGGCGGGTCTCGACCCTGAGTGCGGCATTCAGATAGCGGATGAGCGGCATCAGGGAGACGAAGCCCTCGAGGACCAGCAGGAATAGATCCGGGGTTTCGGCAAATGCCGCGGGTCGCTCGAACCAGGCGACGAAATGCTTGTAGCGCAGAAGATCGAGCGCGGGATGGTCTGGTGAAAAGCCCTTGGGCGCCCTCGTCAGCTGTTCACCCTGCAAGCCGCCGTAAAGCTCCTTGAATTTTGGGTTGCGCAGAATCTTGCCTAGTTCGACAGCATGAGAGGCAACGTAGTTGCGAATCAGGCGCAATACCGGCGACGGCGGCATGTAGACCCCACCCGCGACCAGCACTTCTTCGGTATCCAGGTGGAAATACAGTCCCGCTCCGATGTTTTTTGCGACCCCGCTCGGGGTGAAGTGGGCAGCGATGTGAGTCTTGTAAGGCGTCTTGTCCGGACTGAACCGCGTGTCCCGGTAGATGCGAAAGATGGCGCGCTTGGGATCTGTCACCATCTCAGGCGCAAAGCCCTGCATCGCGCCGCCGAGCTCCATGACGAGATCCACCATCGGCTGCTTCACTTTTTCTTCGTAGATTGCCTTGTGCGCCTGGAACCACTCCCGATTGTTGTTGCGCTTCAATTGCCGAAGGAACTTCAGCGTCTCAGGCGGAAATCCTCGAAATAGACTTTGCATATCGACCTCCACCCTAATAATCCGCCACGAATTACTCGCGGCGGCTTATCCGCAACCAAAGGCATTAGCCGCTATGCCGGGACAGATCCGGCATTGATGCCAGAAGTAGGCAGCAGGGAGTATCTAACCCAGACGTTTTTTCTTTCAGGGCTTTTACTGCCTGCTGCCTACTGCCTTCTGCATGCTTCTCTCCAATTATATTTTCTAAAGGCGACCAGAATTGCTTCCTGGAAGCGAAGGAATCGCGGCTTAGTAGCACAGAGAACGTCGAGCTGGCAGGGAGAAAAGCCAAGTCGCATGGTCAGTGAGTTCTGGCCACCGACCACTGATCACCGGTCACTGATTTACTTCGGGGTGTAGAACTCGAAGCGATCGATGATCCCGTTGCGATCGTGGTCCAATCGCCTGAAGGCAACTTCGGAATCAAGCCACTCATTGCGGGTAATGATGCCGTCCCCGTTGAAATCGAGATCTTCAAAGAGTACGTTCCAATAGCGGCCGTTTCTGGACAGGAACTCCTCCAGGTTGATTACCCCGTCGCGGTTCGCATCCATCCGCTTGAATAATCGATCGTTGCCGGGCCATTCGTTTCGCTCGATAACGTCGTCCTTATTCGCATCCAGCCTATGGAAGGCCGTCTCCCGGGCGTAGTCGGGATTGACCACCTCGTCGCTTTCGCCCTGGCGGCCGGCAGGCTGCATTTCCTCCGCGGTGAGGCGTCCGTCTTTGTTGTCGTCGTGGTCCTGAAAAAACCGCTCCCATTCCTCGCGCGTAATCACGCCGTCACGGTCTGCATCGATCTCCTGAAGCAGCTGCCTGGTATCGAGTCCAGCCCAGCTGCCGCGCTCTGGGAAAACCGACCGCCTGGGCTGATCCGGGCTTTTCTTCGCCTGCGCAAGCAGCAGTGAAGCGGTGAGTGCAAGGCCAAGCAGAATCAACCCGATTCGGCTCCTGTCCGATTTCATACGCCTGTCCTCCGATTCCTAAATGAAAGTCTCACTTCCCGTCAGAGACAAACGACAAACAAGATGGGAAATGCACGCAAATAGTCTACCTTAAAATCGCTTCTCACTCCCGCCGACTTTTTATCCCAGCGGGTTCCAGCACAGAAAAGGGATAACGGTCTCCGGAGTCTCAGTATCTCTGTGATGGTCCAATTTCACTGGTGTATCATAGCAGTAGTGCCGAAATGAAACGTAAGGAGAGGATGGCGCATAAATTGAGCAACCCAAAGGAGCTGAAAGGACCCGCGGCCAAAGAAGACTCCCTTTCCATCGATGAGAAAGGGCTGGATCTGACTGCCGCCTTGCGGATACTGCGGCATGCGGGGCGTCCTGATCCAACCCAACTCATGAACGACTGCGGGATTCCGCTCCAAGCCATCATCGACGCACTCTGCGACCTGTCCGTGCATGACGGTTTGACAGGGCTGGTTAATGCCACATTCTTCCACGCTGCGCTGTCCAGGGAAATAGGCCGCAGCGCTCGAACGGGACGGTCGTGCTGCCTGATGGTAATCGATGCCGATCACTTCAAGCGGGTGAATGACACTTACGGGCATCACGCCGGGGATTATGTTCTCCAGACTTTGGCCCAAACGCTGAAACAGTCGCTTCGCAGCATGGATACCGCGGCACGCATTGGCGGGGAGGAATTTGCCGTTATCCTGCCGGAGTGTACACCTGAAGACGCACTGATCGCCGGCGCCAGAATCCATGCATTGCTCAACCCCCTGATTGTGCGTATCGGCGACGAGACGCTGAGATTAACCACAAGCGTTGGCCTCGTCTGGGCGGACCCTCAAGACCCCACGGACTCGAAGACGCTCGTGTCCCAGGCAGACCAGGAGATGTACAGAGCCAAGCGATCGGGACGGGGATGCCTCTGCCATCCGCCGTTGAAAACCACTCAGATCTCACCCGAGGAACGGGCTGCGCTTGCTTCCGGCAATCTGGAGGAAAACTCGAATGATCAGTGAAGCGCGGGGAGCTCGCCGCTATGCGGTGGTCAGCGGCAAGGGAGGGGTAGGCAAGACCGTCCTCACCGCGAATCTAGCGGCGGCTCTCGCCGCGTCGGGAAAACGAACTCTGGTGGTCGACGCCGATCTCGGTCTGGCAAACCTGGACATCATTCTGGGCGTGAATCCCAGACACACCCTCATGGACGTGGTTCGGGGAACCGCAAGCGCGAGCGAAGTGATCATGCCAACATCGGGCGGGTTTGACCTGCTGCCGGCCGGCTCCGGACTGGTCGAGGGAACAATGCTCACGCCTTCTCTGGCCGGAACTCTCGAGGCGCTTCTGGGCTCGCTGGATGCAAACTACGACCTCATCTTCTTCGATGCAGGGGCAGGGATAGGCGAGGTCGTTCTCTACTTCGCCCGGCTTGCTCATGAAATACTGCTGGTCGTCACTCCCGAGCCCACCTCGATTATGGACGCCTATGCCACCATAAAAATCATGGCGAGGCTTTATCAAAAAACCGAGTTCGGATTGATAGTAAACCTTGGCAATCCTACGCATCCTGCACAAACGGGATCAGCCGTAGCCAGGCACCTACAACAAGTCATTTCCAAGTTCCTGTCGGTCGGCGGCCAGGCCACCGTTCGTTTGAACTTGATCGGATCGGTCCCAAGGGATTCGGCGGTTCCCCAGACCATAAGCAGGCAGCAATTGCTGGTGCAGACTGATTCACACGCCCCCTTCTCGCGCTCCATACATCAACTCGCCGCGGCGCTCGCCAACAAGGAACTCAGTGTGGCTCCTTGATCTTTTTCTTTTTGGTGTTGCACAGCGCAACAATTAAAAAATCGAATTGCAGATACGATTTGTCATTCGGTGTAATATGGGTCAGATGCGCTGAATGCAAACCCAGGGGTAAAATACCTGCGCCCGGTTCGTACGGGGAATAAATGGAAAAGGAATCCGAGAATTCGAACACGGCTCAATCATCCAATGCGGATGCAGATGCGCTCATTAAAAAGATAGCGGCAGGAGATCAGTCCGCCTTGATGGATTTGTACAACCGGACTAGCCGTCTCGTGTTCAGTCTGGTGCTCCGCGATCTGGAAGATCCCGGCGTCGCAGAAGAAGTCCTGCTTGACGTGTATACGCGGATATGGAGGCAGGCAGCCGCGTATGATCCGAAACAGGCCTCTGCAATTGCCTGGATGGCGGCGATTGCCCGAACGGGCACCATCGATCGGATCGGCGTGACCTCTCTTGAGGCGGAGCCGCCGGATTATCTGCGCGATCTGCTCGCAGCGCGCATCGAGCATGAGTCCCAGCCGAGCGCGCCTCGTGTTTTCGTCACGGAAGCTAAAAAGACGGAGCCTGAATTGAAACGTCCCGCAGCTTCGCCTCCGCCGCGCATTTTCGCTCCCCCGCCTCAGGGGCGAAGCCATTTCCCCTGGCTGGTCGTCGCAGCTCTCGTTATCGCAGCAGGCCTCGCATTCTTCGCCTGGAGGCAAGCCGACGAAGCCACAAAACGACTGAACAACGCGTTGTCTGCAGCCCAGGCCGACGTCACGAGTCTGCGCACGCTGCTCGAGGTTCAGAGGGATCGCAATCGCGAGCTCGAACAGATCAACACTGCCATCGCCAGCCCCGGCGCCAGGATAATCCATTTGCAGGGTCAGCTGGCTACGCCCTCCGCGTCCGCGGTCATCTTCTGGGATAGGCAGAAAAATCGCTGGCTGATCACCGGTTATCTCCCTCCGGTCCCTGAAGGCAAGGTCTACCAGCTCTGGTTTGTAATGCCGAAAGAAAACGTCAGCGCCGGCTTGATACAGACCGATCCTCTAGGCCACGCCTCCACGACTATCGACATCACGCAGGATCTAAGCAAGCTCTCGGCAGCCGCTATTACACTCGAACCCGAAGGTGGCTCCCAGCAACCCGCTGGGCCCATCTGTGCCATCGGCAAAGTAAGCTAGTGAAGCCTGATCCCGGCAGTAAGTAACGGAGGTTTAGTCATGGAGAATCGAAAAGTTGTGGCGCGCCGCGACGTGATGAAAGCCGCGGTGGCAGGATTTGGTGCTGCGTCGCTTTCGCAGTCATCGAAGTTGGCCGGTACTTTCGCGGGTCAAGCTTCGCAGTCAGTTTCCGCCGGACGCCTGAAACAGTCCGTGGCCCGCTGGTGCTATGGGAAGACAGCACTGGATGATTTGGCCCGCGCCTCGGCCGAAATGGGAATCCGTGGCATGGACCTCGTGGATCCCGAAGACTGGCCGGCGCTGAAGAAGCACGGCCTCGTCTGCGCGATTGCGAACGGCGGAGGCAGCATTGGCGAGGGTTTCAACCGGAAGGAAAACCACGACAAGCTCGAGCAGCAGTACCGCGAGATCATACCCAAAGTCGCTGCAGCCGGCTTTCCAAACGTCATTGCATTTTCCGGCAACCGCAGGGGACTGTCGGACCAGGAGGGGCTCGAGAACTGCGTGATTGGACTCAACCGCGTCAAGGGCATCGCGGAAGAGCACGGCGTGACGATCTGCCTCGAACTCCTCAACAGCAAGGTCGACCACAAGGATTACCAGTGCGACCACACGGCGTGGGGAGTCGAGGTGGCCAGGAAGGTGAATTCGACGCGCGTAAAGCTGCTGTACGACATCTATCATATGCAGATCATGGAAGGCGACATCATCCGGACCATCCGACAGAACATGCAATGGATTGGCCACTTCCATACAGGCGGCGTGCCGGGCCGGCATGAGCTCGACGAAACGCAGGAGCTGAATTGGCACGCGATCGCAAAAGCGATCGCCGACACAGGATTCAGCGGCTTTTTCGCACACGAGTTCGTTCCGACGCGGGATCCGCTCACGTCGCTGCGCGAAGCAGTTCGCCTCTGCAGCGTATAGGAATTCACTGCAGAAACGCGGAGAATCCCCCCTTGTATCTTTAAAATCTGCCACGAATTACACGAATTCTTAGACATGTTTATTTCGTGTAATTCGTGTAATTCGTGGCAGATTCTTTGTTATCCTTTCAAGTTTGAATATTTCATTGCCAATTATCGGAGGTCGCGCTAATGCCTGTTTACGATCCGCATGCCATCGAGTCGAAGTGGCAGGAATTCTGGGAGAGAAACAAGACCTTCCGGGCGCTCGAGATCCCCGGCAAGCAGAAGCTTTATGTCCTCGATATGTTCCCCTATCCTTCCGGTGAAGGGCTGCACGTCGGCCATCCGCAGGGCTATACCGCAACCGACATGTACTGCAGATACCAGCGTATGCGAGGCCGCAACGTCCTGCACCCGATGGGCTACGATGCCTTCGGCTTGCCGGCGGAGCAGTATGCCATTCAAACAGGCACGCATCCACGGATTACGACCGAGCGCAACATCGCCACCATCCAACGCCAGATAAAGGCGCTTGGATTCAGCTACGATTGGGACCGCGAGTTCGCTACCACTGACGTGGAATACATGCGGTGGACGCAGTGGATTTTCCTACAAATCTTCGACACCTGGTACGATCCGGACTCCGAGTGGACCAACCCCAACGGGAAAAAGCTCAGGGGAAAAGGGCGCCCGATTGCTGAGCTTCCCATACCGCATCAGGTTCGAATTCAGGGCGAGGAGGCGGTTCGGCGCTACCAGGACTCGTTCCGCCTGGCTTATCAGGCAGAGTCACCGGTGAACTGGTGCGCGGCACTGGGCACTGTGCTGGCAGATGAGGAAGTCATTGACGGCCGCTCGGAGCGCGGCGACCACCCGGTCCAGCGCATTCCGCTGCGGCAGTGGATGCTGCGCATCACCGCCTACGCCGACCGCCTGGTCGAGGATCTGGATGGGCTCGATTGGCCCGAGTCCATCAAAGAAAGCCAGTGCAACTGGGTCGGTAGAAGCGAAGGCGCAGAGGTCGATTTCTTCGCCGGCGAACCTGGTGCCTTGTTCTCACAGTGGCTGCAGTCCCGCTGCCGAAGCGGATTTCCCGAGACCGCGCCGGCAGACGTGATTCGCATCTACACAACCCGGCCCGACACACTCTTCGGCGCGACATACATGGTCCTTGCGCCTGAGCATCCGCTGGTAGACAAGGTAACAACCCCCGAGCACCGCGGCGAAGTCGATGCCTACCGCCGGCGGGTCGCGACGATGAGCGAGGAAGACCGCATCACCGGACGCGGCGAGAAGAGCGGCGTCTTTACGGGGGGTTACGCGACGAACCCGGTGACTCGGGAGCGCATCCCGATCTGGATCGCCGACTACGTGCTCATCAGCTACGGCACGGGTGCCATTATGGCAGTGCCGGGCCACGACCAGAGGGATTTCGAATTCGCCATCAAGTTTTTCCTTCTGGTGCGTGCGGTCGTCATGCCGCCCAACGAGTGGCTGAGCAAGATGAGGGCGAGCCGCAACGACTATGCGCAAAGGATTGCCGACCTGGCTGAAGCATTCGTCGACGACGGACACGGCATGCAGTCGGCCAATCCCGAGGTTTCGTTGAACGGCCTCCCCACACCGGAAGCCAAGCGCACGATAACCGCCTGGCTTGCACGATCAGGACTGGGCCGAGCTGCTGTGAAATACAAGCTCAGAGACTGGCTTTTCAGCCGACAGCGATACTGGGGCGAGCCGATTCCTATCCTGCACGAAATCGGCCCCGACGGGGAGCCTGGCGGCCTGATTCGGGCGGTTCCCGAAGACCAACTGCCGGTTCTGCTGCCTGATCTCGAGGACTTCCAGCCCACAGGGCGTCCGGCTGGCCCGCTGGAGAAAGCAACTTCATGGATGAAGGTTCGGGAGAAGGGAAAGGAGTTCCTGCGCGAAACGAACACCATGCCGCAGTGGGCGGGTTCGTGTTGGTACTACCTGCGCTTCTGCGACCCTGGGAATAACGACAAAAGCTGGGATCCCGGCAAGGAACGTTATTGGATGCCGGTGGATCTTTACGTGGGCGGAGCGGAGCATGCTGTGCTCCACTTACTCTACTCGCGCTTCTGGCACAAGGTTCTCTTTGACCGGGGCTACGTTTCCACATTGGAGCCGTTTCAGCGCCTAATCAACCAGGGAATGATCCTATCCGTGACGTATAGAAACGCGGAGGGCCGGATCATACCCTACACAAAGATCCACTTCGGCGAAGGCAAAGCCGTACACGAGGAGACCGGCGAGGAGCTCGCGGGCGAAACCGAGAAGATGTCCAAGTCCCGGGGCAACGTAATTCCGGTAGACGTTCCGGTCCGGCAATACGGCGCCGACACCACGCGACTCTACGAAATGTTCATGGGACCGCTCGAGACGACAAAGCCCTGGAGCATGCAGGGAGTGGAGGGAATCAGCCGGTTCCTCAACCGCGCCTGGCGCATGATCGTCGACGAAGCGGAGGATGATCTGCGGCTTAGCCCGAAGGTTGTATCGGACGAAGATCCGCAGGGTCAGCCTACCGCGGAACAGCTGCGGGTGCTGCATACAACCATCCAGGTAGTGACCGAGGATGTCGAGGCTCTGCACTTCAACACGGCCATCAGTCGGCTGATGGAGTTCGTCAATTACTTCACAGGCCAGGAGGTTCGTCCGGCGTCCTGCATGGAGAATTTCGTGCTCTTGCTCTCCCCTCTCGCACCGCATATCGCCGAGGAATTGTGGCACGTTCTGGGACATTCCGGGTCCCTGGCATACGCGCCCTGGCCGGAGTTTGATGAGACATTTACGCGCGAAGATACGATCGAGATGCCAATCCAGATCAACGGCAGAATCCGGGGACGCATCATCATCCCGATTTCCGCCAGCGAAGAGGATCTGAACAAAGCCGCGTTGTCGGATCCCAAGGTACAGAAATATCTCGAGGGCAAAACCGTCCGAAAGATCATCTTCGTTCCTAAGAAGCTTATCAACATCGTGGTGGGTTAGAGGAAAGGGAGGCCAATGAAGCTGCATTGCTGCAAACTGCTGCTCTGCGCCGGCATGGTTGCCACGGCGCTGGCAGGTTGTTCAAAAAAAGAGGAAGCCGCCCAGTCGAAGACGACGGCCGATTCCATAAAGCCTGTTGCCGCCCATGGCCCTGCCACTGAGGCCGCACAGCCCACCGGTGCGGGCTTGAAGTTCACGGCTCCCGCGGGCTGGATTTCCGAGACTCCAACCCTTTCGATGCGCCAGGCGCAATACCGCCTGTCGCGCCTGGAAGGGGATTCCGAGGACGCGGAAATCGTTGTGTACTACTTTCAGGGCGGGGGCGGCGGAGTACAAGCCAATGTCGATCGTTGGGTCGGCCAGTTCAGCAAGCCCGACGGCAGCCCGGCCAACGACGTCGCGCGAATCATCAAGAAAACCATTCACGGCATTCCCGTGACCACTGTGGATGTCGGCGGCACTTACAGCGGCGCAATGGGACCGATGGGTGGAAGCTCAGAACCCAAGACCAGCTATCGCATGCTCGCGGCCGTCGCCGAAGCCGCCAACGGGCCATGGTTCTTCAAGCTTACCGGACCCGCGAAAACCGTCGCCAAGTGGGAACCCAGCTTCGAATCGTTCATCGACAGCATCCAACAGTCGCAATAACGAATGCAGGAGCGGCCCTTCGCCCAGAGCTTACTATTTGCCGTCTGGGAGCACGCAAAGAAATAATGGGACACGGATGAGCACAGATTCACACGGATTGTTCAGATAGCCCATGCCGTGGAAGCAAGAGCTCGTCTGATCCGTGTGGATCCGTGTTCATCTGTGTCCATTCATTTCTCTGCGGTGAGGTTCTTATTTGATTTGCGGCTATACCGCTACAGGTAGTTCGTGGCAGATTATTAAGGAGGAAACATGTTCAGAAAAATAGAGGACTTCACAAAAGCATGGGAACAGGAGTCGGCAGCGACCCAGAAACTGATGAATGAACTCACGGACACCTCCCTCTCACAGAAAGTAGCCGAGGGGCACCGCACTCTGGGGCGAATCGCCTGGCATGTTGTCACCAGCATTCCAGAGATGATGGGACGGACGGGTCTGCAGATAAGCTCGGTATCCGGCGAGGCTCCCTTGCCGCGACACGCCCCGGAGATACAGAAGGGTTACGCGGCTGTTTCAAAGGATGTGCTGGAACAGGTAAAGGCGAGCTGGACGGATCAGACTCTGACAATTCTCGACGACATGTACGGCGAAAAGTGGCCCCGGGGCCTTACCTTGAAAATCCTGATCGATCATCAAACTCATCACAGGGGACAGATGACCGTGTTGATGCGCCAGGCCGGCCTCAAGGTGCCCGGCGTTTACGGACCTTCGAAGGAGGAATGGGGCGCGTACGGTGGCAACCCGCCGGAAATCTGAGCAAAATCATCGCCACCGAGACGCCGAGAAATTCTTTGTGTTCTTGGTACCCTCGGCGTCTTGGTGGTGAGTTTTTTTGAGGGTCTTAAGGGAAGCAGCACATGGGAATGTCCGATAAAATCGTCGTGTCCACCCGACCCGATGGTCAGAAAGGGCTGTTCGCAAACGCGGCCGTTCAAAAGGAAGAAATACTGATTACCTACACCGGCCCAATCCTCGACCATCCGACGCGCTTGTCCATTCAGATCGATGACGACAAACACATCGAGGGAACGGAAGACTCCAATGCGTTTCTCAACCACAGTTGTGACGCCAACGCCTATGTGGATTGGGGGATGCCGTGCCTCCGCGCCCGCCGGAATATTGCGGCGGGTGAAGAAATCACCTGCAACTACTTCACCACCGACTACGAGCTGCACGAGAAATTCTCCTGCCGCTGCGGAGCGCCACGATGCAAAGGCGAGATCAAGGGGTTCAAGTTCCTGAGCGGGCAGGAGCAGCTCGAGCTCAAGCCCTGGCTGCCGGAGTTCCTCAAAAGGAAACTCAAACTCGAATCTTCGTGATCTCCGTTTCTCTGTGGTTTAATACTTCGGTCTCCGATTAGCTGATGAGCAACTACTCATGCGAACCCTGGCGGTTCTCTTCGATTTCGACGGCACCCTGACCAAACCCGGCACGTTGGACTTTGCCTTCATTCGCCAGGCGCTGGGATGCCCGCACGGCCAGCCCGTCCTGGAGTTCATCAACAGCCTGCCGTCAGAGAAACAACGTACGGAAGCGAAGAGCATCCTGGATCGATTCGAAATGGAAGCCGCGAGTCGGTCTCAACCAAACGAGGGAGCAGAGGACCTCCTCGATTACATCAAGTTCCGGAAACTGAAGCTAGGAATCATCAGCCGCAACAGTGCCGCCGCAATTTATCGCGCGCTGGCGAACTTCACTCGAATCGGCGCCGCGGGTTTCGACGTTATCATCTCCCGGGACGATGCGTCGCTGCCGAAACCCAGCCCGGAAGCCGTGCTGCTTGCCGCCCGGCGGATGGGCGTAACGGCGGAGTCCATTCTCATGGTCGGCGACTTCGTGTATGACGTTGAAGCCGGGAGATGGGCTGGAGCACGCACAGTATTTCTCACCAACGAAGGTTCGCCGCCGCCATGCACGCAGCTGCCGGACTACATCGTCGGCCGACTCCCGGAGATCCGCAAAATCATAGAGCTAACCGCTCCCCTCGCGGCAGGCAAGCTTCCGAATCCGATACTGGGCCAATTCCTCGCGCAACTCGAGATCGCCGGCGAGTCGCTTCTAATCGCACCCGGAATCGGAGAGGACATTGCGGCGGTCCCCATCGCAAATGAGGAGATCCTTGTTCTCAAGTCGGACCCGGTGACCTTGGCAACAGACGCGATCGGCCACTACGCAGTCGTCGTCAATGTCAATGACGTGGCGACCTCCGGAGCCACCCCCCGATGGCTCCTGACCACTCTGCTCTTCCCCGTAGGTACAGCCGCCGAAGAAATACTACATGTCATGCGAGACCTCCAGGCTCTCTGCCGCCAAAATGACCTCTTCCTGTGCGGCGGTCATACCGAAATCACCGACGCCGTCACAAGACCCATAGTCGTGGCACAGGTGGCGGGAACAGTTCAGAGAGAGCGTCTGATTGACAAGCGAAACATGAGAGAGGGTGATCACATCTTGCTCACCAAAGGCGTAGCAATTGAAGGCACTTGCATCCTTGCCCGCGAGTTCCCGCAAAAGCTGCGGGAGTTGGGCATGACCTCGGGCGAAATCGAGAAGTGCCGCGGTTTTCTGACCAATCCGGGCATCAGCATCCGGAAGGAAGCCGAGATTGCTGCGAGCTCGGGCAAGGTCACAGCCATGCATGACGTGACTGAGGGCGGCCTATCCACAGCTCTCGAGGAACTGAGCATCGCAGGCAGGCACCGGATTCGTGTTTTTGCGGACCGCATACCGATCCTGGACGAGACCGCCAAAATCGGCCGACTTCTGGGAATTCGGCCGCTGGGGCTCATCGGTTCCGGAAGTCTATTGATCTGCTGCGCGGCTGGAGCTTCGGATTCGCTGATCCAATCCATCCGGATGGCGGGAATCGAAGCAACCTGGATTGGGGAGATTCTCGAGGAGGGCACGGGGATCGAGGCGGTGAATGATGCACGGGAAAAAGTCCCCTGGCTGAGCTTCGAGGTCGACGAGGTTGCGCGCCTATTTGAAAGCTCGAAGTGACCACAGAGACCACTGAGACCGACTCAGTGATCTTTGTATCTCTGTGGTAAGATCCGTCCTACTCTCGGGACTGATCCCGGCACTTCGGAAGGAAGAAAAGCTCTCATGATCCGACGAATGCGCGCGCCGCATGAGGCGCTCCTAGGCACCCCTGATTAAGAAGGTTTACGAAGCCGACCCTTTGATCTGTCCGCGTTGCAAGGGGCCGCTGAAGATCATAAGCCTGATCGACACTCCCAAGGTCATCGAAAAGATCCTGCGCCATCTGAAGCTTTGGGATCGGCCGGAGCGCACGCCGCCCCCTCCGCCTCCAAGAACTCTTCATTATGACTTCGATCTGGACGCCGCCGAAGATGCCAGCCGATCGTTCGATCCGAGCGCGTGAAGCTCCCGGCAGCTCGCATTTTCGACCGCTGCACGCCCGGGCTGGCGCCGCATAGGAACGAGTGTGTTTTGGTGCGAGCGCAAAACGGGGAGGAGAGGCGCTCTTGCAGCTCAATGGCCGTCTCTCCTCACCGTTTTGTGCGTTTTCAACTCGTTTGCAGCTCCCAAAGCGGCCCAGACGCGCTGCCTTGCACGGGCGGCGGGAGATTTCAGGTAACTTTCCGCACCGATTCGCGGTATTATCCCTCCGGCAGCGAAAAGCAATTGCCTATCGGTTAACAAAGCGCCTATCCCCTTAAACGTCGGCGAAACGAACGTTACCGATTTCGGATTGCGACACAAACAGGTTGACGTCCCCGGTTTCCCCCGCAAAAACCCCAAGCAGCGAGCACAGGCTTCGAGGCAGTCAGCGAATCGCCGGGCGCCCCAGCACCTCGGAAGCCGCCTCAGCTTGGCAACTCGCCGACTGCCCCGAGGCCTCCCCCTGAATTCCCTCACGCGCCTCCTCCATCCCCCCCACTTTTCTAATCTGCACCCGCATAAAAATGCTTTTCAGGGTCGGTCAATGCAAACCTCGTCACCTATAGATATAACAATCTTCTAAAATAGGTACAATGCAAGAATAATCTCCCGCTCTTCCAATTGTATATCCAACGTAGCGTCCAACAACAGTAATAGACTGTCCCATCTTTAAATCCACGAAAGTTTTTCTAACTTTTTGAAAACTAACATAACATGGCAAACCAGAGCAAAGTTGGCAAACATAAGATCGGGAATGCGGCCGCAGGTTTCCAACAGGTATTATCCTACACCCATCCGCAAAGTAATATTGATTCTTAGTTAGTGTGCCATAATCTTTAAAGGGATTGATTTTTTCAACAAAACAAGAAGGTTGAGATTGTGAAAAAAACATATCAGACGCCTTAAGCATCCTTTTAGCGTCGTCGCAGGATTTAATTCCTGATGCTTGTTTCTTATTTAATATTTGCTTGTTTTTCCCCCACCAACCGCGCCACTTTGTTTGATCTTTGCCAAAGCTCTGACCGGTTATATTGCACAGCGCCTTTTCTGCTTCATCATCGACGTAAAAGCAGTTGCCGCCGCAGTAGAGAAAAAACTGTCCCTCGGCCATTACTTTAGTCTCAACACCGCCACTTACCATTTTTGCTAACGTTTTATCTCCCAAAAGATCTATCAACCACGGTGTAGCAGATAATGCACGATTATGCATTTCACCTAACGAACGGACAGCTTCAAATCGATAAAACGGAGAAGCAGAGTACAAAGATAGGATTTTTTCTCTCACTTCCGCGGGAATATTTGAGGGAATTTGTTCCTTAGGAGTTATGGGCAATTTAGAGCCGTCTCCAAGAGTAATTGAGGTAGCCTTCTGAGATTCAGCGTAAACAAACATCGCGGCAATAAAGAATGATAGACATAACGCGAACAAATTGATCCTCCGCATAATTTTCTCCTTTCCCTGCGGCAATTCCCAGAGAGTCTCTCGTGGGACCTCCCCGAAGGAGCCTCAGAACATCTCGATAATTCTTATGAACTCATGGGTGCGGATCTGTAACAACCGGTCGTCTTCACAACGCACCTCTCCTTAGGGTATTAGATGATTCTTATTGCGCATTATAATCTCACAACTCCGAAGAGGATACCGCTTTCTTTGCTGCGTTGCAGTCGAGCCAGAAATGGTCCGCGGCGTCAAAAATCGGTTGGATTATGTAAATCTAAAATTTCCAGCGACTTCCAACCGCTATCGCCAGGCTTCTCAAACGCGTCGGCTTGGGGCCGCGAGCCGATTGTGACGAGTCCGATTCCCTCCGGCATAGCCAGCCGCTACTGGCAGAAGTCTATGACGCTTCGATTTCCGGGCGCGTAGCCACCGGGCCTCGTGCCGGCCGCCGCAGCGCCAAGGTCGGCGACGCGATCGATTTGGCAGACATCGCCGTACCCTCTGGTCCGCGTTGTACCGCGATTGCCGGCTTCAGCGTTTATGCCAATGTCTGTATCCCCGCCCATGACCGCATGAGACTGGAACGTCTGTGCCGTTGCGCCGGCCGCCCGCCAATAGCAACCGAGCGACTGTCACATCTGCCCAACGGCAGGCTGATGTATCGCCTCAAGCGCCGGTGGCGCGATAGAACTACCCACATGATTTTCGAACCTCTTGAGCTGGCGGAGAAACTCGGCGACCTTGTGCCTCCGTCCCGCTTTAATTTGGTGAGGTATTATAGGATGCTTGCTCCCTCCGCGGCCTGGAGGCCTCTTGTCATCCCGGAATCAGAAATCTCCGAATCCACGGCACATGCCAACTGTCCTGCAAGAAAGCAGCTTCTCCTTGACGACACCGGAAATTCGCGGAAGAAACGCGGCTGCCAGCCCCGGAATTATTCGTTATAGGCTGAGCTTTTAAACGCGTTTTTACACTGAACGTTTTAGAATGCCCCCACTGCGGGCGGCGCGGGAGGATTCTCTGTGCGATTCCTCCCAAGACCATTCGCAAGATCTTTTCATCGCCGCCGTGAAATAGCCTGCAGTTGAAAAACAGGACGCTATTGCCGATTAGCATGTTTTTCTGCCCGTCATGTCATCAAAAGCGCGCCCCGCTGTTTGCCAAGCACCTCCAGCAGGAGGTTTTGGGCGAAGTTCCCATCCGTCAGCATGTCGTCACCATCCCCAAGATGCTGCGCCTCTGTTTCAAGTACGATCGCAAGCTGCTGGGCGAGTTGAGCCAGTCTTATTATGAGTCCATAAAAGAGCTTTTCCTGAATGCCGCGGTGCAAGCCGAATGTTCCCCGCCGGACTCGCCAGCACTTCCGGCCATGATCGCCTCAATCCAAAGGCGATGACCCGACCCGGTATCACCCGCATCTGCACTGCCTCGTCGCGGACGGGCTGATTTTGCCGGACGGCTCCTTTCTCCCGATTCCCCGGCCCGATCCCGTCCAGATCATGCTGCTGTTCCGGCGCAAGCTCCTAAAGACGCTGCTGGCAAAGGAAAAGATCAGCCAACGCCTGGTTGACATCCTTCTTTCCTGGCGCCATCCCGGCTTTTCCGTATTTCAGGGCGACAGCGTCTCCCCTGACGACCTTGAGGCACGAGAACGCCTGGCCAGATATTGTGTTAATGTTCTGAGATTATTTATGTTCTGAGGTTCTGATTAGCTGCCCTCTTCTTCTACCCTTTGATTTCCTTCCTTCATTCTGAATAGGTAAA
>Ga0315279_10003301_pt1 | contig 22700 bp, 14 predicted proteins | sample YL17G06_20_MG_FD_203694 | JGI IMG/M metagenome (GOLD analysis project Ga0315279, IMG submission 203694) | Sediment microbial communities from Yellowstone Lake, YNP, Wyoming, USA - YL17G06_20 | ecosystem: Environmental > Aquatic > Freshwater > Lake > Sediment | place: USA: Wyoming | collected... | reverse complement strand
ATCTACATAAGGAACCAAATCGATCAAGTTAGTCTGGCGATGAAAGAATATGAACTAAGTGTGGAGTGGGCTCAAGCGATTGCCTCAATGCTTGCGCTCTCACTAGATCGGCTGCTCTCATTCTCATGCGTTAATGTTCGCTGGAAAACAGACGCGGAGGCGGTGGTCGATGCGTTTTCTCGGTTTTCCATTTCATTACTTTGGGATTTTGCTGAATCGATTCCAATTGCCCATTTTGCCGGGAGTTGGAAGTTATGCTATGAAAGGATCTCTTCGGCTTTGGATACGTACTTAAAGACCAGCTTTCCACCGAGTCCAGCGCGAGTCATTAATATGTCAGCAACAAATCCTATCGGGCAGAATCAGTATGATGTCATCATGACCGATCCGCCATACTACGAGGCAATTTCGTATGCCGATCTTTCAGATTTTTTCTATGTCTGGTTGCGAGGCTTGAGGTGTTGCGATCCGGTAGCCTTTAGTCAGGCATTGACTAACAAGGATGACGAAGTAGTACAGCATATCAGAGAAGACAAAAATAGATTGGACGAAAAGAAGAAGTATGAAGATAGAATGGCAATGGCCTTCACTGTTGCGTGTCAGGAGCTAACCTCCAATGGAAGATTTGTTGTAGTATTTGCGCACAAGGACCCCAATGCTTGGGAAACCCTAGTTACCGCAATAATTCGTGCAGGATTTGTTGTAACGGGAAGCTGGCCGATAGTTACTGAGATGCAGTCAAGGCAAAGAGCCTCAGCATCGGCTGCCCTTTCCTCCTCTGTCTGGCTCGTTTGCAAAAAGCGCGCCTTAGATTCCAAACCCGGATGGGACAATAATGTTCTTGAAGAAATGCGCGCAAATATCGGTCAACAGCTTCGTGATTTCTGGGATGCTGGCATTCGTGGCCCGGACTTTGTATGGGCCGCCACCGGTCCCGCGCTCGAAGCGTACAGCAAGCACCCGGTAGTCAAGAAAGCGAACGAACCCGGCAGCACCATGACCGTCAGCGAATTTCTCAATCACGTCCGCCGGATTGTAGTAGATTTTGTTGTTGGGCGCGTACTATCAGGTGATAAGAAGGAAGAACAGACCGAAGCATCCACCGACCGGCTTGATGAACCGACAGCCTATTATCTCCTCCACCGGCACGACTTCGGTCTTGAAGATGCGCCGGCGGGCTCTTGTATTCTCTATGCGGTATCATGTGGGCTTTCCGATAAAGAGCTTGCGGACACATGGGACATTATCAGTTTTACCAAAGGAGATTCAAATCCTTCCGCCGATGAAAATGAAGAAGGAAGCCTCGATCTGGACGTTGAAGCCGAAGAAGTGGAAGAATCGTCCGGCAGCAAGGTAAAATTGAAGCAATGGTCGCAACGAAAGGGCAAATCTTTAGGATTTGAAGCACCTGGTGGCAAACCAATTCCGCTTATCGATAGAATACACTGCCTTATGCACCTATGGAAGGCCGGGGATGTCCATAAAATTGATGAATACCTGGACGAGTATGGCTTGCGGCGGCATGAACTGTTTAAGAGGCTGCTGCAATCGCTCATCGAGCTTTCATCGGCAGGCAGCGAAGAACGGTCGCTTTTGGAAAGTTTGAGCAACCATGTGGGGGCGAAGGGGGCGGTTGCTGCAGTGCAACAAACCGAATTACGGTTTGCGACAGATTCAGATGGATAATGCAATGGAATCGACTATTTTTTATACACTAACGCTAATTTTTCAAAGAGGAACAAATGATAAAAAAGCTGACGCTTGAGACATTCAAGAATTTCAGACGGGCCGACCTTTTTTTGGGTCCTTTTACATTACTTGTGGGCACCAATGCCTCAGGAAAAAGCAATATTCGGGATGCATTCCGTTTTCTTCATGGATTATCTAGAGGATATAACCTTGCCGATATAATGGGCGAGAAATGGATAGAGGGTGGCGTTTTGCAATGGCGCGGAATACGCGGCGGTACTCGTGAAGCCGTTTTCCAGGGTTCCGATAGCTTTACACTTACCGTGGATTTCGATATAAATGATAAAGGACAATTGAGGGATGCGCAATACCAGATTAAAGTGAATGTCGGCACGAACGGCGCTCCGCCGCGCGTTTCGGCAGAGCGGCTTGTGGTAAATGGCAGGGGAAGCTATATCTTCGAATCCTCCTCAGGAGATAATGAAGCATTAGATCCGCAAGAAATCATGGTACAATTGCGAAAAGAAGCTCAAAAAGGATTTGTAGGCCCTTCATTTCCATTCCCGAACAATCAACCGATTATTTCTCAGATACCTGAAAGTAAAAAAGTGAAATTAGCCATCATCAAGGAATTCTGTCGCGAAGCCCTTTCCGCCTTCAGCTCCATGCGTTTTCTGGATTTAAGTCCGGACCAAATGAGAATACCTTCCCTGCCGGGACAGAAAATTCTGGGGGACCGTGGCGAAAATCTGTCCTCGGTGTTGCAGGCTATTTGTTCGGATGATAAAAATAAGCAATCATTAGTGCAATGGATCAAAGAACTGACACCCATGGATGCGGTCGATTTCGAGTTTCCGCCGGATCAGACGGGTAAAATTCTAGTTTCGCTTGTTGAACAAGGCGGCCGCAGAATATCAGCTTACAGCGCATCGGATGGTACACTGCGGTTTCTTGCCATGATAGCGGCCTTGATCGGCCCGGAGCCGGCCAAGTTCTACTTTTTTGAAGAACTCGAAAATGGCATCCATCCTACACGGTTGCATTTATTGATGCAACTTATCGAATCTAAAACCGTTCATGGAAGTATTCAGGTTGTTGCATCTTCCCATTCTCCTCAATTGCTTGCAATTCTCAGTCCGTCATCATTGCGGCATACCTCTCTCGTGTTTAGATTGGAGAATGATACCGAGGCCCGCATAAAAGGCATCTGGGATATTCCAAATGCAAAAGAAGTGATAGGCAAACAGGATATCGCCAAATTGCTTTCCTCCGGATGGCTCGAAGATGCCGTCGCATTTACCGCCGGGGAGGGGCTGCCATCATGAATGTTCTCGTGATCCCCGAAGATTTTCGCAAGGACGAGGCTATTCTTTTGCCTTTGATTAAGGCCATGTTCAATGCCGCGGGAAAACCCCGGGCGAATGTGCGAATATGTAAAGAACCACTGCTGGGGGGCGTCGATCAAGCACTTGACAGCGTCCGCATTAATGAGATTGTCGAGCGATACCGCGGCATGGTCAAAATATTCATTCTTTGTGTTGATCGAGATGGTGAAGACGGCAGACGTTTTCGCCTTGATCAGCTTGAAGGGGAATCAGGACGAAGCTTCGGAGAAAATTCGGGAAAGGCCTTCTTTGCGGAAAACGCTTGGCAGGAACTGGAAGTATGGATATTGGCGGGCTTTAATGATCTTCCGCAGGAATGGAATTGGAACGAAATAAGACAGGAAAGAGACCCGAAGGAGCGATTTTATTTGCCGTTTGCAAGATTGAAAAATGTATTGAATTCCCCCGCGGACGGACGGAAAGCCCTGGCTGAAGAAGCAGCGACGCATTTTGACCGGATATGTCAATTCTGTCCGGAAGATTTCAATAATTTATTCACCCGCATTAGCAATTGGCTTGGAGCGTACAATGGCTAAACTTCCATGGAAATGTTGGCACGAAGTAGTAAAACTCAGGGAAGATCTCCGCACCGGGGAATTGTCGTTGAACCTTTTTGCCGCTGACCTCTATGAGGTTCTAATGCAGCACGGCAAGCACCCGATATACGAGAAGGCCGACAGCTTCTTTTCCCTTACCTATCCTACCTACAACCTTCGCGAACTGGTGAAAGATGTAGTCCTCCGATTGGCAGGAAAGAATGACAAGGCTGTTCGGCAGCTTGAGCTGACGTATGGTGGTGGAAAGACGCACACATTGATAACACTTTATCACCTGGTAAATGATCCGGATTCTCTGCCGGATTTGCCCGCGGTTGATGAATTTGCGAGTCATATCGGACAGAAGCCCAAAAAGAGCATTGTCGCGGGATTGTGCTTTGATAAGCTGGATGTTGAGAAAGGCATGGAAGTCCGATCGCCGGATGGAAAAACACGGGTACTCAAACAGCCGTGGAGTGTTTTGGCGTACCAGATTGCGGGTGATGAAGGCTTGAAGCTTCTGCACGCGGAAGGCAAAAGCGAAGAACGGGAGTCGGCGCCGGCCGAAAATATTCTTACTGAACTGTTGGAAAAGCCCGTTAAAAAAGGTCTCGGTGTTCTGGTTCTTATTGACGAAGTTCTTATGTATGCGCGGGAAAAAGTTGCCCAGGACAAGGAGTCACGTGGGCGGTTGGTGAATTTCTTTCAGTATCTGACCCAGGCCGCTGCAAAAGTAAAACGATGCTGTATTGTTGCTTCGCTTCTTGCAAGCGACCCGAAGAAATCAGACACCCTTGGTCGGGAGCTACAAGGCGAATTATACGACATTTTCCAGAGGCAGCGTGAAGAAGCAGTTGAGCCTGTTGTCAAAGAGGATGTCGCGGAAGTTCTCAGACGCAGGTTCTTCACGCCCGAATCATTGCGGAACAAGGACGAGTTCCGTCAGCATGTTGTTGCCGCCCTGAAAGGAATCGGGACGCTTGACGAACAGATTGCTAAACAAGGCCAACAGGCCGAATCGCGTTTTCTGGAAAGCTATCCGTTTCATCCGGATCTTACCGAGGTATTCTATGCGAAGTGGACAACGCTTGATAGATTTCAAAAAACCCGCGGTGTGCTGCGCACATTCGCTCTGGCGTTGAGAGAAGCAGAGAAATGGGACACAAATCCACTTGTGGCAGCAGGTGTTTTTTTAAATGCATCTGATAAGACCGGCCTTTCGGAGGCAATGCGTGAGCTTGTCACTGTTGCCGACACAGAGGAATGGGAAGGCAGAAAACAGGCTTGGACGGGTATCCTTGATAATGAACTGAATCAGGCGAAGCAGATACAACAGGAATCGGTCGGATTGAAATTCAGAGAAATTGAGCAGGCAGTGGCCGCCACATTCCTGCATTCACAACCCATCGGACAAAACGCAAAAACACGAGATTTGCTCATCCTTCTTGGGGCAACGAGACCTGATAAAATAGAGGTTGAAAAAGGGCTGATACGGTGGGCGCAATCAAGCTACTGGCTTGATGACTTATATACTGCAACAACGGAAGGCAGGTTGCCGGGGACATGGAGATTAGGCAATCGGCCTAATCTTGTTCAAATGCATGCCAATGCAGCGCGGGGAATTCCCGACGAAACGGCGGCCGCGCGACTTCTTGACGAGATAGGCAAAGCCAAATGCCTGACTGCAAATGCATCCGCCGCGGGCGTCAAAGTCCATACGCTGCCTTCAAGGCCACGCGACATCGAAGACGATGGAGCATTTCATTATGCAGTTCTCGGCCCTAATGCCGCATCAGAATCGGGAAAACCAAGCGCCGAAGCATGCCGGTATCTTGACGAAACAACCGGGCCGGACAAACCTCGCGTCTATAGGAACGCTCTTATCCTTCTCGTTCCTTCACGAGACGGTCTTGAAGTGGCAATGGCAAGGGTCCGCGATTATCTTGCATGGGAAGTGGTAAGAGAAGATGTAAAGAAACAGCAGCGCGATGGCAATGTTGATCCAGCAAGGGCGCAAACACTCCAGATCAATATTGATAAAGCAAAGGGACGAGTGCCGGAAGCTATTAAACAGGCGTATTGCATAGTCGTCACCGTGGCACAGCAGAACGAGAACCAGGCTTTTAAGATAAGCTCAAGTGACGAACCTCATTTCTCAATAATCAAGAATGATAAGCGTTCTCGCATCCAGGATACCGCGGTCACGCCGGAAGCATTGTTGCCGGATGGGCCCTATAATCTTTGGAGAAATAACGAAACGGCAAGAAGGGTAAAAGATCTATCGGGCGCGTTTGCCCAACTCCCGCATCTGCCCAAGATGTTGCGGGCAAATGCAATCCTCGAAACATTGGCGAGTGGTTGCGAGACATTCTCATTTGTTCTTCGTCTTGTTCGACCTGATGGAACCGCGAGAACTTGGTGGGGTTCACGGCCCGATGAAGCGGCAATGAATGATCCTGCGCTTGAATTGGCGCTTCCGCGCGCAGCGGAATTGGGAGAAATCCCGGCGCAATTACTGGCTCCGAAGCAATTGCCCGGCTTATGGACCGGTGATGAAATACTTTTTCGCAATTTGTCCGAATATTTCAAGGGTGGAAAAAAGGTAACAATAGAGCGCAATGGGATTAGCGAACCGCTAATGGTCCCCAGGGCATCAGATGCGATTATTGAGCAAGCGGTTTGTGCGGCTATTGAAAAAGGACTTTTGTGGCTTCAGGCCGGTCCCGCGAGTATCCTGAGTGAACCTGTTCCTACCGGCCTTATTGGCTCGGAAGCAAAGCTATCCGCGCCTCCGATAAGATTGACGGCCGCGGAAATCCTCGAAGAAAACCTGCCGCAAGCGTGGAAGAAGGGATCCGCCACTGGTTTATCGCTAGCGACAGCGCTATCGGTGAAAATTGGAAAAACGCTGCCTTGGAAGACCGTGAGTGAAGCCATCAGCGATGCATTACAAGCCAGGTTCCTTGAATTGGATGCTGAATCAGGCCCGTGGCCGTGTGATTTTCCTTCCGCGCAGCAGGCGCGTTTCCGGGCTTATTCCCATGCTGGTGGAAGCGAAATACCGCGAACGGAAGAACCAGGGCGCGCGAATATCCTTGTAGCGGAAACCGAACTTGAGCCCCGTCAGATTCAGGACATTGGTGACATTGTGCCGAAACTGCTCGAAATCAAAGCGAAGTCAAACGTTCAAATGAAATTTTCTCTCCGGGTTGAATTAGGGGATGGCGGCGCGAAACCGGACAAGGGAATTGTTGAGAAGATAAATGCTTTACTAAAGGACATAAAGAAGGAATTCTATTTGCGCTGATACAAAGGTGCGTTCAATTGATCGTCCCTGCGACGGCCAAATGAGGATTCGTTGATTTACAATATTAATGGCCCGGCGGTGAATATGGCCCAGCAGATGGCGGTCTTCGGCAAAGACGACGACGGCAATGTGGCGGGAGACACTTTTTATCTCTTGCCCGACTCGCCGCCACCTACTACTAGTCAACCTGGAATGCCGAATGTCAGGCTGGCATGGTTCGGGCTTAACGCAAGGGATGATTCGTTGACGCAATTCGCGGTGGTTATTGATACTATGCAAAGCGGAGCATACCGGGATACCGTCGTCAATTTTACCCCGGCCAATAGTGGGGTATTTGGAAAATTAAGCGGCTTTATCACGTGTACTTTAAATCCGCAACCAATTGTTGGCAGCAGGAATTTCTATTTCAAGGTTATTGCACGTGATGCCCGGGGAAGCATGCCAAGTACGATTAACCCTTCGCTGGTAATGTACCCTTATTGACAGGAGAAAAAGCATGGGAAAGCCAGCCGCCCGCTTGGGTGACATGACCAGCCACGGCGGAATGATAATGACCGGTTCCGCCAACGTGTTTTTCAACGGCATGCCTGCGGCAAACGCAATGTCAACACACATGTGCCCGATGGTCACTCCCGGAACGCCACCGATACCCCATGTCGGTATGCTTGCTGTGCCGATGGGCGCGTTGACGGTCCTTATCAACAAATTGCCTGCAATTGTTTTTGGGGATATGTTCCTTTGTGTCGGCCCTCCGGCAACGGTAGTGATGGGCAGCCCGAATATTCTCATCGGGATGGCCGGTGGTGGTGGTGGCGGCGGCGGAGGTGGCGCAGCCTCTCAAGCAGCAATGGCGTCGGCATTGCAGGCTGGAAATGTTTCTCCTGTAAAAGGCACAGAGACATACCCCTTTGATATCCAGACAACGGCGCTGGTGATGCAGAAATACCACAATCCCGAACAGTTTGAACTCGACCTGAAATTGTTGGATTCGATGGCGGCCCAGCATGCACAGATGGAGCAGGAGGAAAAAGAGAAAAGCGGGAACCTGACTCTCAAGGATTTTATTGAAGTATTCCAGGCTGTCGAGAACGAGCAGGGCTACGAAGCGGCCCGCCACTACGCCACTGTCGGCATTAACTACGACAAGCTGACCGCGCTTGCAAAACGGTTCATTGACGGCAGCGATACCAACCCTGATAACGACCCCAATATCATGCCGACCCGGTACATGATCCTTTACGGAGCGGATGACTCGAAGCTCCAGCACATCGACCAGCACCCGGATAATTTCAAGGGTGCGCAGGAACATAAAATCACCGTGGCAAACCTTCGCAAAGGTCTTCGGCTGCTTGGCGCGAAAATCCCTGAGCAGGGACCCTACAATAACGAGCTCTGGCAGGCGCACGCGCAGCATATCAATCGCCTTGTGCAGCGGGAACAGCAAGCCGGGGCAACGCACACCACCGAAGATGGAGAAACGCTCGGGACTATCGCCCGCATCTATGGCTTTCCTACATGGAAATACCTATACGAAAGGAACAAAGAGAAAATCGGTGATAATCCCGATCTTCTCAAACCGGGCGTCGAGCTTGAAATCCCGCAATGGGACAGCACCAGCGGTGATGAGAAGATCGCGGCTAAAGGCGCTGATCCCGCATTTTATGCCAACGGAAGCCGCTACCGTTACCCGTGGGCCCCGTTCAGCACCACGGTTGAGGATGAACAGGCCAAACTGCAAAAGAAAAGAAGCGAACAGAATCACAAATACGAAATCCGTGACATTGCAAGCGGTAATCTTCTTGCAAGCGGCGAAATCGGCGCAATGGACGAACTGGAAACGTTGATACCCGACTCGCAGGGAATGGAGATACTGGTTGACGGGTGGACATGCGATGCCGAGATGAAAGGATAAGCGGGAAACATGGCGAGAATATACGCGAACGATGCGGTACGAATAAAGCTGAAAAAGATCATCAATGCCACCGGTATTATGGACGGTCATGCGCACCATAACAGCGGGGCGACCTGCCCACTGCCGTTGATATATACGCAGGTGATGGAGGCAAAGAATATTGACGTGTCCGATATTCCGTGGGCGCATAACCGGGAATCAATGGAATTGCTCATCAGCACACTCTACAGTGAAGGCGTGAAGATTCAGAAGATGTCGACGTTTGACATGGGCAACCATCTTGCACGGCTGAATAAGCTGACCTACGCCAATATTGTCGGCAGCATGGATTTTGCCGATGAGTTCGCAAAGCGACAAGCCGGTGCGCGGATATCAACGCCGCTTGTCATTGCGACAATGGACATGGAACGGGCGCATATTGCGGGCTATGACGGGCAGACGATTTACCATGAAGAAGACGGCAAGCTGTTTTATTTCAAGCGATCATCCGGTGCTAAGGCGGAAAGGGATGGAAAGAAGATAGACCTGTCGTATGAGATTATCGAGAACAAGGGTGATAAAAGCAAAGTGCTGAAGCTGAAGAAATGGGCGATTCAGTTTGAGCAAACATGGAAAGTCGCATGTGCCAACCCATTGCACATGTTACCGCTATACTTTTTTGACCCGCGCCGGTTTAATCGGGCATCTGGAACTGTTATGCCGAAAATTATGGAATACGGCGCCTGGGATAAAATTTTCGATTACATTGCCACCGATACGAAATCCGCTCTATGGTTCGGCATCAAGATGTACCCATCACTGGGCCACAAGCCCTTTGATGAGCTATGCGAGTACCTGCCTGAATTCTATCACCGCTGCCAGAAAGCCAAAATCCCGATTCTGACCCACTGTTCACCTGGTGGAATGACAAGCCATGAAGCCGAGTTCTATCGTGAGTTCGATCACCACAACAGCAGCTTGCATGATGCGAAAAAAGCCGTGCAATACAAAAAACTGCTGGCCTGTCTTGCGGGTACTGGTCTTCAGCCAAGCCAGGCGAAAGGCGCGCCCGTGCCCTGGGGCGAAAGCGCCGATAACAAAGAGCGGTTCGACATGGACTACTTTTTCAAGTACTATGTTCACCCCGAAGCGTGGCGGCCGGTGCTTGAGAATTTCCCGGATTTGCACATCAATCTTGCCCATTTCGGCGGGGCAGAGTGGACAAGAGGACCGCTGAACGAATGGGACAAAGGCCCCGCAAGCGAGTGGGTAAAAAGCATTGTGGACATGACAAAGAAGTTCAAATACTGTTATACCGATATCTCGTGTTTCAACCTTGACGCAAAGATAATCAATGAAGAACATGATGACCGGACGGTTCGCACGACCTTCAACCTTATCCTGCACTGGGTGCGGGACAAAGAGGAGTACAAGCACCTGCGCGACAAGGTGATTTTTGGCACCGACTGGTATTTGACACATCTTACTCGCAGCGACGAAGGAGCGGAGTACGGCAACTACTGCCGTGAGTTCAAGCGGATGATAGACCAGGTTGATCCGACGTTCTGGATACGGTTTACGCTGGTCAATCCGTGGACGTGCTATTCGATTACAAAAGAAAAGTTGCAAAACATGAAGGAGGCATTGTGCGATGCAGGTGCGGATGAAATAAAAGCACAAAAAGCCCTCGATAAGCTACTGGCTCTCGACGACGAAGTCACCCGTATCAAGGGACAGCTTGAGCAATGGGACAAATAAGATGGCTGCTGCGGGTCACATTGTGCGCAGCACTATTACTATGTTCGTTCTGCAAAAAAGAAAGGGTATACAAGATGCCTGACTATAACATATTCAATCAAAAGGGCGGCAGGTTTTTCATGCCCTATATTGTCACCGCAAACGGGTTTATCAGGAACATATTTCCGGTGCCGGTCAAGGACGGCGTCGGCACTATCGACCTTGACAACGCCATTACCATACTCAAGTTCCGTGGCGATACCACAGCGGATCAGGATATTGTGGCGAAGGATTTTCTGGGGGAGGTCGACGGGGACTTTTATTTCGGGTTCTGCCCGGTGTTCTCAAATGACCTGATTGTGTACACCCAAGACCGCTGGGCGGTTGTTGCGAATACTAAAACAAAAAAAGTCGTAACGCCAATATTGACGATGTCGCTGGATGATATCATCGGGGGTATTGTATCGCTTGATACAGCTAAGAATCTGTTCGTTGTGGTTCGTCGAACACCTGCTGGTGATGCAGGTTTTGACAAAATTCTGCATGTAATGAAACTTGAAAATGATAAGTTTACCAGCCTTGGGGAATTGCCGGGAGGCATTGACGGCGCTTACAACACTCCCTGGCTTGTCCACGACCGCAAGATAATCACCTATGACAGTGCGGCAAACAAGCTGCTGTGCCACGATGCCGACCTTAAGCCCGCAACACACCCATTTGTTGAGATATTCAATCGCAACAGCGGGAAGTTCCGCAAGCTCAAGGAGATGGTCATTCATCCCACATTGCCTTTCGGTTTGGTGGTGGAGGTCGGGAAAGATATCGATAAGAAAGATGTGAATAAATTGCCGGCAGGTAGCGATGCGCGATCAAAACTGCTTGACGAACTCTATACTATCCGAGATATCCACGCGCTCTATCTCCTTCGTTGGGACACGTCCGACACCAACAATCAGTATATGCCGATCCACACTGACACATTGTCGCTGCTCAAACCACTTGCGGTGAAACGTTACGGCAGATTTTCCTTCTCTCCCGATGGCAAATGGTTGGTATTCGGGCATGAAGACCTGCGTGAAGACGATATGGGCAACCTTACCGGCGGGGCGCAGCACCCGTTTTTTGTGGCTCTCCCGGTTGACGAGAAGAACCCGATTTTTCTGGGTGAACCTCTCTTTCTTGGCCGTACCATGCACCCGGACCAGCAGTTTACAACTTCGGCCTGGTCAACCGAGCCGACGGCCTTTATCGCCGCCGACGGCATGTGCATGTACAAATGGGACCTGGGCAATGCGCACCTCGCCCGCGTGATGACCACGCCGGAAACGCCGCTGCCGCTGGAGTAATGGAGTATGGGTAGTGAAAACCGCTATGGCATAATCACCCTCCATTCGTTCTGTGACAGCTTTTACTCTATCTGCGAAGAGGTAAACGACGTGAACCATACGCTCTGGTACCGGTTCTCACTGGTAAATCCGGTGGTTTTTTACGGGTTGGATAACCAGGAGATGCTGGCAAACATGAATGCGGCATTAAAGAGCCAAAATGCTGATGAGGCGCTTAGAACTGCTGGCTTTAAGAGGATGCTGAATATAAAAACGCAAGTAGACCAGATCAAGAAAGAATTGTCGAAGGTCTCATGAGATGGCTGAATGCGTTTATAAAACGCCGCGGCGGCCTGCTGATCCTGCTGCTGCTATTCCTGCAGGCGATTACATGCAACCATCAGCCCAAACCGGACTGTGAACAAATAGTAAAGATAGGAAAAAATATGGCCCAAACCGACATAATTAATTACGGCGCGACTGAAAGCATGTTCCCCGAAACGTACTGTGCGGGGTATATCGACCATATCTTTGCCGTACCCGAACCCAATGCAATCGGCACCAATGACCTGGATAATGCCGTTAAGGTACTTACCTTCAAGCCCGACAACGAGCTGGAAGAGAAGACTATCAAGAAAGATTTTCTTGAAATGGTCAGCGGCCCGTTCGATTTCCGGTTCCTTCCGGTGGTGTCCGACGAGGAGATCGCCTACTCGCAGACCCGCGGGTTTATCATCGTCAACGTGAAGAAAAAAGACGTTGCGATACATACTATCGAATGGAAGGCCCTGACCGGCAGCGATATCGGTAATGTCGCCATACTTGACGGCAAGACAAAGACCTTTGTTTTCGAGATGTGGGGTGAATCGCCATATTCCGGTGAGAATTCAAAAGTTCTCCGCGTACTGCGCTTCACCAACGATAAAATGGACACTCTTGGCGAACGGCCCGCGGGTGTGCGGAAGCTCTCCTATACCGAGCCGTGGTTCGTATATAACGGCACGATTTTCATTTACACCGACAGCACGACAAAACTTGAGGCCTTCGATGCCAACTTCAAGCCGGTCCGCCATGCTCTGGCAGAGGCGTTTAATGCGCTTAAGTCTTTTCGATCGATGCTTGAAATTGTTGTTCACCCGACTTTACCCTTTGCGATACTCGTTGAAGTTGGCAAATTTCCAGACTTGGCAAAATTGCAGGAAAAATTTAAGCATTTGCCGCCGATAGCACAGGATGCAGCTACAGAACCTTTCTACAAAGAAGCGAACAGGCATGTCCTCTACCTTTTCCGCTGGACCCATCCTGACGAAAAGCAGCGGCTGCTGCCGATAGTGTCGGATGTCTATTCCATCTGGGACAGCTACAAGCCGGGTTCGTACTCAAACTTTACCTTTTCGCCGGATGGCAAGTGGCTGGTTTTCCGTGATGAGACCGGGGCTTCCAACAATCCCAATTTCATGGCCGTGCCGATAAGCGAGAAAAAGGACCCATTGTACCTCGGTAAACCAATAAATCTTGGCCGTGTCATGCGCAAAGAATCAACCGGGCCGACCGGCACGGCATGGGCAACGGGCCCGACGGCCTTTGTCATGAGCGATGGCGCTGCGATATACAAATGGAATTTGGGGTCGTCCTCGTCAATGCGGCGCGTGAATGCGCCGGCGGGCCAGACCGATCCGCGTTTAGGACCGAACTTCGGCAGATAGCGGAAACGAAGATGTAATTGCGGGAGTGCGGCTACGATCCGTGCCGCCGACCGTGGAATCACTTACCAAGCAGTTTACCGATAAAACGCCGCCGCGCCTTTCGTTCGGGCGTATTCATCATACCGCCGAACGCTTTTTGATTGACGATATATTCCTGGATTATTTGTTCCGGCGGCTCTTTCGTGAGCTTGTAATGCATCGCCAGCAAGGATTCAAGAAGCTCGTTCGCGGTAGTGTACCGGTCATCGGGATTGATGCTGAGGCATTTATTTATCATGTAGACAAGGTCTTTCGGCGTGTTGCGCCTGTATTTCGCGATGTCCGCGTATGCGTTTTCATGGCGCGCGGTCAGAAGATCGTTAAGGTTTGTCTGCGGGAAAGCCTGTCTGCCCGTGACCATCTCGTACATGGTCGCGCCGATGGAATATATGTCCGTTCTTTTGTCAACATTATTCGTCTGAAATTGTTCGGGCGACATATACGACAACGTGCCGATGGTGTTATCGACCAGCGTGCTGATCGAAACTTCCGTTGGCCGGGCCAGGCCGAAATCGGACAATTTAACGATACCCTCTTTTGAAATCAGGAAATTATGCGGCTTTATGTCCCGGTGCATCACGCCGCTATAGTGTTCTCCGTAAATGCTGCATACTTTCTTGTGCGCGTACGCTAATGCGCGCACGCCGGATATGCTGATCGCGGTCGCGAGCTCGAACGGCAGGGCGCCTTTGTTCCGCAGGAATTCCTTGAGGTCGAAACCTTCGATATATTCCATTTCGATATAGGGCAATCCCATGAATTCGCCGTAGGCGTAGGTGTCGACAATGTTCGCATGCCGGAGCTGGGCCGTTATTTTCGCTTCCATCTCGAACCTTTTCTTCATCGACGCGAACTGCTCCGGCGTTTGACAAAAGAGGTGAAGCAGGATGACCTTGACCGCGCGAAGCACTTCGAGCTGCTCGTTTTTGATCAGATAAATCCTCGCCGTCCCGCCCTGGCCGATTATCCCACGGGTGTATCCCGAACCGAGCACGGTGTTCTTATCGACGTCCGGCAATCGCGCGGACTGGATATTTTTAAAATTTTCCAGCGAATCCACGATCTGGTTCGTCCTGATGGATCCTGTATCTTCAAGCGCTTCGACGTATGTTTTTGAGACTGAAAGATCTTCAACCATTGTGGCCGATGCGGCCGCGGCCGCATCGGGGCCCCGCGGGTCGGCAATAACAAGCCGCTTGTTTTCCTTTTTCGCGACCAACGTCCGGTTCCACCATTGCACCAGTTCCTCGACGTTCGTCACGAATGGTTTCGTCCGTTTGGGGAACTCTTTTCTCAGCAGCTCGCCGCCGCCGTCACGTACGGCTGTTCTTAAAAAGTCAATCCATTTGAGCGAAGCGACCTTGAATACGTCGTCGGTATCGTAATACGACACGAAATTGTCGTGTCCGTGCATTTGGTAAACCCATAGTATGTCGCTCATCACCAGCATGAAACGGCACACGATTTCGGGTATAACGGGTTTTTTATCGCGGTCGTTTGAATTGAGCCAGATATGAAAAAGATGGACCCACGATCGTATGTCGTCCACCGCGGGATACAAACCATCCTGCCATCCGTCGGGCGGCGGCGCGTTTTTGAAAAAATCGCCGAGGTTTTCAATTTCTTTTGTATCACTCATGGCTTTTCAGTATGCGCCGCGCTTCGAGGCATTTGTCCGAACTTGATTTCGCGCAGACCTCGTTCAAGAACTGATTGCAGGCGTCCATCATGCCTTTCTTGCTCATTTCATCCCGCATGGCGTCATAATTGTCGCGGTAAATGCCGGCCCTTTCGTACAGCAGATTTTCGCGCGAAACCGCCCCTATATACGCCTTCGATACGACGGCTTTATCAATATACAGCGTTGCTTTTGAATAATTCCGCATGACGTCATAGGCCATTGCGACGACCCAATTATATCGCGCGTCGTTCAGGTCGTATTTTTTGCTCATATCGATCACGTCTTTCACCGATTTCATCATATAATATGCATCTGTCAATAAAATAACGGCGCTGTCGCGTGTGTTTGACGGAAGGTGGTTATAATCAAGCGCCGAAAGCTCCGCGATCACGGCGGAAAAATCACCGCTGGAATGCGCGGCCATCGCACCGGAAAGGATTGATTTTTTATCGCCGGCATGTACTGTTTGGGCGCTCTCGCGCGGTCCTTTCGCCCGGTCCGCGATTTGTATATTCCGCCTGGGTTGTTCTGGCTTTATCGCGGCTGGTCCGGACAGCGTATCCGCGATTTTCGTTTCTATAAAGCTATCAATCGTCGGCTTTTGTTCACTCTCAGGTTTCGATACGGTTGCGGAAGAAAAAATGACTTCGGATGCGTTTTTTTTCATGACCGTATTTTTGCGAAACAAGAAAAAGCCCGCGATCGTCAGCAAAATCAAAGTCGGTAAAATGACCAGCATCAATTTTTTCACGCCATTCCCGGATTTGGTCTTTTTGTTCGCAATCAGGTTCGGCCGGTATTTGATGGGATCCGCCGAGAATTTTAAGACAATATCTTTCGCGGATTCATCGGTCAAAGTCTTTAAAGCTTCATCGGCGGATTCTCTCAGTTTTTCATACGACCGGATCCGCCTGTTGATGTCCGCTTCAAGGCATCCGTTGACTACCGCGACAATGGCCCGGGGCGCTGATGGATTGGAGTCCGTGACCGGATCAAACCGCCCCTCATGTTTTTGTCTGGATGCAAGCTCATTATCATCAGGAAACGGCCTTGCGCCGCACAACATTTCATAGAGCATGACGCCAATCGAAAATATATCGCTTCGGCAATCAACGGTCTTGTTGTCATGCTGTTCCGGGCTCATATATTGCACGGTGCCCCAGCCGGTGAAATCTTTTTCATCGCCAAGCCTGGCAAGCCCGAAATCAGCGATCTTGAGCCCTGACGTTTTTGAGAAAAGAACGTTTTCCGGTTTTAAGTCACGATGGACCAGGGCATGGACCGAGTTGCCCCAGATTGAAAATGATTTCGTCGATGCGAAAAAAAGCGCGTCGGCCATTACCGAAACCAGGGACAGCGCAATGACCGGATGAAACCTTGTAAGCGCGGACAAGAGCGTTCTCATCGATTTTCCATCGATCAACTCCATCTGAATGAACGGTAAATTCTTGTAGACGCCGCCGCCATAGACCCTGACGATGTTCGGATGATCGAGCCTCGCGGTGATTTTCCCTTCGGCTTCGAATTTTCTTCGTACATGTTCGGGTTTTCCGGGCCTGAGGACCTTGATCGCCCGCTCAAGCTCCATATCGACGTCAAATGCTCTGAATACCACGCCCATCGAACCGCCCCCGATCTCCGAGACGATACGATAGTTGCCGACCATATCGCCGGAATGTATCGGCACAGCCGCTTGCGGCGCTGTTGCCGGCAATCCTGGCAGATCGAAGTTTTTGCCTGGGTTTTCCACTATGGAATTCCTTGTCGGATAAAGCGTTATACAACTATATTAATATAATTTTAGTGGTCTATCCCGAACAGGGATGGGGAGCATATATGGTCCTCAGGCGTTTAGCCGCGGCACGGCTTTTCTGGGTCTTGCTTTGTTTTCTTTGCGGCGTATCGGCCCAGGAGAAACCAAGCGTCTGGCAGGACCCCGTCAAGCTTGATCGCACCGCTATTCTATCAAAGCATTATCTGTTAAAAGGTCTCCGCGTCCTGAAAGATACCCTCACCTCCGGCACGCTAACCTACGATAAATATATCGCAACCACCGATATTATAATTCCCGCAGACCAGAAAATTACGCTTTCCGAGGGTGCAACGGTATTTTTCGAGCCGAAGACTTCGCTTATTGTGCGCGGATCGCTTACCGCTAAAGGGACAAAGGAGAAGCCAATCCTGTTCAAGCCGGTCAATCGGGCCGATATGTACATCGAACCTGAATCGGAAGATACCGCATGGACCGGGATTATCGCAGGCGCGGAAAGCAAACTCGTGCTTGAGAATTGCGTCGTTTCGGGTTCCCGGAAAAACATTCAATCGCAGGCGCCGTGCGATTCTTTATCGATACAAAACATTTTGGTTGAAAACAGTTCTTCCGAAATCTTAATTGCCGATAAAAGAATCGATCTGACGCCGGATTCCGCATTTACTCTTGATTGCCGGGACCTCGGGATTACTGATGCCAAGAGCCAAAAACGCAATTTTAATAGAACGCCTATTATAGCAGGCATTGCTTGCGCTGTATTATTCGGCGGGCTTGCCGTCTATGAAGGCCTTTCAAGCAATGTCTATGCGGACAAAGCGACAAAAAGCACAAGCTACGATGAAGAACATTCATATGAGAAGAAAAGAAATGACGCCATCTCCATGGCAAAAATATTCGGCGGATGTTCGGCAATATCGATTGCCGCGGGCATAACACTCGCCTTTGCCCTGCCATCCAAAGGTAAGAAATAGTCATGCATAAAATAAGTATCGGATTGTCATATTTCATTTGTGCATCATTCATCCCGTTTGCCATTACCTGCGTACAACCTAATTCGCCTTTTTCGGACAATTATAAGGGAGATTACCACCTCACCATCCAATCGGACAGTTTGCCCGATACGCTCAATCCCCAGGTGACGTATCGTGTCCCGGTCATCACCGGCAGCGATACGTTCTCCTCTTTCCAGGGGTGGACCAAGCCGCCGAATGCGCTGGATACTTCCATTCTGTTTTCCCGGACCGATAGCGGCGGCGTCTCGCTGCGATTTTTCTCCTTGTTCACCGGATACGTCTACATAAAAGCAATCAGGCCCAACGGCCGGTATCTTCTGGATTCCTTCCTTGTCGTCGTGAGGGATGGGAGGACGTGCGCCAATGCGCCCATCGTTTTTTTCCGGTCCGATTCTCTTTCCATCGCCCAAGGCGACAGCACGACCGTTTCCGCCGTCGATTCTAACGCAAAGGCCGCGGAGTTCCACTGGACCATCGACGCCGCAACGTCTCCTATCGTCACCAGATCGCCCTGGGTGCGCATCGCGTTTTCCGATAGCGCATGGCATGTCCTGCGCATCTGGGGTGTTGACTCCTGCGGACAATCGGGAACAAAAGACAGCATTATCATCCGCGCCCGGTCGTTTCAGTATCGGGTGACTAAAGGCGGCCTTTTTCCCGATACCATCAGGGCGAAAATGCAGGCCGTTTGGACCGTGAGCGTTGATAGCCTGGTTAAGTTTACCAATCGAGATGGCAAATATTATTGGCATATCGTAACCGGCACAACCACAACCGATACGTCCGGCGCTCAGCTTGACACCTTGCGTTTAACCGTGCCCGATAGCACGGTAATGACGATAAGCGTTTACGTCAAAGACAGCGCCGGGGCGGTCTCCGCCGATATAATTCAGCCGGTGATTGTACGGACTTTCAGGCCCTATTCCCGGTTCCTTCAGCGTCAAGACACGACCCGGATCGGCAAACCTCTGCTTCTGCGGGCCAGGACCGTGGACACCGATCCCAACGGCCAGGGAAGCATCGATTCGGTCTATTGGGACGAAGGGGCCGACGGCGCCATCGACAGCATCAATCGCGACAGCTCCTTTACCGTGACCTATCAGACGCCGGGGACCTACAAAGTCTCCGTCCAGGCCAGGGACAATATGGGTTTCTGGTCCGCGCCCGACACGGCAACCATTCTGGTGCGGGCAGATCTGCCCTATTTCAATCCTCCGGCCCGCGATACGGCCATTTTCATCAACTTGTCGTTGCTGATGAAGGTCAATGCCAATATGGGCGCGTCGAAGGTGCCGATAGTCAAGTATCTCTGGCGCTTTGCGGGTGCGATCACGGCGGCCGACTCGACCGCCGCGGACACACTTCGCAAACAGTTCACGACAGCCGGCAAATGCACGGTCATTGTCGCTTGCAGGGACGCCGATGGGCTGATAAGCGCATCACCCGACACCTTCGTAGTCACGGTAAGCGCGGGAAACCCGGTGGTATCCTCTTTCAGCCCGGAAACAGCCTGGATTTTCGACTCCACGAGCTATCGCATTCGGGCGCGTGATGTCAACGCAGGCGGACGGGTGACGGAGTATCTCGTCCAATGGGAACCGGGCGGAGCGTGGCAGAGTTCGCCGGACTCTCTTGTCAAGCATGCCTACACCACTCCGGGAAGGAAGGCGGTACGGGTGGTAGTCAAGGACAATGACGCCACGTACTCGGACACGTTGCGGGATTCGGTGATGGTCCTTCTGGGGAAGCCCCAGGTAATTGCGCTGAGAAAGCCCGGCGCGGCGATGTATATCAACGACCAGGCTGCTTTCACCATTTCCGCCTCCGATCCGAATGGGACCGTTGATTCCTTCTTTGTTTCCTGGGCCGGCGCGCCTTTCAGCCGCTCTCACGACTCGACCTTTAACGCCACATTTTCAACAAGTGGAATGAAGCGCGCCGAAATCATCGTTCGCGATAATGACGGCATTTTTTCGGATACGTTGCGGGATTCGGTGTTTGTGCATCTGGGCAAACCGGTTGCGGCGCCGGCATTTCCCGACTCGGTCTGGTATCTCGATACGGTCGCGTACAAGCTGCGGGGAACGGACACTAACGGAACAATCACGCAATGGGCCGTGCAATGGGACGCGGGGCAGCCGTTCGAAACAAGGACCGACAGCGCATTTTCGCATTCGTATATGGTCGCGGGCGCGCATGCGGCGAGGGTGTATGTAGTGGATAATGACGGCATCAACAGCGACACTGCGAATACGAGCGTTTACGTGAAGCTGGGAAAGCCGGTTGTTCTTTCGATCGCACCCGATTCGATCATCTACATAAACGATGCGCGGCGGTTCGCCATTGCGACGTTTGATACGAACGGGACCGTCGATTCGGTGAAGATCGATAATGGGAGCGGGAGCTTTGGCGCGTTCGTGAAGACCAACAACGGTGCATACACGCTGAGTCGCATGTTTTCCCGGTTGGAAGCGGGGGGCCGGACAATAAGAGTTATCGCAAAGGATAATGATGGGTTGCTTTCCGATACGGTGAGTCTGGCGGTTCCGGTGCATTTAGGCGCACCGGTGGTCGATTCCCTGCATTTTCCCAGCGTTCTCTGGGTGCGCGACAATAACAGCTATGCCGTGTTTGCACATGATACCAACAGCGCAGCGCTTGACTCATTCGAGGTCGATTGGGATAACAACGGAACGTATGATTCGAAAAATAAGACGGGCGTATTTTTCCATGCGTTTGACACTTCGCAGTCCGGCGCAAGAAGTATCAAAGTGCGGGTTATGGATGAGGACACCAACTGGACGCTTCGAACATTCAGTGTGAATGTCAAATTGGGAAGGCCGGTGCTTAGAGGTGGCGCAACCTATGGATACCCGATACAATGGATTGATGATAGCTTGTTTTATGTTTACACAGGAGGCAATCCAACCTTTACGGTGGATACTATTGACAGCAATGGAACAATCCAGAAGTTTTTCTGGGATATTTATGGAGATGGAGTGAATGATAGCACTAATATCCCATATTGGACCCAATTTGTACCTGCAGGTGCCGCAACCAAAATAGTCGTTACCGGAAGGGATGATGATCAACTGATATCTATGCCATTTGCTTTCTATATGTATCCCGATGCACCACCACCGGCTACTACTACTACTACTAGTGATGCCGTCGCCAGTGTTCGAAAAATCTTCTGGACTGGTAAGGATGTGAAGGATGGCAACGCCACACAATACAAATTAGTTATCAAGAAGGGCAGCGCATCATCGGCAGATTCAATTACCGTTGCCGATGAAAGCAATCCTGCCTACATTGTGCAGGATTTCAGGGCAGGGAGTTTGTATGATAGCGGGAGTCCGAATTTTGATTTCAGCTATACCTATGCGCCTACAGGTGGTACAGGAGTATATCATTACCGAATAGTATCAAAGGATGCCCGGGGTTCTCTTGCGCGGAATGCCGGAGATCAATTGTTTTCATTTTAACAACAGCATTTTCGCAAATGTGATACACCCCTATTGACAATAAAGGTACGAAGCGAACCATAAACGCTCGCCCGATAAATGCGGCGCCGTTAGCACTAAAGATCTCAGCGCGGCATATTTGCTTACCGGAGTAATCGAATGCCCAATGAAAAATGGCATGACATAAATGATCCGGGCTTTTTCTATAAACCCAAGCCGGAGCAGCAAGGGCCTAAGAAGCCGAATACCGGCATCGAGCCGGACAGCGAGAAGCCCAACGAGCCTCCCTCACCCGAAGTATCATTTGTCTCCGGTCAATTCGAACCGCACCCGACCTATGGCTATGCACTCAACAGCGAAGCGGTGATGAGCGGCAACGTCAGGCTTCTGGTGGCAAAAACCAGGTTCAAGAAACTCACCCTTGATCTTTTTGCGATATACGAGAACTCCGAAGAGAATCTCGGGATCGATCAGCAGAAATACGGCACTGCGTATATCAACGATGACCTGACGTTCAAGTTCTCCGGCGCACCGCTTTGCTGTCACAGCAAATACGAATACAATGCGAACAAGGAATTCGTCAAGCCGGTACGATACAAGGCTGTTATTACCAACGGCCGCCAGGACAAGCCCCTTGAGATTTTCCTCGATCTGCCTGTATCGGATGCAAAGAAACCGGTCGACCTTAAGGAAGGGATGTACGATGACAAGGCGCACAATGCCAAACCCGGCAAATACCCTGCCGATGTGTCACAGGGTTATGTCGCCGGCACGTCGATTTACGATATGCAATTGACACTCGAGGATTACCGCTATCTGCCCAAAGGCACGGCAAACGGCGTATTCGGGCCGAAGACCGATGAGGCGGTGAAGCAGTTTCAGGCCGACAGTCTGAAGAAGCTCCGGGTAGACCGGATCGGCGGCAAGCTGGTTGAAACACCGAGTATTACGTATAAGGGCCAGTCTGACGGCATTGTGGGCGCAATGACCCGCGATGAGCTGGAACAGTGGAAAGGGCAGAACTATTTCCGCGGGCGCATTCCCAATTTGTGGCCATCAATTGACCTCTTTTCCGTTTACAACCGCTGTGGTTGCTAAATGGAAAAGGTCATTCCAACGGCCTGCCTTGTAAAATGATCGCAACATAATCATTGCT